>Ga0209863_10000261_pt1 | contig 30923 bp, 30 predicted proteins | sample OrgsoiDNA2013046_FD_185796 | JGI IMG/M metagenome (GOLD analysis project Ga0209863, IMG submission 185796) | Permafrost soil microbial communities from the Arctic, to analyse light accelerated degradation of dissolved organic matter (DOM) -... | ecosystem: Environmental > Terrestrial > Soil >...
CCTTGTCGCACATTCTTGTCGCTCCGCTCCAAACCGCTTTGAGTTCATTTCTGCTGGACACATCATCAGGCCTGCTCTTGCATCGGCCTCGACGCGCGTCGGCGGCGCGAGGCTTTGATGCACATTCCTATCGCTTCGCTCCACACCGCTGAAGATTGCTCTTACCAAAAATAAAAGAGGCTGCCCCATGGGCAGCCTCTTCAATAAAACGAAAGCGTTTACTGGCCGCTGTTCTGATATGGCGCAAGCTGATCTGTAATTTTGCTCTTGTCGCCGACGACAACAATCGTCATCTTGCTGGAATCCAGGTATTTCTCCGCTATCTGCTGGACCTGGTCCGGCGTGACCGCATACACGTTCTGAACGTATTTGGTCAGGTAGTCGTCACCCAGTTGATGCAAGTCGATATACGCCAACTGACTAATGATGCCTTGCCGTGAAGAGTTTCTCAGCACAAAGATGCCAGCCATGTAGTCCTTCATTCCCTGTAGTTCTGTTGCGGACGGGGCTTCTTTGCGCAGGCGCTCGATCTCAAAGAGAATCTCTTTGATCGAAGGCCCGGTGACCGCCGTGGTCACGTCAGCCACTTCAGCCCAATACGCATCTTTGTAACGCGCTGATATCGTCCCGAAAGGTGAATAGGTGTAGCCCTTGGCCTCGCGGATATTGGAAGTTATCCGCGACCCAAACGATCCGCCCAGTAGCGTGTTCATTACCTGAAGCGGGATGTAATCAGGATTGCTTGGATCAATGGTCGGCAAGCCAACGTAGAGCGTCGATTGCGCCGCGTTGGGCCGGTCGATGACTTCCAGTGTGCGTTTGGTGGAAGGCTTGGGCGGATTTACCAGCGGATCAGGCCCTTTTGCCCAGCCGGAGAACGCGTCTGTGATGGCTTTCTTCACCGCTGCGGCGCCAAACTTTCCCGCAACATAGATATGTGTGCGGGCGGCGCCATAGTTGCTCTTGTAAAAGGTCTGGGCGTCGGCCACCGTGAACTTGTTGATCATCTCTTCGGTGGGAAAAACCCGTCCGTAAGGATGGTCAGGGTACAGGGTCTTCATGAAACGTTCCTGCGCCAGCGGCTGAGATTGCGATTTTGAAATGGCCAGGTTACGCAGAGCGTCCTGCTTGATGCGCGGCAGTTCGGACTCCGGCAATGACGGATGTTGCACCACGTCAGCCATCAACGCAATCATCTTGGGAGCAAAATCAGAAAGAAAGTCCGCATAAACCTGGGTGTTGTCAGGACCGGAGAATATATCAATCCCTCCGCCCATGGCCGCCGCTTCTTCTGCAACTTGCTTGGCCGGACGATTGATCGTGCCGCCGTCCTTGATGAGCTGTCCGGTGATGTCGGATAGGGATACCTGTGTCGGGCCTTCATTCAGGCTGCCGGAGCGGACAATAACGTTAACGGTCACCTTCGGCAATGTCCCGTAAGACACCATGGTTACTTTCAATCCGTTGGGAAGGCTGAAAGTTTGTTTTTCCGGTACCGAGAACGACTTCGGTGGACCACCGGGAGGCGGTGTTTGTTTCTTGCCGGTTTCTTGTTTGGGTGGTTCCTGTTTGGCATTCGCCGCGTCGCCCTGCAATGACATTGCCGGCATGCTCAACGCCAGAGCCAGTCCAGGGATCATTATCAGCTTCATGATCGATTTCATTTTCATGGCTCCTCTTAGTTTCCTGTTCCCGGGTTTGCAGTCTCGGATTTGGCTGGTTCAGCCGCTTTCGGTTGGATCACCAGCACCGTGCGGTTACCCGGCCGCAGATATTCCTGTGCGGTCTTCTGGATCAGCGCCGGCGTCACTTTGCGGAACTCGCTTTCCATGGTGTTAACGCGTGCCGGATTGTCATCAAACAGCGCGAAGCTGCAGAGCAGGTCGGCCAGGCCAATGCCGTTGCCGTTGCCCACTGAATCGTAATAACTGGAACGCAACTTCAACAGCGCGCGGTCCAGCACCTTCTGGTCAACCGGCTTCGTCCGCAACGGCTCAATCACCGTTTCCATGGCGGAGACAATCGTGTCGGCGCTTACGTTGTTGTCATAAAACAGTGACGCAGACCACAGCATGGGGCCGTTGTAGTTGTACATATTTCCCAGCAGGTTCACTCCGCCGGAAACATCATCCGTGAGGCCGCGTTTCTTGACCAGTTCCTCATGCAGCAGGCTGTCATCTCCCTGGAGCAGCAGTTCGTTGAGGATGCCCATCGCATAATATTCAGGAGTGTTGCGGGCTGGCACGTGATACGCCACGGCAATAGCCGGACGTTTTGCCTGCGCGTCGGGTTTGGTCGCGCGAATCTCTTTTGCCTGTCTGGGCTCGGTGAGATCAGGCAGCCTGGGCGTTTCTCCGCCCGGTATGCCGGCAAAGTATTTCTCAACCCACTTCTTGGCTTCGGCTGGTTCGAAATCTCCAACAATGGAGAGCGCGGCGTTGCTGGGGATGTAATACGTTTTGAAGAACTTTTCCACGTCAGGCAGCGTGGCCGCTTCAATGTCTTTCAGGTCGCCATAAAAGTTGTGGGCGTTGTACCAGTTGGTGTTGGCATATTGCGGAAGATCAAGCCAGGGAAAACCACCATAGGGGCGGTTGAGCACGTTGACCTTCACCTCATTGCCCACCACTCCCTGCTGGTTCTTTAGATTGTCCTGCGTGATATTGAGGCCGCGCATGCGGTCCGCTTCGGCCCACAGCATGGTCTCCAGCTTATTGGACGGCACCGCTTCAAAGTAGTTGGTGAAGTCGAATCGAGTGGAACCGTTCAGGATGCCGCCATTGGCCTGCACCAGCTTGATAAATTCCATTTTGCCCAGGTTCTGCGAACCCTGGAACATCATGTGTTCAAACAAGTGCGCGAATCCCGTACGATCACGCGGCTCAACCCGGAAGCCGATTCGGTAATAAACCGCCACGGCCACTGTCGGCGCTGTGTGGTCCGGAGAAAGAGTAACGCGCAAGCCATTGGGCAGCTTGTAATATTCAACAGGAACATGGAACGTTCCCGCAGACGGCGAGGATGCCGGCGGTGCTTTTGTCGTGGTTTGTGCCTGGGCCGAACCTATGGACACAGCGGCCAGGAGAGCAAATGCAGTAAGGCAGGGTGATCTCATCAGATCCCTCCAGAATTATTTGACGGAACGAATAAACCTATCCATCGATGGTTCAAAATGCAAGTTTTCCAAATTGGAACAAACCATTGTTCCTGCGTTTAACAAGTGGGCGAAGTTATAAGTGTGCGGCAAATTAGACCGTTCAATCCATATTTCGTAAGCAGCGAATGACCGTTTCCGCTCCTGTTGGAGTCTATTTACAATAGATTGAGCACCAGAGCCACCCATTGAGAAACCCATCACACATGCCGTGTTAGGCTGCCCATGACCGCCAGGAAAACCACAGGACCACCTGTAATTCTCACTATCGCTGGCTATGACCCCTCGTCCGGGGCGGGTATCACGGCTGACATCAAGACTATCTCAGCTCACAAATGTTATGGCGTTAGCTGTATTACGGCTCTCACCGTGCAATCCTCACGGGGCGTCAAGCGTGTGGATCCTGTGGAAGGCCGCATCATCACGGAAACCCTGGAAGAGCTGGTAAATGACGTTGAGATCGCAGCCATTAAAATCGGGATGTTGGGATCTGCCGAGGCTGCGCGCGCCGTGCTTGCATTTCTCAGGCGAAATAAGTTTGCTCACGTCGTGCTTGATCCGGTGATACGTTCGTCGTCGGGAGCCGAACTTCTACCAGGCGATGGGATCCAGATACTCAAAGAGAAGATCCTGGGCCTCACCAGTGTTATCACTCCGAACATTGCTGAGGCGGCCGAACTCACCAGGTTGCCGGTGACTACGCCAGATCAAATGATCCCGGCAGCAAAAAGCCTGCATGCCATAGGAGCCCGCAACGTGATCATCACCGGCGGGCATCTTGATCCACCGTCAGACCTCGTCAGCCTGGACGGACGTGAACCCACACTGCTGGAAGGGACGCTCATCGCAAGCAAGTCGACGCATGGAACAGGCTGCGCTTTTTCCACTTCGCTGGCATGTCATTTGGCTTTGGGGAAACCATTGCTTGAGGCAGCTCGCTCGGCCAAGAGCTTTGTGGAGTCTTCCATCAAGAGCGCACCCGGAATCGGCAAGGGAAACGGGCCCCTGCTCTAGGCTTGATCGATAGCGCCAACACAACCCACACGTAACAGCGCCTGACTACGGTCAGGACGCAAGCTACTCCGGAGGCTGGGTCGTTGGTGTCGTCTGGTCCGGTGGACGCTGCTTCAGTGTCGGAGGTCCCTGCTGCTGGTCTGACTGCGGCACTGCTTCATTTGGATTGGGCTGATTTTGATTATTGTTAGGCTGCGATGGTGGCAGCTTTGGCTCCACTATAATTTTGTTATCGCGCGTGCGTAACGCCGGCGGAGCGCCGCTGCGCCGCTTGGCCTCAGCCTGTTCCGCCATGTTGGCTTCTACCAGGGCGGTGCTTTGTCCTGCAACCTGTCCGACAGGCCGTCCCTCAGCTTCAGGGCGAGTGGACGCGGAAACTCTCGCGCCATTGTGATTTGCATCCTGCGCTTCTGAATAGAACGATTGAGCCGTTTCGCGGTCACCACCCAGCTCAGCCAGGTACCCCATATTATTAATGGTGAAGGAATTTTTAGGATCGAGCCTGAACGCCTGTTCAAAGTAGTCCCGGGCCGCTTTGCGATCGTTGCGGTTCATGGCGGAAACGCCTCTCAGGTTCAGGCGTGCCACCTTGTTTTCTGTGTCATTGCCATGTTCCAGTGCTTTGCGGGCATTCTCAGCATTTTTCCCAGCCACTTCGCTGATTGGCTTTCCGCGCCAGTCCTTATTAATGGTGACCACCACCGGCTCGCGAGATCCTGTTTGTGCCGAGCGGGTGTAGGAATTGATCGCTTCCTCCAACTCGCCTTCTTTTTCTTTCGCAAACCCCATATTGTTCAGGGTGAAAGGGTTGTTTGCGTCGATTTTGAGGGCCTGCTGTAAGAGCAAGTCAGCCTCAGGTGCGCGATCATTGTTCAGCAATCGTACTGCCTGGCTGTTCAACTCGTTCACGCGCATCGGGCCTTCTGAAGTCCGTCCCGCAATTTTCGCCACGGACTTACCTTCATCCGTCGGCTCAGTGGACTTATCGATCACTGCGTCGGAAGTGTTGGCTTGCGCCTGATCGTAATATCTTTGCGCGCGATCAATATCGCCTTCCGCTTCCGCCAGATATCCCAGGTTGTTCAGCGTGAAAGGGTCATTGGGATCGATAAGGTAAGCCCTATAGAAAAGACGCTTGGCCCTGTCCATCTGGTGCTTTTGCAGCGCCTGCACACCATCGCGATTCAGCTGCTGTACGGGGGTGTACTTACTCTTCTTGGGCAAGGGAATGCGCAGATTCTGCGCGTTGCATTGCGATCCGGTCAGAGCCAAACCCAGAAATATGGAGAGCACTTGAATGCGCATCTAGTCAGAAGACCTCATTCTTTAAAAATCGACCCGTTCAGCCGAGCTTCCGCCTCAAGCAGTAGCTCTGCTTAGGGGTTGGATGGCAGGTACCGGCCCGAGGTTGGGCCGGCCCATAAGGGAATAAAGATCCGGAATTGGGCCTGCCATCTGAGCTGCTGGTTTATGCATCCAAGGCTGTTGGATGAGGTGTTTTCAGGAGCCTATGCGACGTTACCTAAATATTCTGACTTTCGCATTATCAATAAGCGCGGCTGGTATGGTATTTGCCCAGAACCAGCCTTCGGCCGAGCCGAAGTCGGCTTCTGGAATACCGAATACTTCCACTACGGCCCCGGCGGCAGCACCGAGCTCCAATCCGGCTCCCGCACCGACAACACCGTCGTCGGCTGAACCATCGCCCACTCCGGCTGCGACCTCTAAAGAAACGCCGGCTCCGGCGGCTGCTTCAGGCGCAACGTCTTCGCCATCCACAACCCCTTCATCTTCATCGAGCGTTCCGTCGAGCCCAGACAAGTCGGCTGCTCCGACCCCAACTCCAGCAGGCCCCTCTCAGCCCAAAACGGAAATACTGGATAGCTCCGCCACGGCCGGTGCGTCCGGCAGCGGACACGATCCCATCCTTGATCCTCCGCCATTTCCTTCAGGCAATGCCACGCTGGTGGGCGGGATCATCCGTAACGTGGACCGCGTGCGCAACCGTATGGCTATAGCGGTGTTTGGCGGCGGGCGTTGGAATATTTTTTTCGACGAACGTACACACATCTTTCATAACGGGGCGGAAACCACGCAGCTTGCTCTTAAGAAAGGTGAGCGCGTTTACGTTGACACCATGCTTGACGGCCAGCGTCATGACATTTTTGCCCGCAACATTCGTGTGGGCGTAAGCGCTCCCCCTGCCGATGCTGACGGCCAGATCATTGCCGTGGATACGGCGCACGGCGAACTCACACTACGCGACAGTATTAATTCCGTGCCTGTCCATTTCGGCATTGATAAAGAAACGCGCATCAGCAGCGGAGCCACTCCCACCTCGCTGCAACAGATCAAGACCGGCGCACTGGTGCACGTAAAGTTTGCTCCGGAAAGCGGTAATCGGGGCATCGCCCGCGAGGTCATCATTACCGCAGCGCCTGGAGCGGCGTTCACGTTCGTCGGGACCTTGACGTACCTTGATATGCACCGCGGGCTTCTCGCCATCCACAATCTGACGGATAACAAGAATTACGACATTCACTTCAGCCCGGACCGCCACCAGCAAACTGATAATCTTGGCGTGGGATCAAGCGTGAAGATCATTGCCACCTTTGAAGGCACGCAGTACACGGCACAATCCATTGCTCTTAGTGACGACGCCGGCAAGGCACAAAGAGACTAGCGTGCTACCGGAATAGGTCATGTGTGATGTCTGGGCTATGCCAAAGCGGCGGGACCGTTTAAGTTTCGTCATCCCGTCCTCTTTTTTAACGAGCGCGCGATGTCTTCAGCGCGCGAGCAGCTAGGCAATCTCTGCCGCTTCGTCCATTTCTTCCGGAAAATTAAGCCGCTTCTTAACATTAAGCCTCATATTTCCTGAAAAACGCGTTCAAGCTTTTTCCCTGCCCCGCCGATATATCTCATTCCAGACATGTTGTGATCCCAACGGTACATTTGTTTCGTTTTCTTTCATTGGCCTTCTGTTTGCATTATGACAATGCGAAGAGGGACCAATGGAAAGCGGATATTACGCAGCATGTGCCGGACTCATCGCGCGGACTGACGCGCTGGAAGTCGCAGCCAACAATCTAGCCAACATCAACAGCACTGGCTACAAGGCCCAGCGCGAATATTTCAAGTCGCTGGTCCAGGACCAGAACGCGAACGGCAATCCGCTGAACAGAGCGGTAAACGATTTCGGCGTTCTCGGTGGAGCACGCGTTGACCTGGCTCCCGGAAACATGGAAGGAACCGCAAGCGACCTTGATGTCGGGATTGAAGGCAAGGGCTTCTTTCAAGTTAAAACGGCCGCCGGTATCCGCTACACGCGCGACGGCAATTTCAAACTCTCGGCTGACGGCCAGTTACAGAACCAGTCTGGCGACCCCATACTCAACGCTGCAAAGCAGCCCATTCAGCTTCCTGCCGGAAAAGTTGCCATCAGTACTGACGGAACTATCTCCGTTGACAACAGCGTGATCTCGAAAATCGGCGTAGTGGAAATCAAAAGCGGAACGCTTGCCCCTGAAGGCGCCAATAACTTTGCCCTGCAAGGCGGTACCGCGACACCAGACACAACTTCATCCGTTCGCCAAGGCATGCTGGAAACTTCAAACTTGAGCGCCGTTTCGGCTTCGGTCGGCTTGATTGCGATCCAGCGCCACGCGGACATGTTGTTTCGCACCCTCAACATCTTTCACACGGAATTCAACAAGACGGCAGCTGAAGACCTGCCGCGCGTCTAAATAAGGAGCGGCAATGTTTCGCGCACTCTATACAGCAGCAACCGGCATGACAGCCCAGCAGAACAACCTGGACAACATCGCCAACAACCTATCAAACTCCAGCACCGCGGGTTTTCGCCGCCGGCGTCTGCAGTTTCAAGATCTCTACTATCAAAACCTGGTTATGCCAGGCTCGGCTGCAACTCAGCAGACCACCGTCTCTGCAGGTTTGCAGATTGGTTTAGGAACACGGTCAGCGGCGTCTGAGGTCATCCAGAGGCAGGGTGACATGGTGCAGACCGGAAACCCATTGGATCTGGCGATTCAGGGAGCCGGCTTCTTTCAAATCAAGATGCCAAACGGCGAGACCGCCTATTCACGCGCGGGAAACTTTCACACCGATGCCACAGGCAATCTGGTCACATCGGATGGAAATACTATCGAACCTACCATCACCATTCCTCCCGGCGCCAGCTCGGTCACGATCGGCGCTGACGGAACTGTTTCCGTCACGCAGCCAGGACAGACGAGTGCGGCCCAGATAGGAACGATTCAGTTGGCGAACTTTGCCAATCCCGAAGGGCTGAACAGCATTGGCGGAAACCTGTTTCTGCCCACGACCGCGTCCGGCGATCCTGTGGTTGGTACTCCGGGTGGCAGCGAGGGCCTTGGGAGCATTCAGCAGGGAAGTCTTGAGCAATCCAACGTGAGTGTGGTGGAAGAGTTTGTTGACATGATCCTGGCTCAGCGCTCGTATGAAGCCAACTCCAAGGTACTGACAGCAGCCAATGAGATGTTCCAGCAGTTGAACCAACTGTCCAGATAAAAACTCATTATGAATCAACTCTTGATTGTTTGCGTAACGCTTGCACTCGCGGTGGCGGCTCCGTTATCCTCAACGGCCGCCACGGGCAGTGCTGCTTCGGTCGACGCAAGCCGGAAACGCATCGACACCAGCCTCATGTTGAAACCCATGGTACAGATCCGCTCCGCGGAAGTGCTGCTTCGCGACGTTGCGATTGGCATGTCACAGGAAGATGGTCGCGGCGATATTGTGCTTTGCGCTTCCCCATCACGTGGACAGGTCCGGATTCTCACTGTTCTTGAAATTTCGGCGGTGCTCGCCCACAGCGGCGTGAATGCCGAGTTCGTTGGCGCGCTGCACACCAGTATTGTGCGCTCCGGAAATAAAATCTCTGCTCAAGATCTGCGGCCTTTGCTGGAAACAGCACTGCACACTGCCAATCCAAGCGCGCAGATCGGTGATGTTCAGCTTCAGGCGGAGATTTCAGTCAGTGATGACCCGGGTATTGTCTTGCGCAAACTCAAGTTTGATAGCACCACCCAGCGCTATCTGGCTTTTTTCGTGGCCACCAGGGAACCGGGCAAGATCAACTTTGAGGCCACAGTCACGCTGGCCTCAGGCGCAGCGCCCCTGGAAATCAACGTTGCTAATTTATCCGGTAACCCACTGGTCTTGCATGCAGCTTTGCTGGTCCATCGCGGACAGGCGGCGCAGATGCAGGTCAGTGGAAATGGATTCAGCGCGACCTTGCCGGTGATCTGTTTTGACGATGGCGACCACGGCAAGATTGTAAGAGTGCGGGAAAAGACGTCCAGGAAAAACTATCGCGCAGAAGTGATTGCCAAAGACATGGTGCGCGCGATCCAGTTGGAAAACTAGGAGACGGCTATGAAGAAGACAATTCTAGTGCTGGCGATGGCCCTGGTAATGGGCAATGTGGCCATGGCTAAGGATAAGACGAAAAAAGCGGAGCCGCTGCAGCCGGTTTATATCCCGGTGGAGGCGCAGGAAGTCCACACCACGGGCAGCCTCTGGTCAGACCAGGGCATTCTGTCTGACATGAACAAGGACTACAAGGCTCACAAGGTCAATGACATTGTCATGATCCGTATTGCTGAGCAGACCAATGCCACGCAAACGGGCGCGGTGAAAACCAGCCGCCAGGGCTCGGCGAATGCCGCCATCACCAGCATTGCCGGAAAGCTCTCTGCTGCCAATAATCTTCAAAACCTGCTGAATGCGACTTCCAATCAGGCATTAAACGGCCAGGGATCGTCGGTATCAAACACAGTCATGACAACGGTGCTCGCGGGGCGTGTTGTCCAGGTGTTGCCGAATGGCAACATGCTGATTGAAGCTTCGCGTGATGTTGATATCAACAATGAACGTACAACCGCCGTGGTTCACGGACTGATCCGTCCAGGTGACGTGGCCGCGGACAACTCAGTTCTTTCCAGCTCAGTCTCTGATCTTCGTCTGGAACTGAAGGGCAAGGGCGTGGTGAGTGACTCCACGCGTGCGCCGAACAAAGTGGTGAGAATGGTTTTGAAAGTTTTGGGATTTTAGGGTTTTGAAAGCCGAGAGAGGTCCTGGTCAATGCTGAAGTGGATTTTAAGAATCGTGGTTCTCGTGCTGGCCATCATGGTGGCCAGCTATGCGCATGCATCGGATATGACCCAGGTCCGCATCAAGGACCTGGCAACCATTGAAGGTGTCCGTGAGAATCCGCTGATCGGCTATGGACTGGTAGTGGGCCTGAAAGGCACCGGAGACAGCCGGCAGACACTGTTCTCAACGCAGACTTTATCCAACATCCTGCAAAGAATGGGTGTGCAGGTGGCAGGCTCAGCTATTCGTGTGAACAACGTTGCGGCGGTCTTTGTGACGGCGAACCTGCCGCCATTTTCGCGGCCGGGACTGCAATTGGATGTGACCGTCTCCTCCATTGGCGACGCCAAGAGTCTTGAAGGCGGCATGCTCCTTCTCACGCCCCTGAGCGCGGCCAACGGACAGACATACGCAGCGGCACAAGGCCCACTGACGCTCGGCGGATATTCGGCTGGTGGTGGTGGTAATAGCAAGATTGTGAATCATCCCACGGTCGGCCGCGTTCCGAGTGGTGCGGTGGTGGAAAAACCATTGTCAGTTGATCTGAGCCAGATGTCCTCGTTTTCGTTTCTTTTGCGCAGCCCTGATTTCGCCACCGCACGTGGTTTGGCGCTGGCAGTGAATCAGGCGACCGGCAAGTCCGTGGCGCGAGCGGTGGACAGCCGTCGCATTGAGGTCCAGTGTGCCAAGGGTGATGATCCAACAGAACTTCTGGCAATGGTGCAGGAACTTCAGGTCGCTGTGCACACATCCGCAAAAGTCGTGGTGAACGAGCGTACCGGCACTGTGGTGATGGGTAAAGACGTTCAACTCGGCGCCATCTCAATTCTCCACGGCAATCTGGAGATTGAAGTGAAGACGCAGTTGCTGGTATCGCAACCAAATGCCTTTTCCAAGGTTGGCGAGACTGCCGTGGTCCCGGAGACAACGGTAAAAGCAGTGGACAATCCAGTCCGCCGCATTGAACTGAACGAAGGCGCCACAGTGGAAGATCTGGTTCGCGGCCTTCAGACTATTGGGGCCACAGGGCGAGATATTGCTGCAATACTCCAGGCCATCAAACAGGCCGACGCTTTACATGCAGAATTAGAGGTTATCTAGATGAGTGATCTGAGCTTACTGGCCTTGGGCAAGATGTCAAACCTGCCGCCGGCCGCGCAGCACCAGAAAATTGTGAAGGCTTCCCAGGAGTTTGAAGGCCTTCTCTTGAGCTCCCTGTGGAAATCGATGGGTGACAGTCTAAAGAGTTCCTTAGGCGGCGGGGAGGAAGATTCAGCCGGTTCATCCTTTATAGACATGGGAATGCAGGCGGTGAGTTCAGGGATGGCGTCATCCGGCGGTTTCGGAATTGGACGTATGTTGCTGAAATCATTGGAAAAAGAAATCCCGACAGACAAGAGCTCCGTGAATCCGGACAATGGGCCAAAGTAACAGATGAGTGAGCTGCAGATTTTGCCGACTGCGTCCGATATATCAACCGAAGCAAATAGGCAAAGTTTGCCGTTGGCTACTGAGATGCTCTTTAAATACGGGAATCGAAGAAATACGACAAAAGTACCTAAAGGTTTTTGCAAAGCCTTCCGATACTTAAGTCATCAAGAGGAAAGAAGCTAAAACCATGAGAATTGATTCGTTCCAGCCGTCGAACAGCATCGCAGACACCCAGCCGGTAACACGGCAGGAGCAGAAAAAAGTTCCGCAAACGCAACTGCCAGCGCAGGACAGCGCCAATATTTCTGAACGGGCGCGACTGCAACAGCGCGCCAGCCAGGTGCCTGATGTACGTCAGGAACGCGTGTCCGCGATTAAGCAGCAGATGCAGGCGGGCACGTACAACGTGAGTGACAGCCAGTTGGCCGACGCCATGATGACGGAATTTTCGACGCGAGGATAGCTGATCAGAGAGGTTGGTGGCTATGGAGAAGTTCTTATACGCGATTGCCGTGCAACACAGCGGCTCTTCCGTTGCACTCAGCGGTGCTGATCTCCTTCGCCATTTGGAAAACCGTCTGCGCTGTTATCACGAATTGGCAGCGAGCCTCATGGATTGCCGGGAAGCATTCATTGCTTCCGATATTGACGGCATCATGCGAGGCGTGGAAGTGCAAAGCCTGCTGTGTGAAGAAGTGCAGCGTTGCGAAGCTGCTATTCAGGCCTTTTGCAGCCAGCATGCCCCCGCCAAAACTAACCTGGTTGATGTCTTGAGCCCAGCGGAACTGACGCAGGCGCAAAACATCATGCGGCAGAATCTGGCTGCCAGGACCAGGGTCTATCAGTTGAATTCAGTGTATGGATCCGTGATACGCAAAGCAGCTTTCAACAATAATATCCTGCGCAATTTGTACCATACCGGGCCTATCTATACGGATCCTCGATCGCATGAAATGTCCGGTGGTTCTGTAGGAGCATTGGAGGCACAGTATGGGTAGTTTAATGGGCAGCATGTCGATCGCCCTGGGTTCTTTGCGGGACAATCAGGAAGCCCTTGACGTTACGACCAACAACATCGCTAACATTAATACTCCGGGATATTCACGTCAGGTCGTAAACGTATCTGAGACCAATCCGATTCAGATGGGGCAGCTGCAATTTGGCACGGGCGCACAGATTGACAATATTCAAAGCATTCGTGACCAGGTGCTGGAGTTTCGGCTCAACAGTGAGACCAGCACCCAATCGAGCCTGAATGGCTTTCTCCAACCTATGCAGCAGGTCCAGGCGACATTCAATGAGGCTGCCGGAACCGGTCTGCAGAGTTCGATTAGCGCCTTTTATAATTCTCTCACCCAGCTTTCCACTGATCCATCCAATGTGCCGTTGCGCCAGGGAGTGATTGCCGCGGCTCAGGGCCTGGCCTCGACCTTTAATAATGCGGCCACCAGTTTGACTACGATTGGCACTTCCATGGACGCCCAGGTGCCAACCATCACGCAACAGGTCAATACCATCGCCCAGTCGATTGCCAATTTGAATCTGCGCATCGGCGAATCACAAAATACGGGCCAGCAGCCCGGAGTGCTGGAAGACCAGCGCAATCAGTTAATCCAGAATCTGTCACAAGTGATAAATATCCAGGCATCGGATGGTGGTCACGGCATGGTTTCCATTTCCATCGCAGGTGGCATTGCGCTGGTTGTTGGCGGACAAGGCTTTGCCCTGACGAATGTAAATGGCCCCAATCCGCCAAACGTGAATAACATTCTGTCATCCGACGGCACAAACGTGACTAAGAGTATTACCGGCGGACAATTGGGCGGGATTCTGCGTGTGCGCGACCAGGCGATTCCGGCATTGCTGACGAAGCTGGATACGCTTTCTGCCGGCATTGCGAAGAACATCAACGCCGGACAAGCAGCGGGATTTGACCTGAACAACGCTGCTGGACAGAATCTTTTCAACGTTCCCGCAACTACGCCCGGGACAGCTCAGACGATGAGTGTCAACATCACCAATCCCAGCCTGATTGCAGCGGCCGGCCCCGGAGGGCTAGTGGGAGACAACTCCAACGTAGTGGCGATGGCGGCACAGCAATCGCAGACCATCGTCAGCGGGCAAACGCCGCTTAACTATTATTCCAACACCGTTGGTCAGCTCGGAACCGACATACAGCTGGCATCAAACCAGCTCGACTCTCAGAACATTGTGGTGCAGCAGCTTCAGACCCAGCGCACGTCGCTTTCGGGCGTTTCGCTCGATGAAGAAGCGGCCAATCTGGTCAAATACCAGCGTGCCTACCAGGCAGCGGCTCGCGTCGTAAGCGTGATTGATCAAATGACGCAGACTGCAATCGGTCTGGGTGTCGGTGGCGCGTAATTGCAGGTGGAAGTAGTTCGACGAACTAGTTGAAAATATTCCCGACTGCCCGATGATCAACTGGTAACCGCGGATGGTGCAGTACTGGGCAATGCGCCAAAGTCATAACCCGGTCTGCGCAAGCCTGCGGCAAACTGCGCGGCGCGAACCACGTTTTCCATCAACGCAGCCACCGTCACCGGCCCAACTCCCTTGGGGACCGGCGTAATATTTGCCGCAATATCTTTCACGCGCTCAAAATCAACATCGCCATTCAACTTGCCGTCGGCGCCAACACGCGTAGCTACATCAATCAGCGTAGCCCCGAGTTTTACCATGTCCGCAGTGATCTTATAGCGTTCGCTGCCTACTGAAGTGACCACGATATCTGCCGATTGCATGAAAGCATCATGGTCTTCCTTGCGCGTGTAACGATGCAGCCAGATGGCTGTGGCGTTGCACATGCGCCCGCCCAGCATGTGATGGATGGGCTTGGCAGTAATGTCATTGCGTCCCACCACCACGGCCACTCGGCCCTCTGTTGCGATGTTGTAATAGGTCATCATGCGCCGGACAGCCAGGGCAGTTGCGGGCAGATGAAGAATTGCGTCTGCCTGCGCCCGGTAAAGTTCCGGCACAGTCCCGCGTGAAATCCCATCCACGTCTTTTTCTCCGCGGATGGCGTCAAACACGTCAAACTTATTCAGCCCGTGTTCCGGTTCTTCTATATGCTGTGGCAAGGGAAGCTGGATCAGTATTGCGTGGACCGCCGGATCATCACTTAAACGGCGGGTATAGTCACGCAGTTCCACTGCGGAGATGTTGTCGTCGAAATTGTGCAGCCGACCAGTCATCCCCAGGCGTTCACACGATTCTATCTTCTTGCCCACATAACGCAGTGAAGCCGGGCTACGGCCCACCAGGACCACGTCGAGTCGCGGGACCAGGTCGTGGTTCTTCTTCAGTTCCGTCACTTCCGTCCTGACCCATTGCTCAATCTGATCGGCAACCGGTTTGCCGTACATAATCGTAGCCATATCTTTTAATTATATGTGCGCCGGGTTTTAAGAAATGCTTTGAGGCATCGGCGGGCCGTAAGCTACCCATGGCAAGCGCTGGCTTGCTTACAGGCTAGCGGAGTTTTCTGGCAATGTTGGAAAAGATCATCTCCAGTTCCATCATCGTCTCATCTTCAAGGTCTACATCGGCTGCTCGAAGTGCAGCCATTGGATCGCTGCGGAATAGCGTGGCGTTTGCCTTTGACTTGGCGAGCCATTGCTGCAGGCGTATCTCCACTTTGTGGAGTTCGCTGATGAGCGGATCCTGCGGCGGCTGTTTTTTGGTCTTCTTTCGCAAGGTCACCTTTCTTCGCTTCTATCATCCGCCATTGATGGCCGAGGCTTCAAGTTACCTGTGACAGAGGCGCCCCGGGCGAACAAAATTGGAAGTTCCTTATAGTAGGACCGAGATCGGGCTATCTGCGCTCTCTATAACAACTAATGTTTCCATCACGGAAAGCAAGCGCGTTCTGTCGGGTCGATCAGTAAGGATAAGCAACCTGTAATCTTTGATTAACAAGTTCTGTGGTCTGTTCTTTTTCTCAGGAGTCCATATATTTTCTGATTGCTTCAGAACTCTAGTAGTGCAGAAGACACAATAATCGTGGGCAAGCTGGATAGGTTGTAATCCTCAGTCATCCTATCCTCGGGTGGTTTCATTGGCGTCAGAGTGTGTGCCTCAGCGTAAGTCGCGAAAGGGAAGCAGCGTGATTGAATCGTACTGCGGAGCGTGTGGAATTTTTATCGCAGCCAGTTCAGGGCCCAACATGTTGGAATTGGCAGAGCGTCTGCATCGATGTTTGGGCGCAAACAGTGATGTCAGGCCCGGGCAGTTTTCCTCTTCAGAAGCAAGAATTGTTTCCTACCTTTTCGGTGTAGGGCAAACACCCAACGCTGGTGTGGTGGATGGCAGTCTCGCCCAATTGCTGCAAGAACTCACTATCCGGGAGCCGCTGCTGAATCAATGGCTGGAAAGCTCAGCTATGAATGCGCGGTGGTTTCGCAAGGACCCGATTGCGGCACTGCGGGCCGCCAATCTCGGCATTGATGAAGTGATGCTAAAAGAGCTGGAAGCGGTCACGGCTTCAATCGCTGCCAACTTGAGAAGCGGTTATATTTCGTAGGAGCGGCCGCCCCGACAATCTCATCAACAATTTCCACCCATTTTCCAATGACTCGCGAGCCAGAACCTTTCTGGGACGGAAAAATCGTTCCGCAGCACATGGCGGCTCTCCAACCGCGTCCACCTATATTTTCCCCGTTACTTAAGTATTTCGAGGCCGTTGCCGATAGATAGACTAACGGTGACCCACGCTGCCGTATTCCATCGCTGAGGACTCCAGGGGGAAATATGACAATTCGCTTTAATCCTGATCTATACAGTGGCGTTGTAAGCGGGCTGAACCTCAACGACCAGCAACAGCAGAAGGCATTGCAGGAACTCGGCACCGGTCGTCGCGTGAACGCACCCTCGGATGATCCGGCTGCCACGGCAGCTGTGATTAATATCCACTATCAGAATGCGCAGAATGATCTGTTCACCCAAAACATAACAACGTTACAGGGAAAGCTCCAGACCGCGGACTCCGTGCTGAATTCCGTCACGACCGCTCTCACGCAGGCCATTACCCTGGGAGTGCAGGCCGGCGATGGTACCCTGTCCGCTGCGAACCGCGCCACGCTGGCCACCCAAATTCAGAACCTCACACAGCAAGTGCTGACGTCGGCTAACACCAGCTATCAGGGAAGTTATATTTTCTCCGGAACCAACTCCGGCACTCCTGCCTATAGTGGCACGATGACCTATCAGGGCAGTGCAAGCACCAACAAGGTGGAGATTGAATCAGGCCAGAGTATTACCGTTGGTCTGCCTGGATCGCAAATATTTTCGAATCCCGCGGGGGATGTGTTCGGCAGCCTCGCCAATCTTTCTGCGGCCGTCCAGAGCGGGAACGGCATAAGCACCGCAGTCACTCAGCTCAAGAGCGCGCTTGACCAGGTGGGATCCCAGAGAACTTTTTATGGAAGCCAACTCCAGCAGCTTGATAGTGCACAGAGTTTTCTGGCCACAGACAAAATTCAGCTTGCCAGCCAGGAGAACACGATGGTCGGCATAGATCTCGCTCAAGCTGAGACCGATGTTCAGAAGTCCTTGACGCAGCGTTCGGCGCTACTGGCTGCGGGAGGCAAGATTCAGACCACGAGCCTGATGGACTATCTCAAATAACCCGAACGCCCTTATCTGCCAATTGAAACGCTTCGGGTCGTTCAACAGACTAGTTGCTTATCGCTATCTCTCACTGGGAGACCTGCTTTGCAGCCATCCATTGTGATTCGGCCGGAACTGCAGAGCCGTGCTGGTCTGGGTTGACCGATGAGAAGTTTGGAGCCCGCCGCCTGGGGCAAGAGCAACTCGCGTACTTCTGTATAAAGGTTTGAGTTCCGCGATTCCGGCTAACACTGGCTGACGTATTGGAAACGCTTCCTGATCCGCTCACAATCAACCGAACGCAAAATCAGGTGGCGTCTCATTTGCCTTTAAGACACCACCTGAAATGTTTTCCGGTTCGCATCAAGACACTCAGCAACTACTCGGCGGCGAGTCCTGAAACGTGGAAGCCCCTGTCGTGTTGGGTAGCAAAAAAGGTGTCAATTCAAGCTGTGTTTCCTGGAGTACGGATGCTCTAGGAAAAACCTTTAAGCCTGCGAGCACGGCCATTAGCGCACGCTCGGGCTGACCAGCATGCTTCCAAAGCGCGGCGCAACGTAAGAAGGAGGAAACCGAAGTCTCGGTATTGGCGAGCTTGTCTTCTGAAACCTCGGCTGCGGCCGCTATGCGGCCCAGAAACACGAGCCCTGAAATCAATCGATCATACAGTTCAGCCGATTTCACTTTGGAGATCGCAGCTTCCATTTTCTTCAAGCCAGGTTCGATATGTCCCAGGCGCACCTCAGTCATACCCAGCTTGCTCTGAATCAAAGGATTTTCAGCTAGTTTGAAAGCCTGTTGGAAGCAGCGTCTGGCCTCAGCAAAGCGGCTAATGTTGTAGTTGGCGTCGCCTTCGGCTTCCCAGCAGCATTCATCGCTGTCTCCGGCTTTGCGCGAGCGCTGGAAACAAATGACGGCTTCTTCGTGACGACCAAGTCGTGACAGCGCCATTCCACGGAAAACCCAAGAAACCGCGATTTGACCGTTCAACTCGCACGCTCTCGTCAGGAGTCGCAGCGCTTCCTCGTCGTTATGGAAGAGGTTGTACTCCTTTAGTCCCAACTCAAAAAACACATGCCAGTTATTCGGCTGTTCCTCGATTTTCTTTCGGTCCAGTGAACGATAGTACTCGTGCTTCGCCATTTGTTGTGAAGAAGTGAAACCAAAATGATGAATGATGAAGCCTGCACGGCCCATCGTATAGCCAAGGGTCTCTACGCGTCTCCCTACAGTTTCATGCACGCAGCCGGTGAAATGTATCTCTGGCTTGTTTCGAAACAGCCTGACGCTCTCGTCAGACAGGTATGCCGGGAAGCAGTCGGCGCGATGTAGTTTGCCATCATTGGCCAGGACCGGCTGCGTCGGCTGGGGGCTGTTCACATAGTTGCGAATTCCAACTAAATAGGCGTCGGCCTCGCAACGGCCAATAGCCGCATTGATCTGCGCGCCCGCTTCCTGGTCCAATTGCTCGTCCGCATCAAGCACCAGCACCCAATCTGAATCCACTTCGGCGAGACAGGCGTTGCGGGCGGCGGCAAAATCGTCCTGCCACGGAAGGTTTATCACACGTGCGCCATATCTTTTCGCGACTTCGATGCTTCCATCGGTTGACCCTGTGTCGGCGATCACAATTTCGTCCACAATCCCTCGAACACTTTCGAGACAGTGTGCGAGGTCTTTTTCACCATTCTTAACGATCATCGACAGAGTCAGTCTGGGTTTTCTAAGCGCCTGTTGAACCACAGAATGCGGGGCCCGATCCGCTAGATCGAGAAACGTTTGACGAAACAGCGTCCTCGCGTCAAGGAAACTCTCCCGCGCACATCTCGACAATTCCGCGATTTCCGTTTCACTCAGAGCTGCAGCTTGAGTGACAGAATTAAATACGCCAACCGGATCAACCAGATTTGCTAGCGCGGCACGCATCGGCACCGCATTTGCCACCGGAACCAGGAGTTCCCTGGCTATCCCCGGAAATTCGCACATGGGGGGAGCGTTTGAAGTGATTACGATCGCGCCACAACCCAGGGCCTCATGCAAGACATGTCCCCAGCCTTCGTACGCGGAGGGCATAACGTGAAAGAGGCACCCATTAAGCTTTTGAATGAGATCACTTTCCGTCAGGCGGGTAATAACTTTCACGTTCGGAATGTTTTGGCACAGCGGATTGATTCGCGGGTCATTCGCTGTAACAACGAGCTGATGTGGAATCCGAAATTGACGCCAGGCCGCTGCTACGGCTTCCGTGTTCTTTGTGGTGCTCTTGCCTGCCAAATGCAGAAACACGGGCTTTCTTTTGACAGCAGGGTCAAAGCTATCTCGCGATTCAAAGCCAGTAAAAATACATTTTTCGGCACCGACCTTTTTGCTCCAGATCCTGTAACAATCCTGTGTTTTGCAGAGAATGCGGTCTAGCCGGGGAAGAAAGCGGTCCCAAATCGAGTGATACCACTCGCTATTGGGCATGAACCAGTTTTCCCCCGCGGAGTCGAGCCATTGCACAGCCAGCAATTCCATGAAGATGTTGACATCGTGCCGTTCTTCCCGGGTAGGATTCCGCGTGAACATGGTAAGGGTGACGCGGTGGCCCGCGCTCTCAAGCAGTCGGCGCAATATTTCCGCGTCCTGTTGCAATCCTGCACCATTCGTAATGTTGGAAATCAGATTAAATGTTTTCATTCTTCGTCACCCCACAGGCCCACTTTGTTCGCGCTGGCATCCGTTGGCTTCCAGCGCGAGGGCCGTTTCCTTTTCCAACTACTGCTATTTCTTTGAAGGCTAACTTCGCTATTTCTAAATTGATTCCGCGGCTATCGTTCTGCTCGACGGTACCGATGAGAGAAGTCCAATCGCTTCGCGAAGACGGTTCTCATCGATGGAATCAGTGCGATACGATGTTTTCTGTTATCCGGCACGGTTTTCCGCCTCATAGGCAATCCCAACGCGAATACACGGCAAACATTGCCGAGATATGCGAGGCGAATCATCCTGATTACACATCCAGCCTTTTGTGAAGCACGTCTGGTGCCAAAAGTTAGTGTGCTATTTCTGAGATTTCCCTGTATATGTGAGGTTTTGAAGAACGAATTTTGAACGGCGGCGGTACGGATTTATGGACACAGTGCGTCCCCAGATTGCGGGTCTTTTGTTCGTGCAATCCGGGGCGCAATGGCAGAAATGTGCTGGGTGCAGGCAACGATCAGATACACCCAGGGAAATTGGGGCCAACATCCCGTAGCTAAGAGCTTTGCGTAACTGCAAGTTGTGACTGACAAACGCCCATCATCTCCATTACTTCGGCGTGATCGGGCCCGTTTGTTCTGGTGGCATAGTGCTCGAGGTACGGTAAGGCCTCTGCGCATCGGCCCAAACTTGCCAATAGCACGCCAAGCTTTAGGTTTGCCAGGTTATTGGAAGGATGAGAAACGAGTGCGCGACGGAGGCCGCGTTCTCCGTCAGTGGCATTGTTGCAGGCCAGACGGGCCGTGGCCCAGTCGCACCACCGTTCACAGGTTTCCTCCTGCTTGAGCGCGTCGGCGAAGAACGTTGACGCTTCTTCAAAACGCTGCACATCGAAGAGCCGGACAGCTTCTTTATAAGAATCAGCCGGTCGAAATGACCCATCTGGTCGGGCGAGGAGATCATCCGCAACCTTGAGCAACTCGCTTCCGGCGTTTGGACCGTGGCTCATGGCTCGAATCAGTGGGTTGTTTTTCATTGTGTCGAGTGGCACGCTCCGGCTCAGTACGGTAGCAAGAAGGTGGGCAAAGGCTGAATCGTCCAGATGTACGTCTTCTCCGAGCATCTCTTTCGTGATCTCGTTTCTCCAACTCATGTTGTACCGGGTAAGGGTCACAACGAAATCCGCGAATACTTCCGTTTTTTGCTCGGCAGGAAGATGCGAATCGTACACAGTCTTGAGCAGCGCTGCCGCCATCTCCGTATAGGGCGTCTTTGTAGCCGACTGGGTGCTGTCCGCTGCATTGAAATCAATCTGGTAGTCCTCGGCAGTCTTGGATTTGAGTATGCGGTAGCTGAGCAGAGGCTCATGGACCTTCGCGAACTCGCCGAGAAGCATGAGTTCCTCAAGTATGATCACGTCCGCCCCATAGACACTGAGCCCCAGAGTTACTTTTTGCAGGGCTTCCTTGCGTATCAGGCCATAAATTGCAAACCAATGCATACGGGAGATCAATTCATGAATGCGTTGCGCAGACGTCATCCCCAGGGTCTCAAAGTTCTTATAGCCTTTGCTTGACCACTCGGGGTGGGGAAGTCCGTCCACATCGATAAACTCGATCTCGGTGCAGCAGAGAACAGCGTCAGGATGCGCCATAAGTTCGCGCAGGCACTTTCGAATGTAAGAGGGATGGAACAGGTCGTCATGTGCTGCCCACATGAAGAATTCGCCTTTGGCCTGGCGAGCGACAAACTCGAAGTTCGCAGGTGCTCCCAAGTTTTCCGGCTGGCGAATGTACCGAACTCGGGCATCCTGCTTCTGAAACTCGCGACATATCTCCTCCGTACGGTCTTGAGATCCGTTGTCGGAGATGATTAGTTCGAAGTCGGTATAATCCTGAGCCAGAAGAGCCTGCAAGGCTTCATTGAGATATTTCTCCGCGTTGTAGATGGGCATACCAATGCTGACTAATGGCTGAATACTCGAGATGTTCATAAAACCTCCAAAACTGAAACGCTGCCGACCGGCCGTTGATCGAATAGCAACTTCAGACTGTTATAGACGTATTTAGATTCCTGCTCTGCCAGATTGAGTCCAGACGGACTAACGTGATGGCGACATTTCTTCCAGAGGACTGTGGCTCTGCTCATGAGACACCGTGATGAAGTGCCTGAGGCGAATGCTGCAGGGTCTGTTTCAGAATCCCGCAGACATGCTTTACTTTGTTTCTTGTCAGATTGAAGCCCGAGGGCAGATTTAAACCGCAGGGACTGATCCCATAGGAGACCGTATTCCGCCGCCGTGCCTGAATACTTTGCTCGGATGGCCCATAAGCTGGCAGGGAACTGAGTGGATAGAAGAAAGGCCTGCAATCGATGCCATTTTCATTCAACCGGGCGATGAGTTGTTCCTTAGGTAAGTCCAGGAGTGGGTCTACGATCGCAGTCACCATCCAATATGTATTCTTGGTTTCGGGCGCTTCGTAGTTGAGTGTGACGCCTGCAAGGCTCTTCAACTCTTCCTGATACCAATTGAAAATCTCTCGCTTTCTCGTCACCAGGTCCTCGACTCTCTCCAGTTGTGCCAGGCCGAGGGCGGCTTGCATGCTGCTCATCTTGTATTTGTGAGCGACCTCAGTGTTGTAAAACAGTTTGTCGCCCGGTTGACGGCCATGGTCGCGAAGAACAAGGACGCGGCGGTAAAGAATCTCGTCATCGGTGACGAGCATTCCTCCTTCTCCGGTGGTTAATGTCTTCGATCCATGAAAGCTGAATACTCCGGTCCTGCCGAAGCTCCCTGATTTTCTTCCTTTATATTCCGAGCCAATCGCTTCGGCGGCGTCTTCAATGATTGCTATGCCGTTCTTTTCGGCAACTTTACGGATGGCATCCATATCGGGCATGTTTCCGTACAAGTCAACCAGAATCACAGCCTTGGTGCGGGGTGTGATGCAATCTTCGAATGATCGTGCAGAGAGACACCACGTGCGCGGATCAATGTCGGCAAAAACCGGGCTCGCCCCAACATAAGTGATCGGCGCTGCGCTGGCTATCCAGGTGACATCCGGTACGATTACTTCATCCCCGGGGCCGATCTTCAGTGCCAAAAGGGAAAGGTGGATGGCTGAAGTGCATGAGGGAAGAGCCGCCGCATAGCGGACGCCAAGATAGGCGGCAAAGGCTTGCTCAAACCGATCATGGTACATGCCCGCATTTTCGTACCAGGCATTGGTGACGGCATCCGTCACATAGCTTATTTCCTTGTGTGTAATCCAGGGACCGGAGACGGGGATACGTTCCATATTAATCCTTCACACATTTCAGGTACCCGCCGGGCGCCGCACTGATGAGAAGTTTGTTGTCAATATTCTGGTCAATCACAAAACGGTCAGTGGTTTCAAGAAACTCTTTCACCGCAGTCTTGGGATTGTTTCCCCGGCCCCAAGGTCGATCAGAGCATAGTGTGTCCGGGAGGTCGTCTATGACAGTATCAAATACCACGCAATAACTACCCTTCTTCACCAGCGGCGCGTATGCCTGCAATTCTGCCAGTACATGGTCATGCGTGTGATTGGAATCAAGGCACACAAAGATTTTGTTGAAGTTTCTGGCATACGCGTGCACCTGAGCTACAACTTCGGCGGCAATCGATGATCCCTGAATCATGTCAATGCGATGTGACATGGGATGTGCATCGATTGCTGCGCGATTGTGCGCGCGAATGTCTATATCCACGCCCAAAACACGGCGCGTGCAATTTTTCGGATCGATTAGTTTGTTTTGTTCTATTGCTTCGCTGTGATCGATCAACGTCAGGAGTGAGGCGCTCATGATCAAGGAACCGCCATGGGCGATTCCGGTCTCAAGAATCAGGTCAGGTTTGACCTCCCAGATTAACTCCTGGAGCGCGACAAGATCTTGCGGAAGCTGAATCACAGGCCGGCCAAGCCAGCGAAAATTATATGTATAACGGTGAGCTGTAATCTCGCTTGTCCAGGCCTGCGACAACGCCCGGATGTTCTTGTCTCCGCCCATGTTGTCTATTTGGTTGCGTACTTCGTTTTCAAAAACTTCAAGTGGGTTCATCATATTGATCTCTTCTCTTGCATCGTCATAAACAACCACGCTTTCCGGGCGGCCTGGAAGTTTCTTGCCCGACGGGATTTTCGGCAAACTTCATGGCTGGTGTACACCCCCGTCGATATGAGGAATATCATTGAACTTCACTACGCGCGCTGGATTCCCGACGGCGACACCGAAATCCGGCACATCCTTTGTAACCACCGCGCCGGCGCCGATTGTGGCCCATTTGCCGATACTGAGCCGCGGCATGATAGTTGCGTTGGTGCCTATGAAGACTCCATCTCCAATTTTGCAGCACCCCGAAACGCTGACCGCGTGTGCTACAAAGACTGAATTCCCGATAGTTGTTTCATGCCCTATGAGAGCTCCCATGTGGACGCTGCTGTTGTCGCCAATAGTCACTTCCGCCTGGACCACCACGGCTTCCTGCAAATAGTTGCCGACGCCGACCCGCACCATTGTCATATCAATTGAAGGATGAATGAAGTTGGTCAAGCAGCCGCCTGCAGCCACGATTTGGCGTGTAGTCTCACAGCGGGTTCGGGTACTGCCGGTTATCAGGTTGACGAAAGCTACATCGTCTGCAACCAATGACGGAATCAAGTCAAGCCCGCCGAAAATGGGAAAGCCGAAGAAATCTCGTCCCTTCTTTGCAGGATCGCTATCAAGAAACGCGCAAAATTCCAATCCAGGCGTCGCTCTCTGGACGGCGCGGATCATGCGGATGGATTCTGGGTTCGCAGCACCAAGTAGATAGATCTTCACAGAATCTCCTGTTTGCCATTGATCACCATCAAGGCAAAGTTAGCGTCATGAGGCGAGATCAGCGAAGGAACCAGAGGCCACTCGATTCCAATCGCCGGATCGTCCCAGCGAACGCCACGCGAACATTCCGGATGGTAGAACTCAGAGATCTGATAGAACACTTCAGTGTTATCCCGCAGCGTCTGAAAGCCGTGGGCCAGTCCCTCAGGAATGGCGAGCATGCTGCCATTCTCCGCACTGAGTTCGACGGCAATCCACTGCAGAAACGTGGGAGAATCATTGCGCAGATCAACCAGTACGTCATGAATTGCCCCGCGAGTGCAGCGCACGAGTTTAGTCTCCGCGTAAGGTTCAGCCTGATAGTGCATACCGCGAAGCGTCCCTTTCCGGGGATTGAAAGAAATGCTGCATTGAGCTATTGCGGGATTGAGCCCGTGCCGTTCAAATTCCTGCGCACAAAATGTGCGCGCAAAGAACCCGCGATCATCCTCATTTCTTTCAGGTTCAATGAGGTATGCGCCGGATATCCGTGTTTTGAGAAAGCGCATCGTTCGTTTAACCGGGCTGTTCAATAAGTCAATCCCAGGTGTGCCACCTCGATCTTGCTCAGACACAGGGAATGGCGCGTTTGAAGCGATCAAGACGTCCTGATTCTTCATACGACCGCCGGCCTTGGAACGGGGATGATGAAGTGTCCGCCGCGCCGCCGGTACTCCGCCTGCTGTTCCATGATTTCGTCAGCAAAATTCCACGTCAGCAGCAGCGCGTACTCCGGCATTCTTTCCAGCAGTTTCTCGGGGCTAAGGACTGAGAGATGGGTTCCAGGGGTGTAGAGTCCTTGCTTGGCAGTACTGCGATCAACAACAAAGTCAAGGGTCTCACAGCCAATGCCAAAGTAATTCAGCAGCGTGCTCCCTTTGGCTGAACATCCGTAGGCTGCGATTCGATCGCCCCGCGACTTCAATTCACGCAGCATGTGGAGGAGTTCGCTCTTAAGATGCTGAACACTCCCGCCGAACTGTTCGTAAAAGCCAAAAGTATTGGCCCCCCACTCTCTCTCTTCGCTAAGCAGTCGTTCAACACGGTCGCTTTTCTGCGTTTGACTCTTTTCATGTCCCACAAATACCCGGAGCGACCCGCCGTGGATCGGCAGCCGCTCAACATCGATGACGGCCAGACCATGGCGCGCAAAGAGAGGGCTCAGAGCGGAAAGAGAAAAATAGGAGAGGTGCTCATGGTAGATGGTGTCAAACTCTACATGATCGATCATGTCCTTTACGTAAGGAACTTCGATCACAACAACGCCTTCGTCTTTCAATATCAAACACAGGCCGGCGACGAATCCGTTCAGGTCCGGAACATGAGCGAGAACATTGTTGGCATGAATGACATCCGCCTTTTGGCCGTCTTCTGAGAGACGTTTGGCTAAAGCATGCCCAAAAAATTCATTCAGGGTCGGAATCCCAAGCTTCTCGCGCGCTACTTTGGCGATGTTGGCGGCCGGCTCTATTCCCAGGACCGGGATTCCCGCCTGTTTGTAATACTGCAACAAATAGCCGTCATTGCTCGCAATCTCGATCACACGGCTTGTCAATTCCAATCCACGCTCTGCCACCATCCGTAAGGCGATCTCTCGAGCATGATTGAGTGCTGTGTCTGAGAATGACGAAAAGTACAAATAGTTTTGGAAAAGAAGCTCGGGAGGGACCGTCTCGGTGATCTGCACGAGACTACATTTAGGGCAGAATGCCAGCAAAAGTGGGAAGCAGGGCTCCCGCTGTTGGAGGTTTACAGCCTCCAGCAATCCATTGGCGAGAGGCGTCTTCCCCAGGTCAAGAATCGTGCGTAGGTCTTCATAGGCACAGGAGCGGCAGTTGGGTGTGAGATTTGTCATCCTGAAGCCCTGTCTGAGTTCAAGATCGGATTTTGTAGAGGCATGAACGGGAAATCGCCGCTTGCAATTGAGCTTGCGGATTCGTATTCGGAGATATCCTGGGCGCAGAGATTACGTGTCGAACGGCCTGGGTTCTCATAAAAAGCACGATACCAGCGCGACGTGCGCTCGATGGTTTCTTCAAAGCCCCAGCACGGCTGCCAACCGAGCTGCTCTCTTGCTTTTGTGATGTCAAGGCGAAGGATTTTCTCCTCGCCAGGCTGAGGAGCGCTCCCGGCTTTTTTCCACGTCCCTTTGCCCAATGCTTTGCAAACTGTTTCCACCAATTGCCCCACAGTGGCTTCGCTGTCGGCCGATGGCCCGAAATTCCAGCCACTGCATAATCCGGGCTCGTTGCTTGACAACATTCTTGCCGCCAGCGTCAAGTAGCCGGAAAGAGGTTCCAGAACATGTTGCCACGGTCGTATCGATGCGGGATTACGGACTGTAACAGGCTGGCCGATCGAGAGAGCTTTTAGCGCGTCCGGAACGATGCGATCTGTTCCCCAGTCACCACCACCAATCACGTTTCCGGCACGTACCGTAGCGATTTTTACTCCGGTCACGGTGAGGGATTCAGCAGAACAAAACGACTTTCTGTAAGAGGCTGTAATAATCTCAGCGGCACCTTTGCTGGCGCTGTAGGGATCATTTCCGCCCAGAGGATCCGTCTCGCGGTGACCGCGCTCCTGATTTGCATTGTCGTAACATTTGTCAGTGGTTGCAACAATGACTGTGCACGCGCGCCCAAGGGATAACACGCCCTCAAGCAGATTGGCTGTGCCCATCGTATTCACTTCAAAAGTCTGTCGCGGTTCCAGATAACTTTTGCGCACCAGCGCTTGCGCAGCGAGGTGAAACACAACGTCTGGCTGGGCGGCTTTCATGGCCGCCTGAAGTCTGGAATATTCCCTTATGTCGGCCTGATAGTTCTTGACTGCTGCTCTCTCTACATTTGACGTAACAAAGTTACTGGGATCGGTTGGCGGCGCAAGAGAGTAACCGGTGACATGCGCCCCGAGCCGGTTCAACCATAAGGTTAACCATGATCCCTTGAAACCTGTGTGCCCGGTAACGAATACAGACTTGTCACGAAAGCTGTTAATAAAATCCAGGCTCATACGTGTACCATCCAGGGCGCATTGTTCTGCTGCCACAAGCTTTCCAGCAGGCGCTTATCTCGCAGCGTGTCCATGCACTGCCAAAAGCCCTGATGACGATAGGCTGCAAGTTGCCCTTCAGCAGAGAGCCTTTCCAGGAGGTCCGCCTCAAGGCTGCAATTGTCGGTCAGGAAATGATCAAATATTTCCGGCTCCATCACTATGTAGCCCCCGTTAATCCAGCCTTCTCCCATCTGAGGTTTTTCCGTGAAATGGCTGACCAGATCTCCGTCAAGTACAAGCCCGCCGAATCGTGCTGGAGGACGTACTGCGGTGACAGTTGCCAACCGGCCGCAGGAGCGGTGAAAAGCTACCAGGGCATCAAGGTCTACGTTTGAAACACCATCACCGTAAGTGACAATGAATGTCTGCTTGCGAAGACTCGGTTCAAGGAGCTTAACTCTTCCTCCGGTCAAGGTGTCACTGCCGGTATCGACCAGATGCAACAACCAATCTTCGATTTCACCACCATTGCGTTTGACTTGACCGCACGCCAACTGAAGAGTCATATCTCCGCTAAGAGAGGCGCGATCCAGAAAATACCGCTTTACCTCTTCGCCTTTGTACCCAAGCGCGATGAAGAATTCATTGTGTCCGTAATGTGAGAAATGTTTAAGGATGTGCCAAAGAATTGGATAGCCGCCGATTTCGACCATCGGTTTAGGCTTAATGTCGGTCTCTTCCGCCAGACGTGTGCCGAGACCGCCAGCCAGTATCGCGATCTTTAGAGGCTCTCGTCGTTCGTGATGCAAATGTTTGTTCCCCATCGATCCAACTGTGACGGCAATCCTGTCTCTGCTGAAGAGAAGCGCCACATCTCCAGAAGCAATTCAGAGACCAATGTATCGGGTGTCTGTATGTGGGTTTTCTTAACTTCACGCCTAAATACTGGCTTGAGAGGTGAGTGCACAGCTTCACCACGTGGCATCTTCTGCACGGTCACTGCCCGGGTGCACGGTCACTGCCCTAGCCCTGTAGCAGAGTAGCCACCAAGCAGCACTCACACGCGCGTACGATCCGCGAACTCTGGCCTTCACCAGGGTTATCGGTCACAGAGAAGAGAACTTTAGGCACAAATGTAATCATTGCTTGAGAAACGCAGGCGGGGGCTTCTGGATGCGTCTCGTGATACGGACAGGCCGGATGATCCTAGCCTGTTCGGATAAATCCCGTAGTGTTTACTTTGGCCGCTAGAGCTTGGCGATTGTAGGTTGTGTCTGACCGGGAATAGTAGGTTCTGTCGATGAGGTCAACAACTCGACTATTGGTTTCCAAAACTAAAAGGGAAGCGACGAAATGTTCTCTCTTCTTACTTTCTCTCTTCTTACGTTCTTTCCTGGGCTGCCAGCCTTTGATTAATTTCCGCCGATGCCGAAAGGAGATTAGGATTCTGCGGAAAAGTTTTGATCCCGATGCGGACCACCTCCGCGGCTCGATCCCATTTTCCCAGTTGTGACCAGATTCCGGCGCTGATAAGGAAGCTATCAGCTGAAGGAGAGCCAATGCTGAGCCTCTGCTCCGAGGTTGCCGCAGCCAACTCGCTGTTCCCGGCGAACAAGGCCGCGGCCATCAAAATGTCATAGAGTTCGCCAAATTCCGGCTCGCGTTCAATAGCGGCCTGGATGCGCTGCAACCCGGCGGTCGCCGAACCCAGGCGCACCTCACAAACTCCGATCTTGCTCTGAACCAGACTTGAATTACTTCCTGCGGCCATGGCTGCCTTGTAGCTTCGCTTCGCCTCTTCGATCTTTTCCATGTGATAGCCGGCATCCCCCATTGCCTCGAGGTGGACCGCGTCGCTGGCACCGAGGCGCTTCGCCTTCTTTAGCGCCTCAAGCCCTTCAGGCAACTTTCCCATGCGCACGTAGCAAATCCCGGCGTATGTCCACAAAACGTTTGAGTTCGGCTTCAGCTCGAGCGCTCTTTGGAAGTACGGGAGCGCTGCTTGCGGATTCCGGAAATGTTCCAGTTCTCCCAGGCCAAGTTCATAATGTGCGCGAAAATCGTCAGGCGAGTCGATCAGCTTTTTCTTTCCCAACGCCTGGTAATACTCCGTCTTGCGCTTACGAACGCCGGCTTCGTCTTCCGCAATGCCCAGGTGATGGATAACAAAATTGGCTGCGATCACCTTGAAGCCAAGACGTTTGATACGGTCGGCTACGCCCTCGTGCACCTGCCCTTCAAAAAATATTTCGGGATGGCGACGGAAAAGCCTGACGTTGGTATGCTCCACGTACGCAAGATACGACTTCGCGGCATCTATACGATGGGGGTTCGGCTCGGCAGGGCGATTCAACATCCGATTTGTGAGCGTACGCACATAGTTCCAGATTCGAACATCATAGCCATACACTTTTTCGTTTCTGATGAGGTGGGAAATATCTGCAGCCGCACCGGAATCAAGCAATTCGTCGGCATCCAGAAATAAAACCCAGTCACAGCGCCCCTGGTTCAAAGCAGCATTTCTCGCCTTGGAGAAATCATCCTGCCACGGAACATCGACAATTCTGGCTTGATAACTGCGCGCGATCTCAGCGGTAGTGTCAGTAGATCCCGTATCGCCGATCACTATCTCGTCAACAACGGAGCGCGCACTTTCAAGACAGCGAGCCAACGTTGACTCCCCATTCTTGACGATCATTGAGAGTTCCAGTGAAGGCATAGGGGTGATTATGCGCTTGATCTCATGTGTGGGGCAAGAGTCGGATACCGCTCAAAACAATACGGGACGCAGCGAGTACGAGAAAGGAGGGAATGCGGTGTCACCAAAAGAATAAAGGGGAAGGCAAGCTCAGCGCCGGCCTTCCCCAGAGTTCATGGACTGCGATTAAGTTACTGCAGGAGTTTCAGTACTGACTGCTGTGATTGGTTGGCCTGAGACAGAGCGGACATACCGGTCTGGGTCAGGATCTGGAACTTGGACATGTTCGCGACTTCC
>Ga0209863_10000262_pt1 | contig 30881 bp, 31 predicted proteins | sample OrgsoiDNA2013046_FD_185796 | JGI IMG/M metagenome (GOLD analysis project Ga0209863, IMG submission 185796) | Permafrost soil microbial communities from the Arctic, to analyse light accelerated degradation of dissolved organic matter (DOM) -... | ecosystem: Environmental > Terrestrial > Soil >...
GATAACAAGCCCAGAACGATCGTTTTGGGAATTAATCCCGGCAGGTTTGGTGCGGGCCTGACGGGTATTCCATTTACCGATCCCAAGCGGTTGTATTCGGAATGTCATATAGATTATAAAGGTAAAATCACGCATGAACCTTCTTCCGTTTTCGTATATGATGTAATCAAAGCTTATGGAGGTGTTGAAGCTTTTTATGGAGACTATTATATTAATTCACTTTGTCCGTTGGGTTTTACCTCTGCAGCGGCAAATGGGAAGGAGAAAAATTATAACTATTACGACAGCCTTGACCTCATGGATTCAGTTTATCCTTTTATTGTTAAAAATATCCGGAATCAAATTACACTGGGGGTTAAAACAGATACCTGTATTTGTCTGGGTACCGGTAAGAATGAGAAATTTCTGCGCAGGTTGAATGAAGAATACCATTTTTTTAAAGAAATCATTGCCCTTGAGCACCCCAGGTACATTATGCAATATAAATCCAGATCCAAGAAGGATTATATTGATAAATATGTCTCGGTCTTAAAGGATCTGAATAAAGCATGATGTAAAATTGGCGATTAGCCGGTGCAGTTTTCAACCCGTTTTGTGAGGGCTAAAACGATTAATACCTTTATGAGATGAAGCCAACGATTAAGGTCAAGAGAGTATATGAAGATGCCGAAAAGGACGACGGGCACCGAATTTTGGCTGACAGGCTCTGGCCCAGAGGCGTTTCGAAAGAAAAAGCAGCCATCGTGTCCTGGGAAAAAGAACTGGCCCCGAGTCCCGGGCTGAGAACCTGGTTTGGTCATAAGCCCGAATTATGGCCCGAATTCAGGAAGAGATACAAGGCGGAGCTTCAGAAAAATACCGTTATAGATTTGTTTGTAAAAAAGCACAAAAACGATAAAGTCATTACGTTGCTCTACGCTGGTAAAGACGAAGAGCACACGCATGTTCTGATGTTGCAGGAATACCTGGAACAGGCGTTTACCCGCATCTAAATGCATCTTTGATTATGAAATATTTATATTGTATTTTGATGCGTGAATAAAACGGGGGCCTTACGAAATTGGGTGACTTTATGAAATGGAGACAATGGGTTTTACTGCTGATTGTTCTCGGGGCCTGCAAAGACAAATATGTGGCGGACGTACATGTGCCGGCCACCGGATTCCTGGTCGTGGAAGGATATATCAATGCCAGCGATACAACAGATATAATGTTGTCGCGAACATCCGGCCTGGATAGCGTAAGACTTATTCCGGAACCTGGCGCACAGCTTGAAATACAATCTCAAAATGGAACCATTTACCCACTTTTTGAAAAGCCAGGCGGACATTATTCCATCAACGCGGTGACTTTAGATCCCGGCCAGCAATACCGCTTATACATCAGAACGGCGAATGGAAGAGAATATTTATCGGATTCAATGGGTATCAATATTTCTCCGCCAATTGACTCCGTGAACTGGGCGGCAAGCGCCGGTTTAATTACCATTTACGTTTCCACCCACGACAATCAGCACCAGCCTGGTTATTACCAATGGCAGTTTGAGGAAACGTGGAAATATACTGCGGCATATGGTTCCATTCTTGAATACCGGAATGATATGCTTATACCCAGACCGGACAGTGATCAGTTTTATACCTGCTGGCGCTCCGATCTTTCAACGAACGTGGTGGTTACCACTTCGGAAAAACTTACCAATAACGTCATATACCAGTATCCGGTTACCCAGGTGGACTACACATCATCGGATAAACTGAACAACCGGTACAGTATTTTAGTGAAACAAATCGCGACCTCCAAAGAATGGTATGAATGGAATGTGAAGATTAAAAAAAATACCGAGCAACTGGGGACCATATTTGATGCGCAGCCATCGGAAACGGGCGGTAACCTGCATTGTACAACGGATCCGACCGAACAGGTGATCGGGTTTGTCGGGATATCCACCCGAACCGAAAAAAGGATTTTTATTGACCGGTACGATATACCGCCAGGAATAGTTTTTACCGGGTATGCAGCTTGCGAGAAATATTCAGTTGCTTACAATCCCCAGGCTATTAAGGATAAATTCGGTCAGGGATTTTATACGCCCATAGATTATCTTTCTAAGGGCGGAGTGATAGTGGGCGTAGAATATGCCGGTCCCGAATGTGTTGATTGCCGGTTGAAAGGCGGAACTACAGTAGAACCTTCTTTCTGGCAATAACCAGTCTTCCAATGCAATATTGGGTTAATGTGTGGAAAATCTCAGACTTTGCGGGCCCTGGAATATCTGGTTTCTCAAATCCAATCCCAGCATTTCATTTTGTCTGTTCTCATAATCTTTTATCAGGATACTCAGTAAACGTAATTCATCCTCATCTTCGGAACCGGGGAGGGCCCGGGAAATTTCATTTACCCGTTTGAGCGCTTTCTCGTATTGTGACTTCGTAATGATAGCATTCCATTTCATACTTCTGGATTTAAAATGTAAAATGAATCGACTATATTTTAGGGAAAGACAATAGGTTAGACGATTTGTTGCATCAATAGGTTACATCACGCGCCATACTTGTCTTATTTTAATTAAATGACTGATTTACAATTCATTACGGGTAGAAAACACGAATAATCCGTTTTCTGTCATCGGTTATCTGTCATCTGTCATCCGTCTCCTTCAACCACCCCCACAAAAAAATTCAATATACATTATCTTCATAACCGGTTCCTAATCATGATAATTACTTTAAAGTTTTTTTATGAAAATAGCTTGCAGGAATTTTTTGTTTACGATGGGTTCGATTTTTTGCCTGACAATGTCTGTCAATGCGCAGCAGAGTGCCGGTAAGATCCGCATCATTATGTTCGGCGCCCATCCCGATGATTGTGATGAAAGAAGCAGCGGCACGGCGGCCCTTTTTGTGCAGATGGGTTATGCTGTAAAATTTGTTTCTGTAACCAATGGCGACGCTGGTCACCAGACATTAAAAGGCAAGGAACTTGCGAAAAGGAGGTATGCAGAAACACAGGAAGCAGCAAAACGCCTGGGGATCACATATGATGTACTCGACAATCACGATGGCCTGTTGATGCCATCACTGGAAGTCCGGTTGCAAATCATAAAAGAGATCCGCGAATGGAACGCGGATCTGGTATTTGCGCCCCGTCCGAATGATTATCATCCCGATCATCGGTATACCGGCGTTCTAGTACAGGATGCTGCGTATATGGTCGCGGTTCCCAATATTGAACCGGAGGTTCCCGCGCTGCGGAAAAATCCGGTATTCTTATATTATGAAGATCATTTTCAAAGGCCAAATCCTTTTCGTCCCGATATAGCAGTGGACATATCCAGCACCTACGATAAAAAAATTGCCGATCTGGATGCTCATCAATCCCAGATGTATGAATGGCTGCCCTGGATCGGACATTATTCGGATGAGGTTCCCCAGAGCCAGGCGGATCGCATCAAATGGCTGGCCAGGAGAACTGCGCGACCCATAAATGCGGAAACCCGGGCATCCCTCGAAAAATGGTATGGAAAGGAGCGGGCAGATAAAGTACAATACGTGGAAACTTTCGAAATATGTGAATACGGTGCCCAGCCCAAGGATGATGATATAAAAAGATTATTACCCATGCTCGGTAAATAAGTTTCTAAACGCAGAAATGAAATCATATGAAACTTTCCGGCACCGTGCTTTTTCTTTGTTTCTTTCAATTGCTTTCGCTATCCGCGTTAACGCTTTGGGGTCAATCTGATGATACCACCGTGCTGGCCGTAAACAAGACAAGAGATTTTGAAATTACAGGGGATGGCCATGCTGCCAACTGGAACGATGAAAAATGGCTCCCGCTTCCCAAAAGGAATAAAAACGGGGTTGATTATCTGACAAAAATGAAGATTCTCTATTCAGACTCGGGTATCTATTGCCTCTATTATTGCCAGGATAACCATCTGGTATCCACATTACGGGAAGATTTTTCAGACCTGTTTAATGAAGACGTGGTCGAGGCGTTTTTTTGGACGGATGAAAAGATGCCAATATATTTTGAATATGAGCTTTCGCCCTTTAATTATGAATTACCGATACTCGTACCGAATAACAATGGAAATTTCCTGGGTTGGAGGCCCTGGCACTATGAGGGCAACCGCAGAACCCGGCATGCCACACATGTAATCGAAAATAACGGCGGTATCGTTGGATGGACTGCTGAGTTTTTTATTCCGTATGCACTGCTCAGGCCCATGACGAATATACCTCCTGTAAAAAACACCCGATGGCGGGCTAATTTCTACCGAATAGATTATGATAATAAGGCGTCGGCGTGGTCCTGGCAGCTTACAAGAAACAATTTTCACGATTATGAACGGTTCGGCACACTTTTATTCAAATAAGCTGACTCCACGCTAAGCTGACAATTTTATATCTTCGCGCGTTTAATGCGGAACTATTTACCGTGAACGCATAATGGCGACCTTAAAACAAGTGAACATGATAAGTCTTGTTATACCCGTATATAACGAAGAGGTCCTGATCTATGACCTTTTTGAAAGAGTAAAAAACGCCATGGAATCCATCGGCGTAGACTTCGAAGTGTTGATCGTGGACGATGGCAGTGCAGACAGTACCCTGGAAAAACTAACGGTCTGTCACAGCAGGGACAGGCGATTTAAGGTGTTGTCTTTATCCCGGAACTTTGGTCACCAGGCGGCCTATACAGCCGGACTAAATTATGCCAAGGGCGATTTTGTCGCCATGATGGACGGCGATTTGCAGGATCCACCTGAATTAATTAAGGAGATGTATCAAAAAGCATCATCTGAGGGTATTGATATTGTGTATGGAAGAAGAAAAGAGCGAAATGAAAAGTTATCAAAACGATTATTCATCAAACTGTTCCATTTCATTTTCAGAAAGTTATCCAAACTTGAAAATATAAAGCAGGTAGGCAATTTTTCACTGATGTCAAAAAGGGCTCTCGGCGCTTTTTTATCCCTTCAGGAAAAAAACCGGTACCTGCCCGGGCTCAGATCTTTTGTTGGCTTTAAACAGGGATTTGTGGATTATTCAAGACCCGACCGTACACAGGGTGAAGCTAAGATGAGCGCGTACAAATTGGTTACGCTGGCGCTGGACGCCATTTTTTCTTTTTCCAGCTTACCCGTTAAAATATGTCTCTATTCCGGACTCATTGGGGTTATCCTGATTTTCTTTTCACTGGCATACATCCTGATTGGCAAATTAACCGGAATGGCGCCGGTTGGCTGGTCCTCCATAATATTAAGTATCTATTTCATCGGATCCGTGCAATTGGTATCCATTGGAATCCTGGGCGAATATGTATACCGGATTTATAAAGAAACCCAAAATCGTCCGATTTTTCTGGTCAATAAATTTATTGAATAATCATAATTGTATTTCAATGGGAGAGATCGCCTATGTAGGTAATGAATTGGATTTGTTCGAACAGGCCACGGAGTGGAAAAAATATTATGGTCATTTTTTAACGCCTTATTTGAAAGGGAAAGTGCTGGAAGTGGGCGCCGGCATTGGAGGTACTACCCATGAGCTTTGCGATGGCAGCCAGGAAAAATGGCTTTGCCTGGAACCCGATCCCAATCTATATACAAGACTGGAAAATAAAATAAAGGATGGGCAGCTTCCTGCATGTTGTTATTCAAAAAAAGGTACGACCGGGGATTTGCCGCGGGCAGATAAATTTAACGCAATCATGTATATTGATGTCATTGAACATATAGAAAAAGACGCAGACGAACTTGGCCGCGCAAAAACCCTGTTAGCTGAAAAAGGATATTTAATCGTGCTGGTTCCGGCACACCAGTTTTTGTACAATGAATTTGATAAGGCGATCGGTCATTACAGGCGCTATAATAAAAAAATGCTTGCAAACGCCGCTCCCGAAGGCCTTCAACTCAGGAAAATGATGTACCTCGATTCCTTCGGGTTGATTGCTTCGCTGATGAATAAATATTTTTTAAAACAGGACTATCCCACATCAAAACAAATCCATTTCTGGAACCGGTTCATAGTGCCCGTTTCAAAACCTATTGATTTCATTTTGAGTTATAATGCGGGCAAAACCGTTCTCGCGATTTGGCAAAATAAATAGGATTCCATGCAGATGAGTATAAAAAAAGGGGCGCTTTGGATAATCGCTACGATTGCTGTAATTATCATTTACCAGGTCTGTTATGGCCTTGTAACCCTAAAGCCATCCAATATTAACTGGTTAATGTCTGCCCATGAAGACTGGGGTACACATTACATGGGATGGGCCTATTATAAAAGCGAGACCTGGCATTTTCCACTGGGAAAGGTTACAGGCTATAATTATCCGGTTGGAACCAATGTTGGTTTTACGGACTCTATTCCTTTATGCGCTATTTTTTTTAAACTTTTCGCACCCCTGCTTTCCGAAGATTTTCAATATTTCGGAATCTGGCTGTTCCTCTGTCATTTACTGGCCGCTTATTATACGATTTTGTTATTCAGGTTTTTTAAAGTGAATGTGTTCGTTACTCTTGCCGCGGCGATTTTTATTGCGGCCAATCCCGTGCTCGTATACAGGGGCATGCACCCGGCTCTATGCGCACAATGGCTGTTAATCGCTTCGATATATTATTATTTTTTAAATTCCCAGACCACGCCGGCAAAAAAAACACTACAATATCAATTCATCCTGTTAATCCTGAGTGCCTTAATTAACCCATACCTCTGCTGGATGGTGCTCGGATTTAGTATCATAACACCCGTCAAGCTTTGCTTTTATGAAAAGCTCATTAGCAGAAAATATTTATTTACTTACCTGGCGGTCTCTCTTTTTTCTGTTGTGCTGATCTGGTATATAACGGGGTTGGTGGATTTTGGTAAAAAAGAAGATTTGGGCATTGGCGGCGCATACGGTTTATACGCGCTAAATTTAAATTCACTGTTTAATTCCGGCGGTTTTTCTTCTTTTTTCCAGCAACTCAGCATGGTGAGCTGGCATCAGTATGAGGGGTATATGTACCTGGGCCTGGGAATGTATTTTCTGCTTTCCATTCTATTATTATACTTCTGTTTTGTTTTTGTCAAACGGAAAATGCAAAAAGAGAATGCAGGAAATAGAGATATGGTTTGGAAAAAAAGTCTTGTTCCCCTGTATATACTTGTGGCCCTCTATAGTATTTTTTCCATTACCCTTGTTTTCACATGGAATGAAAAAGTGTTGTTCAGGATACCCGCTCCGGCATTCTTTGTACATCTGGAAGAAGTATTCAGGGCCAGCGCAAGATTTTTTTGGGTAACTTATTATTTGATTATTCTCTTCACCATTATCGTCATTGCAAAAAGCAAAATGAAACCGTTAATTGCATCATCTTTAATTATTGCGGCGCTCTTAATACAACTGTACGACATTAAACCCTTATTAATTTATAGACATCTGCCTTCCGGAACCTATACTCCGCATATGGATACAAAAAACTGGCTTCAGGTAATGGGCCAGTTTGATGAAATACTGTTTTTTCCGGCCTTCGAGTCGCCAAAGATCAGATCAATGGATTACCAGGATTTTTCTTACCTGGCTCTGAAAGCCGGGAAACCGGTAAATCTCGCATACGTCGCCAGAGCGGATTCACGCGCCATGCAACGGTTTGGCGACAGCCTCAGGGTGATTGTTGAAAATGGCAGATTATCACCCAGGGCACTTTATATTACAAATGCTGCCAATCTTGAGCATTTTTACCTGTCCTTTAAATCCAAAGCGGCCCAGCTCAATATGCTTGACAGTTGTTTTTACATATTTGCAAACAAGCCGAAAAATGATCAGCTGGAGGCACTGACGAATAAACTGAATACTCCGGTCAGAGCCAAACTGGACAGCGCATTGACTTCGATCAGTATCGGATCCAAATTTTCAGAAATAGCTAAAATACCAGGTGCAGATAATAAGTCAATCCGCTATTGGCTGCAATCCGTGAATATCGGTGAGAAAGTTATTTCGATAGAAGGCTTTGCATTTATTGATACCACACAAAATAATAAGGGAGATTCTATTTTCGTTACGTTAACTTCTGCTGATAAATCCTATATGGTCAGGACGATGATCATACAAAGGCCGGATATCACGGCTGCATTTCAAAAACATTACCTGGATGATGCCGGGTTTAATTTTATAGCTTTTACCGATAACCTGCAAAGTGGAGTATACCAGGCGGGACTCGCTATCAAAGATGTACGGGGTCGTTTTGTTTACCAGCCTTTTGAAAAAGAAGTCACGGTAAAAATTCCCTGACCCTGTCTGTTTACATCCTTTGTTAGAAGAGGTGGAAATTCGGGAAGAATACCTGTCGGTAAAAATATTTACCCGGGGGTAAAAAAAACCCCCGGTGAATAATCCCGGGGATTGACCAAAAGAGGGAGCAATTGCGCACTTATCCTTTTTTCAGATCCTGCTTCACCTGCATATCATCGCCCGAAATTCTTATAATCTTGATATTATCTTCATTTTCCATGCTGATCATATAAACCGGTTCATAATTTTCTGAACGGATCTCATTGACATAAGTGATTTTATAGCCGCCGAAATTATTCAGAATCTTTTCTTTTATAGTTTTTGTGAGGCTGGAAGGCGGATAACTGATTAATGTGTATTGCCAGTAGCCATGTTCGTCATAAAAAACCCGGTTTACCATATTGCCCTGGTGAAAAACGCAATACATATTGTCCGGTTCATTGAACCAGGTGACTTCCTGGACCCATGCAAAATTTTCTTTAAAATGAGCCATGGCACGGGCACTGGCACTCGTAGGTGCAATTCCAAATTTTACGTTTGAACTTCCTGACGCTGCGTGCAGGTTCGGTTGCAGAAAAAAATAGAGTCCTGCTAAAAGCATTAACTTTTTCATTGTACTGATTTTTAGTTATAAATAAATAAGAGGCCGTAACGGTATGTCCCAACCATTCATTTTCTGGTGTTGCGCTAAGTCTGTGTTAGTGAAAATCGATATTCTGAAGAATTTGCTTAACCGGAAACGTTATATCCGGTCAGTTCAGAAATAAAATAATTGCAGGTAAACGTTATGTGTACAAATATTTTATTTCTGAGGGTACAACCATGTGATGCCAGACACGTGCCAAAAAATATTATGCTACAAGTCAATGAGATAGATAAGGATCATGGAAAGGGCTGTCCGGTTTTGATACAATAGATGGTCGATAAGGCAAATAGGTAAGCGTAAGATTTTTCATTTTTCAAATCTTGCATTCGTTTATTTAACTTTTTCTTTAGTATAGGATCTGCCAATTTCATAGCAGCCGTCAACTTTGAATGAATAGGTGTATTCTTGCCTTATCCCATAATGCAACAACCAATCATAAAAAATGAGTAATATTAAAAAAGACAGTATCTGTTTAATCGGTCTCGCACTAAAGAAAAAAACATTCAACGCGAACGGCCAGTCTTCAATCGATTGCGGAAACCTTTGGCGGGAATTTGAAAAAAGGAATATTGCATCTCAAATTTCAAACACTTTAGACGGCGATGTCTTAGCTGTTTATTATGATTATGAAGGAGACCACACAAAGCCTTATTCTTATTTTATTGGCTGTAGGGTTCCGCCGGATACCCGGACACCGGAAGGCCTGGATGTGCTGACTATTCCTGAATCAATTTATCAGATCGTAACGGCAAAAGGGAAAATGCCGGATTGCGTAGTTTCCGCCTGGCAGCAAATCTGGGTTTCTGATTATCCAAGAGCATATCAATTTGATTTTGAAGTATATGATGACAGGTTCCGGGATTGGCAACATGTCGAAGTGGATATTTATCTTTCCGTAAATCCATAGCAGGACACCAGCGCCATCCATGGGAAAAGAATTACCTTTATTAACTCCATTAACCATTTCAATATATTCCCATGTTTGATCAAATTTTACAGCTGGTTAGAGAGCATTTGAACAATAACCCGCAGCTTGCAGGAAATATTCCGCCTGAACAGGCCGATGATGTACATCGCGAAATTGCGACACATATTACAAATGGACTTCAGAATCAAGCCGCGGCTCCGGTGACGGCTGGTGGGATTCTGTCAGAACTGGAAAGCAGTCTGGCATCAGGAAATTTAGCCACCAGTGCCATAACGGGTGGGTTGGTTGGAAGCTTAGCCGGTAAATTTGGATTGCCTCCTGCCATTACCGGAGCGATTGCGGCCGCCTTACCTGGTCTCATGCAAAAATTCACGCAAAAAAACAGTACTGAAAAAGTCTGACCTTTTCAAACCGACCGGAATCGGGTCCATTAGTTTTTGCATTAAGTGAACATCCTGATTCCAGCCGGGTTCTTTATTTATTTGCCACTATCCCAATGGTCCGTTCAACTTCTATACTGGCTGACAAATAATCATACACTGCTTCCAGATAATTGGATTGCGCGGTAGTGAACGCTAATTCCGCATCAGTAAGTTCCAGCCGGGAAGCGACTGCTTTGGCATATCGATATTGTGTAATCTCATAACTTAACCTGGCTGTTTCCTTTACGTTAGCGCTTGTTTGTATACGGGCAGCGGTTTCCCGAACATTCCCCAGGGCCTGTTTAACGGCCGTGCGGAGTTCCTCGTAAGCTTGTTGCGAGCGGATCACGGATTGATCTTTTTCTATTTTGGCCTGTTTTACTTTAGCCTTATTGCTGTTACCATTGAAGACCGGCACGGTAAACTGGGCTCCGACAAAGGGCGTGGACGGATAATAGGCGTTGAAGTATTGTAATTGGTTTGTCTGTGTTTGTATGAGATATTGAGCGGTGAGGGAAACGGATGGCTTCATGCCGGCTGCAGCTATTTTGATCTGCTGATCAGCCTGCTGTTGCTGCATGTCGAGCGATCGCAGGTCGGCCCGGTGAAGCCTGGCTTCATTATACACCTCTTCTTCAGATAATACAACAGCCGTTTCCGGCAGGACCAGGGAATCCGTTAATTCTATTTCCCGGAGACTATCCAAGCCGGTTAAGGTCCTGAGTTGTTGTTTGCCGACTTCAATGGCATTGGATAATTTCAGCAGGTCGGGTTCCAGATTTTTTACCGTAGTGTACGCGCGGAGGGTATCTACCCGCAGTGCCCTTCCCTGAGCCAGCAGGGATTTCGCATCCTGCAAAGCTTTTTTATTTCTTTCCAGGCTTTCATTCTGAAGTTTAATGCGTTCGTGTAATACCAGGATCTGAATATAGGTTTGCTTGAGCAGGGCGGCGATATCGGTTTGCCTGGTGATCACACCTAAACGACTCTGACGTTCCTGCAGCTGTGCGTTGATAATGCCTGGTTTTGTGGCTGCGTTGTATACGGGCTGGGTGATCCAGGCCGTAGCTGCTGCCTGGTCCCTGCCACCGAAACGGTCATAGGGTATTTTATCACCGGCATTGCCGGTACTTGTTAGTCCGAAAAATGGTGTTTCATAAAAATAGTGGGACACCTGTGCGCTGATACCTGCGGATGGCAGCGCAGCACTCTTCGCAACCAGGGTCAGCTGCTCCGAACGGTTCACTTCCAATGAACTGATTCTAATTTCGCGGTTGTTCGCCAGCGTTAGAGACAGCGCTTCGTGCAGGGATAATTGCCGCGGTTGTGCATACGCGATATACGCAAACAGGGTGTCAAGCGCTAAAACAATGATGGTATATAGTATGGCTTTCTTGAGTTTCATATAAATGTTTTCTGAATTTCACAATGGGTTTACCTGTTTGCCAAAAAGGATAAAAGACAAATGAGGGCAAAAACTGCTGAAGTATAGATGAATGCTTTTTTGAGTGTCATAAAAATTATTTTATTAATTGATCGTTACGCAGGAACAATGCTTCCCGGAACGGTTATCATTTTTGGTTGGGTCTCTGCTTTTACCCGGTATGGTCTTGAGAAATAGGAATAAACAGCAGGTATAACATACAGGGTAAGTATCCCGGCGAATAACAGACCTCCAACAACCACGATACCCAGGGATGTCCGGCTTCCGGAAGATGTTCCTAAGGATAACGCAATGGGTAAGGTCCCGAAGATCATGGCCAGGGTGGTCATCAGGATGGGACGGAACCGGGATGTTGCTGCTGCCAGCACTGCGTTTCGCACGCTCATACCTTCAGCTTTTCGCTGGTTGGAGAATTCAACAATCAGAATTCCGTTTTTAGTTATCAGCCCGATAAGCATGATCATTCCGATTTCGCTGAATATGTTGATGGACTGATGGGTGATCCAGAGACTGATCAGGGCACCCGTAACGGCCATCGGAACGGTGAGCAGGATGATGAACGGATCGATCAGACTTTCAAACTGCGCGGCCAGCACGAGATAGATCAGCAGTATGGCGAAGATGAAAGCAAAGATCAGACTGGAGCTGCTTTCCGCAAAGTCGCGACTCTGACCTGCGAGTGACGTCCTGAATCCGGCGGGTAAAACTTTTGCCGTAATGGTATTCATTTCTTTGATAGCATCTCCCAGGCTCACCCCCGGTGCGGGTGTCGCGGAAATAGTTGCGCTATAGGTTTGGTTATAGCGGTATAGTGCCGGCGGGCTAACTGTTTCATTCATCTTCACAAGATTATCCAGTGAAATCATTTCGCCATTTCCTGATTTCAGGAAAAGGGAACGAAGATCATCCGGCGCGGAACGTTCCTGCCGGTCCAGTTGTCCGATCACTTCATATTGCCGGTCGTTGTAAATAAAATATCCATACCGTCTTCCGCTCAGTGCGAGTTGTAGTGTGCGGCCGATCTCCTGGGTTGAAATGCCCAGTTGTGCCGCACGTTGCCGGTCAATGCTGATGCCGATCTCGGGCCGGTCGATTTTAAAATCAGGGTTTTGGAAAACGAGTTTATTCGATTTATATACCTCACCCATCAGTTTCGGCATGATTCCTTCCAGACTTTTGAGGTCGGGTGCCTGGACCACAAACTCCAATGGTTGTTCACTCGAGAATCCACCGATGGTCGGGATTTGAATGGGAATGACGATCACGTTCCGGAATTTCTGGGAAGCGACGATCAGTTTCTGATATACCTGGTTTTGTGTTAATCCGCTCTTACGGTCCTTCGGTTCTTTCAGAAAGATCCATTGGAATCCGCCATTGACAGGTTGCACCAGGGTACCGATGGAAGCTGCAATACCTGCATAGGTTCTGTTTTCATTCAGGTCAGGTATTGAATCGGACACATATGTGCTGATGGCTTTCATGGTTTCTTCCATACTTTCGTATGAAGTGCCTTCCGGAGCGATAACGGCCAAACCCACCATGGAGCGGTCTTCCAGCGGAGCGAGTTCGGAAGGTAATTTGGGACCCAGCCAGGCAGCGATTCCGAAAGACAAAATCAGGAGCCCAAAGCCAACCCATCTGGCTTTAAAGAAATACATCAATGATTTTTCATATCCGTTATTTAGTTTCACAAAAAACGGCTCCGTTTTTTTATACAGCCAGTTATGGGACGAGCCGGCTTTCAGCAGGTAGGCGCTCATCATGGGTGATAAAGTAAGGGCCACAAATGCAGAGATTAAAACAGATCCGGAGACTACGATCGCAAATTCTCTGAACAGTCTTCCGGTGATGCCACCCAGAAACAGGATCGGTAAGAATACGGCTGCCAGTGTTACCGTTGTAGAGATCACCGCGAAATAAATTTCATTCGAGCCTTTCCGCGCTGCTTCTATCGGCGTCATACCCTGTTCCACTTTGCTGTATATATTTTCCAGCACCACGATGGCATCATCCACGACGAGCCCGATAGCCAGCACCAGGCCCAGCAGGGTTAATACATTTATGGAGAAATTTCCAATATACATGATGAAAAAGGCCGAGATGATCGAAACCGGAATGGCAACCAAAGGAATGATGGTACTTCTCCAGTCACGCAAAAAGATAAATATGATCAGTGCCACCAACACAAAAGCCAGCAAAAGAGTTTCTCCCACTTCAGATAAGGAATTTCGGACCGGTACGGTAAAATCTTTTCCCAGCGAAATGATAAAATCTTTCGGGGCTGTTTTTTGAATATCGGCGAAGCGTTTTTTAAATTCTTCCACGATGGCCAGAGAATTTGCTCCACGCTGCGGTTGTACGCCCGTACCCACGCCATACCTTGCCGTATTGCCTTCACTAACGATCATGGCTGTACGCTCGTTTTGCGAAGACATGATGGCAGTGCCGATGTCCTTGAAACGGACGATGGCGCCGTTCTGCTGGCGCAGGATCATGTTGTTGAAATCGTCCTCGGTAACCAGTCTTCCTTCCGTGCGCAGGGTGACTTCCGTATTTTGTCCTTCAATACGACCGCTGGGCAAATCCACATTTTCCTTTTGCAATGCCGCCTGAACATCCGAGGGGGTTAACTGGTATGCGGCCAGTTTTACAGGATCCATCCGCAGTCGCATGGATCTTTTACGGCCCGCGTAAGAATCGACCAGTCGCACACCGGGAATGGATTGTAGTCTTTCTTTAATATTAATGTTGACAAAATCGGTAATGTCTTCCAGACTTTTTGTATCACTTTGCACGGTTAGGAAAACCAGGAAATCAGGAGGACCTGATTTTTCCACGATGGTCGGTTCGATGTCCGTGGGCAACTGCTGGCGGGATTTGGAAACCTTATCACGTACATCATTTGCCGCAGCTTCCAGGTCGGCATTCAGGTTGAATTCTACGGTGATAACACTCACCTGTTCCCGGGAAACAGAGGACATCGCGCGTATGCCGTTGGCTTCTGCCACGGCTTCTTCCAGCGGTTTCGTTACCTGCGATGCGATGATATCGGCACTGGCGCCGGGATAGACCGTTGTAATGGTTACAATGGGTGAATCGGTGACGGGGTATTCACGGGTTCCTAAAAATGTATAACCCACGATGCCGAAGAGGATCAGCAGTACCGACATAACACCGGCCAGGACCGGCCGGGAGATACTCACTTGTGATATAGCGCTCATAATAATTATTGATTATGAATTATGAATTGTCTTTCGTTAAGCGTTAAGCGTTAAGCGTTAGGCGTTGAGCCTATTTGAGTGAAGCAAATCGTACAGTTGCTCCAGGCATCAGCCGTAAAAGATTACTGGTAGCCACGGTATCTCCTTTTTTCAATCCATGGGATACTTCAACAGCATAAGGACCGCGTTGTCCGATCTCGATCGGTGTTAACTGCACCTGATTATTTTTTATCGTATATACGCTGTACCCCTGAGAAGAAGGAATCAAAGCCTGGGACGAAACCAATAAAGCATCAGCTGAAGAATGCAAAGACAACCTCATACGCGCACTTTGTCCGGAGAGTAACCCCCTGCCCGGATTCTGACTTACAGCCCTGACCAGGAGCGTTCTGGTACTCTGATCCACACCCGCTTCCCGGGCGACCACTTTGGCGTCATATTGTTTGGTGTCGGAGGCCACCGTAAATTTCTGGATGCTGCCAATGGCAATCGTCTGCGCATATTTTTCAGGCACATGGAAATCAACTTTCACCATACTATTATCCTGAATATGTGTAAGCACTGTGTTGACCGAAACTACGGCACCGGGATAAACATGAACGATTCCCAGCTGGCCGCTAAATGGCGCCCGGATCCGGGTTTTGTCCAGCATCACCTGTAATTCGGCGATCTGAGCCTGTAAAACTTTCAGGTTGGTAAATGACTGGTCGTAGTCCTGCTGAACCACGGCTTCATGCTGAATGAGATCGTGGAGACGTTCTTCGTTTAGCTTGGCCAGCTTTTCCTGCTGATGAAATTTTTCCAGCTGGGCAAGCAGGTCGGCGTTATCCATTTCAAAGAGTAATTGTCCGGCCCGTACGGTAACTCCGTCTTTTACGTTGATCCGGATAATTTTCCTGGGGAGTTCGCTTACGATATCCACCTCCTGATTGGGTTCCAGGGTTCCGGTGATTTCCAGTTCATCTTTTAAAACGGCCGGTTTTACGATATAGCCGTCTATCGGAATGCCGGGAGTCACGGTAACGGCAGGGGCCGGTGTACTATTCTTATTTTCTGCCTTGGCATAACATCCGCCAATAAACATAATGGTGAAGTATGCAAGGGCTGCCAGTAAAACGTTGCTGAAGGGATTTCTGAAGATGGTTTGTGTTGACATGGTATTGATATTAATAGATATATTCAAATAATTCGATATAAATAAACAAAAGCCGGCCATCCAAGTTCGAAAAAAGAAAACAAAGTTATAGATTTATTTAAGTATTTCGATAAATAAAATAAAAATTTTTTAAATCTTTAATCCTTCAATAAAACGGATGTACTCATCCATCAATTTATTGTTCAGATAATAACGCACGTTCCGGCCTTCTTTATCGGAAGTAACCAGTTCACTGTCAATCAATAATTTGAGGTGATGGGCAATCGAGGGCTGGGCCAGGTTAAGTGTATTATTCAGATCTACACAATACAAACACTGTTTACTTTTCTTGATCTCTCTCAGGATGGTCAGCCGGTTGGGGTCGGCCAGCGCCTTGGAAATCTTTTCTGCCTTTTTCGCGTCCATACAAAATAAATTCACCACAAATGTAATATCTATTTATCGAAATACTTCAATAAATAAAAAATACTAACATTTTATTAAAGGTGGTCCGCTCAGCCAGGGGGAGTGCGCTAAAGGGCTGTCCCAAAAGAGACAGCCCGAATCAAAAGTCGTTTCCCAGAAGGGCGTGATCAGATCCCGGTCACATGGAAGCTGCTTCAGCAGTTGATGCATGGAGTTCTTTAACGGCACTTAATATGAAGTCACTGATTTCTTCGGGATGAGAGACCAGGGAGGCATGGCTGGAAGGAACGGTAATGGTTCTTGCATTGATCCGCTGGGCCATGAATTGTTCTGCCTGAGGAGGAATCATCCGGTCGTTCATGGAGACCTGGTACCAGGTGGGCAGGTTTTTCCAGCCAGCATCGGTTATTTTGGCTTCAAAGCAGGCCACTGAAAGTGGTTTTTGCGTTGCGGCCATAACAAAGGCTTCCGTCTTGTCAACGTCCTGGCAAAAATTATCTGCGAACAATTCCCTGTCGATCCATAGAAATCCATATTTATCCGGGCGGATGGCTGCCGCGCCGGGAGGGGCAACGGGTCCGCTGGCTGAGAGGATTGCGAGACTTTCTCCCTTATCCAGGGCAAAACCGGCAATATAAACCAGCCCGATAACATTGGGACATAGATGCGCTGCTTCGGTTATAACGGCTCCTCCGTATGAATGTGCCACCAGTAGTACGGGGCCATCCAGCGCTTCTGCGGCGCGGCGCACGGTTTCTGCATCATCGTCCAGGGTCACTAATTTTTGCTGCGTTGCCACCACATTGTATCCCGCATCTTTTAATATGGGAATTACTTTACTCCAGCCGGAACCATCGGCCCATGCACCATGCACGAGCAGAATGTTTGGTTTTTTTGACATAAAATAACATTTTTAATTATGGAAAATGGTTTCATTTAATGGGTCAGCTTTTTGCAGGTTGTAGCCTGGTATAAAAAGATTTTAAATGGTTATAGAAAAAAGGAATCAGGAGCGGATTACTCAGCGAAGAAAGATTCTGCGATAGAAAGGTAAGAATTTACCGGGAGGAGAATATTAAGCTTATAACAAATCGGGAGATTTTCTCAGGTCTGAAGTCTGCCACTTCCTTTTCTTTTCCCGGTTTGGCTTCCAGCCTGGCCAGCAATGCCAATTTTTCCATGATATATATTTTTAATATTGAATTTGCTTAACGGGCGGTTTGTCTTTTAGTTCGTTAAAATAAAAATTTTGATCTTATTTAGTCACGAGTTCATGGGTGTAATTTTGACGGATGTCAACTAACAACACAGGAAGATTCAGCAATCGTGTTGAAGATTATGCAAAGTTCAGGCCGGGATACCCAATATCCATTTTGAATTATCTGCAGGATAATTTTCATCTGACCAGGGATAAATCAATCGTTGATATCGGGGCAGGTACGGGCATATCCTCTGCATTATTTCTGGAAGCCGGATATGCCGTCCGTGCAGTTGAACCGAACCGGGAAATGAGAGAAAAATCTGTAGAACTGCTGGGTCATTATCCCCGGTTTACCCCAATTGACGCGCGGGCTGAAGACACGGAGCTGCCGGATACCATCACAGATGCCATTGTTTCCGGCCAGGCGTTTCATTGGTTCGATACGGCGAAATCAAAAAAAGAATTTGAAAGAATATTGAAGCCCGGTGGTATCCTCGCGCTCATTTGGAACGAAAGAAAAACGGCATCTCCGTTTGAACTGGAATATGAAGAACTGACCGTTAAACATGGAAAGGATTACGTGAAAGTTGATCACAGGAATATCAGCGATCAGGATATAGACAAATTCTTTTATCCTTGGACCTGCACACGAAAAGTGTTCGACAACTGCCAGGTATTCGATTTCGAAGGACTAAAGGGCCGTTTGTTATCCTCTTCTTATATGCCGGCTAAAGATCAGTCCGGTTACGGAGCCATGATTGATGATCTGGAGAAATTGTTTGAAAAATATAAGGAGGATAACCGAATCCGGATAAATTACGATACCAAATTATATGCCGGCACTTTTAAGTAAAGTGCTGACCAGTGCGCTCGACTTTTTATTCAAACCCATTGATGTAAAACAACTGGTAGCTGCTACCAATCGGGTGGAAAAAAAATAGTTGGCTTGCGGGTAGTAAGTCATATCCTGAGCCCCACAATCAAAAAAAGGGAACAGAGAATAATCAGGAAAATCAGAAAAGGATACATAAATCGCCACCAGGCTTTATAACTCACATTCACCAGGGCCAGAGAGGGAAGTAGCACGCCGGTGGGTGTCAAAAACCCCATAATGCCCATGCCGTACAAATAGGCATTCACAACTTCTCTTCCGGGAATCGAGACGAGTATTGCCAGGGCCCCTAAAATGGGCATGGTCAGTACGGCCATGGCCGAGCTGGAAGAAATAAAAATAGTGAGTAAGAGAAATAAACACAGCAGCATCAAGATAAACAATGCCGGCGACAGATGGCCAGCAACAGACGCCGCGTAATAAAGTATAGTATCGCTGATATTTCCATCATTTAAGATAATGGTTATACCCCGGGCCACACCAACAATAAAAGCAACGCTCAAAATGTTTTCCGCACCTTGTATGAATTTATTTATGAATGTTTTTTCACTAAGCCTGCCAATGATGCCGGTCAGGATCGTGGAAGTCAGTATCAGTGTTGACATTTCCAGAAACCACCATTCCCAGAGAATAACCCCGGCAATCAGGATCATAAAAGTGGCCAGAAATAAAATCAGCAATAATTTTATTTTTAATCCGGGCCTGACGGGCCTCATGTCATTGGCGGAATCAGGGATGACTCCCTGGGGTGAAACGGTATCTGCCAGGTAAACAAAAGATTTCCCGGGGTCTTTTTTGATCTTTTTTGTGTACCGGAGAAGGTAGATAATAAAAAAGGCAGTAGAAATGATGAATACCAGGATGCGTTCGAATATTCCATCTGTCCAGTTCACTCCGGCAGCATTCGATGCAAGGATCGTAGCAAAAGGATTTGTGAAAGAGGATACATATCCCAGTTGTGTGCCCCCAAATATCACAGCGGCAGGAACCAGTAAATCATAACCAGCCGCCAGAAAAATGGGTGTAATAATGGGATAAAACACCAGCGCCTCTTCCTGCATACCATAGGAAGCCCCTCCAAATGAAAAAAGGAAAGTCAGGATGATGATGAGCCAGCCTTCTTTTCCTTTCATCCGGTGGGAGAGGAAAGACAGTCCGGTGATCAGCGCCCCCGACTCCTGGAAAATATTCATAAACGAACCCAGGAGCAAAAGGAAAAGAAAAATTTCTACTGCATCATAGATGCCTTTGATGGGCGCCTGTAAAATACCCGTTGGTCCTTCCCTGTTTTTGGCAACGGCATGATAGGTTCCGGGAATAGAAACAGGTTTTTGAATGCTGCCATTTTTGAATTTCGGTAAGCTGATGCGAATATGAAGGCTATCCAGTGTTCTCTGCGAAAAGGGAAGCTCGATGTTTCCTTTTTCATTTGCTACAATAAATACATTATTTCCTTTATTGCTGAGTTTGTCATATTTCCCTGCAGGCAGGAGCCAGGACGCAAGCGCAGCCGCAGCTGTAATGATCATCAGCACGGTAATGGGCGATAGCGCCGTTCTTTTAGCAGGCATGTAAAATCACCATTTTTATCAGGGGCTCGATAAGTATAAATATCGGATGAAATTATATATCCTGCAGATTTCAATCGTCTATTCGATCAGACCGGTGCAATGAGTGATATCATGACTCTACTGCCCCGGCCATACCGGCGAACAGCAATCTTCTTTTGTATTCCGGGCTGTTGGCATTTTCCGTATACGTTTTAAACCAGACGTACTTCTCATCGAGGAAGGGCTTGAAGTCCTTTGCGTCCTTATTTGCCCATTCCCGGAAACTGAAATGATCGAAGAGCCTGACGAATTCGGTGAAATAGATATCGGCTACACGGGCCTCTTTGAGAATGATCAGGGTGTTTTCGTCATTGCCCGTGAGAGAAGGCTGGCTGAAATTGGCAGAGCCCGTTATCGTGATGGGATTGGCGGACAAGGGATCTTTCAGAATGAATTTATTATGAACATACACAATGCCGGCGCCAACGAGGTATTTAGCCGTCGTTTCTTTGACCCATTGATCCAGGGGACTCTTGATAATACTGCCCGCTACAATTTCCAGATTCGGATCTGTGGAATCAATCTTGTTGTCAGCCGCATGCTGATTTAATAGCACGTACCGAAGGTATGGTTTGGGTTTTTTGAACACGGACTGGAAAGCCTTGTCCACATTAAACGGATAAACAGCGCAGACGAGTTCAGTTGCTTCATCCATAATTCCCGCATAAGTGTCCAGCATACCCGCGCTGGTCCGGGGGGAGAAAAAGGCGCTGATGGGTTTGGTAACCTGGCTTGCCGTCAGCCCGGGCTGGATCTTTTCTACTACGGTGACAAAATCCTTTTTAGCCGGATTGGTTTTGAGTTTGGTCCAGTAGGCGAGGTATTCTGAGGCAATGCCTGCATCTTCTACAATATGGGCGGAATTGGAATGACCGAATATGCCCACTTCTGAAATATTGGTGGAGCCCGTCCAGATCTTTACCGGTTTATTGTTTTTGAGCAGGATCATGAACTTATTATGTGGCTGCTTCACCTGGTTGTCCCGGGGTGTACAAAGGTCCCCGATTCCAATACTGCTGATTGCTGTTTCATTGACAGTCTTGTATTCATCCGTTGCATTATATACAATTTGAACATCCACACCGCGTTGGGAGGCATTTTTTAGTTCCTGCAGGAAGGGCTCATAATGGAATTCATAAAATGCACAGCGGATCTGGTACGAAGAGTCTGTCGCCTGCTGTACAAAATTCACAAGGTTTTCGTAGAGCCCGTTGGATAACCAGTCAAAAGCCGCCTGTTTTTGTGAGGCGGGTAATGAATCAGGTTTTGCATTTCCGAATTTCTCAGCATATGCCTGGCTGCCGCTAACACCCCGGTTGAATATGACACCATGTATTCCTCCGAAATAATTTTCTGTTTGAACTGTGATTGTCGCAGTATCTCCATAAGTAAGTTGTTTCGAAGTTCCTGATACGGCCGTAACCTGGAAAGAATATTTTTGACCGGGGTCCGCGGTAAAGTCTTTCCAGAGAAAACTTTGGATCGGATCAATTTGTGAAGGGTACTGCTGGCCCGGTACTGGTTTGGGCACCCTGGACTGGAAACATTTTTGTCCGTAAAGCCAAATCGTTTTACCTGATGCGACCTGGGTTCTTTCGAATGCAAACCCAAGGAATTTATCGGGCAATTTTTTCATGTCCATGGAGAGAATGATCGTGTGGGTTCCGGTGAGCGCATAGATCTTTAGGTTACCGGCAGTAGATTTGAAACGCATGAGATAAGGTTTTATAAATTAAAAAATACGGTTCCCGTTGTGGCAGAAGGGCAGGATCAGTAAGTCGTTTTGATGGAGCAGGATAGCGCACCAATAAAATTACCTATTCCGGGTGCATTTTATCGGTGAGTAAAATTAATTGATCGTTAACCAGAAAATACTAAGTGGAAACACTTATGGGGGGTTGCCGGACGAACTGTAAATCATAAGGCATACGGAAATTCAGACCGGTACCCTCACCTGGTACTTTACTATCATTCCTCATTATGCCGGTAATATACTACATTTGCCTGAAGTAGCAATTTTATGGAACGTACAATAGCCAATTTGAGCATTGACGGGGGATGCTTATGTTTCGATTTTATCAATACGGTTCATTCACGGCGTGAGGAACCGGGGTTTGATTATCTGAATACCTATGAAGATTTTCTCGTATGGAGCAAAAAGCTGGGGATTTTGCCGGAAAAAGAAACCGTTCACTTGCGTAAACTCTCCAAACAGGATCCTGAAATGGCAATGAAAATATTGGCCAATATCATTCAGACAAGGGAAGCGATGTATACTATATTTTCTGAAATTCATTCTCCCGGCCGTTTTAATGAACGGGCGATGAAGAGATTTAATGCGCAAATAAACCGTGCATTCAACCATCTTGAATTGGAAACTAAATCGGGCAACATGCTGCTGACCTGGTCCACTGCTGCGAATATGGAGGCACCCCTATGGAGGATAATGAAATCTTCTTACGATATATGGACCGAAGAGGATCCTGCCAGAATAAAATCTTGTCCGAATTGTGGTTTTATTTTCCTGGATAAAACTAAAAATAACGGCAGGTACTGGTGTAACATGAAAACATGCGGGAGCAAGGATAAAGCGTTACGGTATTATTACCGGAATAAAAGGAAAACCTGATCTATTTTAAGGCGTGGATCCAATTCCTTTCGTCGTCATGACCACTTTCTTCAGTGTGCCGTCGGCATTATAAAAAAGATAGTCTATGCAAACCGAACGACGATAGCTGCCGCCACCCGGAAGTGCACCATTGTGATAAATAAAGTAGGACTTGCCCTTAAAATCCAGGGTGGCGGGTGAATTGGTTATGCAATTGACGGGAATATCATTCACGATACCTTTGAATACCCAGGGTCCATCGATACTCCGACTCATGGCATAAGCTATTTTTTCGGGGAATTGATAAGCATACAAAAGATAGTACCATCCGTTGCGTTTGCTGATCCAGCTTCCTTCCATAAACCCGGGTAATTCCAACGTCCTGACAGGACCGTCCAATTCGATCATATTTTCTTTCAGTTTTGCAAAGTAACATTGTTTGTTTCCCCAAAAAAGATAGGCCTGTCCATCGTTATCCAGTAAAACGGTCGGATCGATGTCATCCTTGTCACTGTTTATAACAGTTGTCATGTCGTTCGTGATCAGGGCTGAGCCCCGGGCGTCCCGGAATGGTCCGGCCGGATTGCCGGATACGGCCACGCCAATTGCCCTGCCGGGTATTGTATTGTGTTCAACAGCGGCATACCAATAAAACTTTCCATTGCGTTCAATTACCTGGGAAGCCCAGGCGCCGCCCCTGGCCCAGGTAAAGTCTTTTGCTTTCAAAGGAGAGGGGAGCTCCGTCCAGTTAATCATATCAGCGGAAGAAAAGCAAAGCCAGTCGTTCATCACATAATTCTGAAAGCCTGCAGGTGCTTCATCATGGCCGGTGTATAAGTATACCGTATCATGAAATACAATGGCTGACGGGTCCGTGGTATATTTTGAACTGATAATCGGATTATGTGTTTTTGTCAGGCCGCGTTCAGCAACCGGCTTCGTAGAATAATTCTCCGGGACAATAGTTGGTTTTTTATCTGACTGACAGACGCCGGGGAAACAGGATAGATTAAATATCAGGACACCCGTAATTCCGAAACTATATTTTACCATCAAATATCATTTAGATGGTAAAGTTTAAAAATATTTCAGAAACCACCAACTTTTTTATTTTCGACAGATTATTTTTTCGTTATAAAAAGCGATCGTATTATTCACATTTTCTACTTTACGGGAATTAACCGACTTTTGGAATTGATAATTTTCGGATCTTCGAAGTGGCTCTTTAAAGCTATTTTTCCGCAACCGGGTTGAAAGCACTGCACATCGTATCAAAAAACAATTTAAAACTACAATTATGAAAGCAAGACATGTTATGGGAATTCTGCTGGTTTCCCTGATCGCATTCAGTTCCTGCGGAACAAAGAAAAAACTATTGGCAGCCCAGGAAGACAACCAAAAGCTAACGACCGATCTGGCAACCTGCAACAGCAATCTGACGACCACGACGAACACCAGTAATGCAAAGATTGCCGATCTGAACAACCAGATTACCAGCCTGTCAAATCAAAATGCATCGTTGAGTCACGACGCGGCGGCTTACCGGGAATTGAAAGACGATCTGAAAGCCCGCCAGGCTGCGCTGAACGCTGCGCTGGCAGAGCAGGGTACATCCCTGAGGGAAATCAGGGAAAAAATTATTGCGGGATTGTCAGCGCTGGCGGATTCCGGTATCACAGTAGAATTCAAAAATGGATTTTTATATGTGGATCTGCCCGAAAGTTTATTATTCCCGGTGGGTAGTGCAACCCTGGGCAGCAAGGCAAAAAATGCCCTGTCCCCGCTGGCCTCCGTCCTGAACAACTATCCCAGGGTCCAGATCTATGTGGTAGGGCATACGGATACGCTTAAAATTCATACTGTCCGGTTTGCAGACAACTGGTCCCTAAGTACCGAAAGGGCAAATAGTATCGTGCGTGTTTTAAGAGATAGTTACAGCGTGGATCCGGCCAGGTTATTAGCCGGCGGCAGGAGCAAATACAATCCGGTAGCCAGTAATGATACAAAGGAAGGAAGAGCCTTGAATCGTCGCATTCAGATCATCCTGAACCCCGATCTTTCCAAACTATGGGATATGATGGGTCAATAAAAAAAGCCGAAAAAAATGGAGCCGTGTAAATGAAGGTTTGCATGGCTTTGTTTTTATATCCAGTCATGCAGAAGAATGATCACCAGCAGGGCGAGCATAACTTCGATCGCAAACACAATCAGCACGGCCATTCCGAGGCCTTTTCCAATGGCCGCCATTCTCATCTTGCAGGTTCCGTTTTTTATCGCCTGCTTTCCATACCCGATGGCCAGGATTGCCATAGGCAGTACCAAAAAGATAGCATACTCCGGGATCAGCATGAATAGGGACGCGGAAATACCGAGAATTAGGGAAGCCCGTGCCATTTTATTTGCCCTGTCGGCATGGCCCGCCCAGAAAAGCTGGTTTTTAAATTGAATCATTGAAAATGGCATGCTCTTTTTCATCTCGCTGGTCTGGCTCTTTACACCCGTAAATCCAGGATTTTCCGGATCGAAACCTGTTGAATAAAACTAATATGGCCGATGACAGAAAAGAAATGGAATTGTGCAAATGGGCTAAGTGATTTCTTATTTTGCACTAATCGGGCAAGGCTCTGATCAATCTCCTGAACCAATTGCCATTCCATTGGGTATAGAAGCGGGCGTTTGGTAAAAACTGCGGGAAATAGTTATTCGAATTATTAGTAATCAATAAAAAAATTCATGATCACAGCGCATACGGCCCGGAAAATTGCCCTGGGTTTTCAGGAGACGGATGAAAAGCCGCATTTTGACAGGATCGCATTTCGGGTAAGGGGGAAAATCTTCCAGAGAAATACAAATTATATTGAATGGTTTCAGCCCCATGGAGGGTAGCATCATCTGAATGGATTCCATATATATTGATTAATTTTACAGCGGGTTTTAATATAGATTAAATTTTTATTTATTCTGCAGGATGGGAAACAAACAGATCATTTTAAGTTTTGTGACCGTTGTATTTTTTGCATCATGTCAGCAAACGGATCAATCGAAAAATATTGCCAGCAATATTGAAAAGGAAAAAATATCCGGAGCGGTATCGTGTACGGCAACCGGTCTGCCAGTCCAGGACAGTACATTATATATGGATGGCGGAGGAGCCGAATTTCAACCCACCGAGCTGAACGAACAGAAAACGGCTCCCGGACAGGAAGAAGGCATGGTATGGATACCAGGCGGAGATTTCAGCATGGGCGGAGTAAATCCGATTGGCATGATGGATGGCGGTCATGAGGGAATGGGGGATGCCCGGCCGGTCCACCGTGTACATGTGGATGGCTTTTTCATGGATCAGACGGAAGTAACCAATAAGGAATTCGCGGCTTTTATACAATCAACCGGGTATGTAACCGTGGCGGAGACCAAACCCACGAAAAAGGAATTTCCGGACGCGCCCGAAGAAAATCTGGTGGCGGGTTCTGTCGTGTTCACGCCAAAAGAAACGACTGATTTATCGAATAGTTATAATTGGTGGAACTATGTTCATGGGGCCAACTGGCGACATCCGACGGGTCCAAGTTCTGATCTGACCGGGAAGGACAATTACCCGGTTGTACATATTGCAGAGGAAGACGCAGAAGCCTATGCGAAATGGGCGGGTAAAAAAATACCTACAGAAGCGGAATGGGAGTTTGCAGCAAGGGGTGGAAAAACCGGAGAATTATATACCTGGGGTAATACTTTCAAGATGAATGATAAATGGATGGCCAACACCTACCAGGGTAAATTTCCTACGATGGATCTGGGATCCGATGGTTTTGTGGGTATCGCACCCGTGAAACAGTTTGCTCCCAATGCGTATGGATTATTTGATATGGCGGGTAATGTGTGGGAATGGTGCAGCGACTGGTACAGACCGGATTATTACCAGAGCCTCGCAAAAAATAAGATTTCAATAAACCCGAAGGGACCGGAAGATTCCTTTGATCCTGCAGAACCCGGACAAAAAAAGAAAGTGCAGCGGGGCGGATCCTATTTGTGTACGGATCAGTATTGTACGCGGTATATGGTGGGAAGCCGGGGCAAAGGAGAATTCCGGTCGTCTTCAAATCATGTGGGTTTCCGTTGTATTAAAAAATCAACCTAGTGTATTATTCACGCGGGATATGGAAACGTTCGTTTTTCTGCATAACCATTTGCGTGATCTTTTTTTTGTTCCGGGGGCTGGCTCAGACCGAGTCCAACTCGATTCTGCTTCCGAACAACCTCTGGACGAATGCTGACCAGTTACAAGGCTTTTTCGAAAGAGAAGGGGTCGTTGGCAGCACCTATCTTTCAAAAAACTGGATTCGGGGTACCCTGGAGCTCAGCAATCACCGGCGTATTCCGGGTCCCGATCAGGTCCTTCTTTTTAATTTTGATAAGATAAAGAATATCGTATATGTTCTGAATCAGGAGAAAAAATTTTCTACATACCCGATCGATTCCATTTCCAGTTTTTTTTTAGTGGGAAGTGAAATGGATTATTCGTTTGAGAAAATACCCTGGATCAGCAATAATTTTTTTCTGATCCCCATTATCAAATCTGAAAAGGGATATTCCCTCTATAAAAGACTGCTGACGAAACTCGTCCGGGCGGATTATTCCAATGAGGGATACTTTACAACGGGCAAAAAATTCGATGAGTTTATTGATGACTATGAATACTACCTGGTTTTTCCGGGTAATACCGATTACAGAAAAATGTACCTGAAAGAAAGTAACATCCGCCGTGTGCTCAAATATGAATTGGCGTTGCTCAACGAATTTTTTTCCATGCACGAAAATGATATCAATGAGCAGAGCCTGATTGGGATCATTCAATATATTAATGAAAGGAAATATCCCGAATAAAAATTTATTCCGCTCTCACACTATCTGTCGGATTCGCCATTCCGGACCTCACGGCTTTAAAGCCTACGGTAAATAGTGCAATAAGGCACCCAGTCCTTTGCGTAGATTGATGAATATATTTTCTTTGAGGGCAGGGCATAAAAAAAGAGGCTGATCAGAAACCAGTCTCTCTTAGGTGATAAGTAACCTGAAATTGTATTCTTTACTTTTAGGCAGTCTTTCTAGCAGATTTCATAATCGGAATCAGGATCACTAATAAAAGAACAGCGAGTCCGCCGATAACCTGACCACCTGATAAAGCGCCATTTTCTGTATTGCCGTCAGCAGCAAAAGCTGTAACATTAGAGAGAACAAAAGCGAGAACTGTAGCCAGTATATAGCTGGAAACTTTGAATAAACTTTTCATTTAGGTTTTTTTTAGTTATTAAATGTACCCCAAAATTATACAAAAATTCGATCATTACTAACTACTAACCAGTATGTAACGCATTAATAATAAAACAAATGTTAATTTTTTTATCCAAAAATGGGATAAAAGCCCACTGTGTAATTTATACAGCATATTTTCAGCCTTACGGATATGCTGAAGTATATGAATGCCCGTTTAAAACCATGTTTTTTTTATAAAAAATATTTTGAACTTTTTTTTTCACATAATTTACCCGGCAGAAAGAAGATAATCACATATTAACTGTTCGCAATATCTCAGATTTTCAACAACCCTCTTCTTCCATATAATAAACAATCAATTATGAATTATTTCAAGACCTTTTTCTCTGGATTTCTGCTCATGGCTCTCCAATTAAATGCATTTTCACAGGGGAATGAAAAACTGGCAAACGGGAAAACCGGCGGAAACCTTACCGGACTGCTTGCACCAACACCCCCCATGGGTTGGAACAGCTGGAATACTTTTCAAACGAAAATAAGTGAGGACATGCTTAAAGAAATGGTGGATACATTTGTCAGTTCAGGGATGCGCGGCGCGGGGTATCAATATTTTGTACTGGACGATGGATGGATGGCCATGGAAAGGGATCAGAACGGGAACCTAAAGGCAGATCCGGTAAAATTTCCTCATGGCATGAAAGCCTTCACGGATTATGTACACACAAAAGGTTTGAAATTCGGAATTTACAATTGCGCTGGCAGCAAGACCTGCGCCGGATATCCGGGTACGCGGGGCCACGAATATGAAGACGCGAGATTATACGCATCCTGGGGTGTCGACTTTTTAAAATATGACTGGTGTAATACGGATAGCCTCAACGCGCCTGAAGCTTATAAGACGATGAGTGCTGCCCTTCGGGCGACCGGCAGACCCATCGTTTTCAGCATATGTGAATGGGGTGACCATGCCCCCTGGCTCTGGGCCGGTGGGGTTGGAGAATTATATCGCACAACGGGGGATATAACGGCCAGTTTTATCATCAATAAAAACTTCGGGACCTGGTCTGCACAATCGGTCATCAGCATCCTGGATAAACAGGTTCCCATCAGAAAATTCAACGGCCCGAATCATTGGAATGATCCGGATATGCTGGAAGTGGGGAATGGCATGAGTTATACCGAAGACAAATCCCATTTTTCGCTCTGGTGCATGCTGGCTGCTCCGTTGGCTGCGGGGAATGATTTGAGAAGAATGTCCGCACAAACCAGGGGAATCCTGACTAATAAAGAATTGATCGCTGTTGATCAGGATGGCCTCGGTATATCCGCATTTAAGATGATTTTTCCAGACAGTCTGGAAGTCTGGGTAAAACCCTTAAAAAACTCGGGGTTTGTCCTATGTTTTTTAAACCGCACAGCCAGTTCAAGAAAGATCAACCTGCATTGGAGTGACCTGAACATAACAGATTCCCAATCCGGTCTGGATGTACATTTTGACAAGCAGGTTTTTAATTACCGGGATTTATGGCAGAAAGATAATGCGGGTAAAACGGCAAAGAACTTTGTTCGTGAAATTGCCTCCCATGACGTAATCGTTTTGAAAATGGAACCAGTGGACGGGAATAAGTAAATGTAAATTCCATGAATAACCGGACAGGAATCCCTGTTTTTACTTACATTTCCTGTCTAAATCTTTTTTATGAACGCACTCATTGAATCACTACAGGAAAAAATCGGATTGACCGCTGACCAGGCAAAAGAAGCGGCAAACCATATGATGAATTTCATCAAGGAAAAAGTTCCTGCATCCCTGCACGAACACCTGGACGCCGCGGCCATTGGAGAAACAGTCAAAACAAAAGGCGCTGAATTTCTTGCCGAAGCCAAGTCGAAAAGCAGCGAGTTTTTACAAGGCGCACAAGAGAAGATCAGCAGCTTTTTGCATACAAAGGAAGTTTGAAAATTTGGAAATTTGAAAATTTGGAAATTTGGAAATGCATTTCTTTTCATCAATAATCAGTTAATCTATTTTCAAATTTTCAAATTTCCAAATTTAGGATGTCCTTTCTTATCAGGATTCTCTCCCGCTCCGTCTTAGCCAGCTGAAGTGCCGTTTTCAAATGCCTGACTGCTTTTTCCTGATCACTGCCGGTATAGAGATATCCCAGTAAAACATGGTAGAGATGATTATTCGTCAAGCCTAGTTGCTCCGCTTCCTGAATGGCGGCCTGCTTTCCATTTATTTTTGAAATCGCATACGTCCTGTTTAAAGCGGTTACCGGAGAATAAATAACGCATAATAGTTGATTGTACAGCTGCAAAATATTTTCCCATTTTTCGGAATTATCATTTTTTATCGTATGCCAATAGGCAATCGCGGCCTCGATATGATACCTGCTTAACTCCTTACCCCTCGAAGATTTGTTTAGATAATAATGCCCCTTTGCGATCAGTTCTTCATTCCACAGGGCGACATTTTGTTCATCATACCGGATGATTTCCCCGTTTTCATCAGTTCTCGCATCAAAGCGGGACGCATGGAAACACATGAGCGCAAACAAAGCCTCCGCAACGGCCGTATTGGTTTGACCGTTTTCGACCAGGAGCAGGGTTAAGCGCATGGCTTCCAGACAAAAATCTTTTCTTAAAACAGTATTCCGGCAACTGGAATAATAACCTTCATTGAACAACAGGTATAAACTGGTTAAAACAGCCTCCACTCCTTGATTGATTTCGGGTGTTGCCGGTAGCCGGATCTTAATTTTTGCTAACCTCAATTTTTCTTTTGCACGTC
>Ga0209863_10000263_pt1 | contig 30829 bp, 34 predicted proteins | sample OrgsoiDNA2013046_FD_185796 | JGI IMG/M metagenome (GOLD analysis project Ga0209863, IMG submission 185796) | Permafrost soil microbial communities from the Arctic, to analyse light accelerated degradation of dissolved organic matter (DOM) -... | ecosystem: Environmental > Terrestrial > Soil >...
TGGATAGCTAATTGTGCACAAATTCTCGGATTCTGTGGATAATATTCCCAAAAAAATCTTCGGCAGTCTTGTAAATTCACTGATTAAGCAACCCCTATATGTATTCAGTAGAAACTTCAGCCCCGTCAGAAAGAGGATTTGTCAGCACCGTACATGTATTGACGGGAGGCGAAATGATCTACTCCTTACAGGATTTTCAGAAAATCGAAAGTCGTTTTTCATGGGTGGATAAAAAATACCTCATCAGCAAAATCCTGGAACTGCAAAGAAAAACGGATGATCGCAGAAGATCTTTCCTCGTGATATACGAAGACGGCAACCAGATCCGGGAATTCATTAATATGGATCAGACTTTTCAGCCGTTACCTTATTGCTGATTTTCACCTTCTGATTCTTCATCCTCTTCCTCAATCAGTTCGTCATCCAGATCTTTTCCAAATAAATCCTTTGACTGTCCTTTTTCTTCCAGCAATTCACCCTCATTGTCTTTTTCATCCAAACCGAGCGAGTTGATTGGCAGATCCGTATCATACGAGGGATCAAAACTGTCCCTTAAGAGCTTTTTTTCGAGAGGACTTACATTATCATCGTTTTCATTGTCGCCATCCAAATCGTCTTCCCCCAATAAATCATCCCCTTCTTCATCTGCAGAAGAAATAGTTGTATCTCCCGGAAGAGTTGAAGCTGTTTTGCCCGACCGGCTCGCACCGGGGATGTCCTTTATTTCCGGAAGATTAAAATCAGCATGGTCCGGTTTTAATTTTTCCTGGTCCTCAGGTGAATCAGTAATGTCGTCATGCAAGTATTTTTTGTTTGTCATATTCATTCATTTAACTTGTATTGCTTAAAATTCCATGCCAGTATAAATAATCTGCGGCTTTTAATTTGTACAGCCATCAGAAATCAATTTTATGAAAAAAATACTCATTGTGTTCTTCGCAAGCATTTCTCTCTTTATGGGTTCCTGCAATAACAATGGCAGTTCTGCATCACCGAAAAGCAGCGATACAACGGTTACTACCGGAGGTCCGGATTCTGCAGCCAATAATGGCATAATACCTCCGTCAGCAGCGCCTGGAAATGCAAACAATTCTTCCCTTGCCGATACGACTTACAAAGCTAAAGATTCCGGTAAGAAGAAATAAAGTCTAAAGCTTAAGGCCCAAAGCCTAAAACTAGTTATCTAATTTTTGAATGTGATAGTTATTTAGATTTAGAATCTATCGAACTCGGGTTTTAGGCTTTAAGCTTGTATTGGTTTTAGGCCTTGGGCTTTAGGCGTTAGGCTTGTTCTGGTTTTAGGCCTTGGGCTTTAGGCTTTGAGCCTTTCAAGAATTTCCAGACAAGCCCTGCTATTATGATAAGGGCATTTCCAGATGCCGACTTTATCCTGACCGGCCATTTGCCCCTTGTTCCGGTCGATGCCCCATAACCATTCTCCCTGGCTCTTATCAAGTATATGATTCTGTATAAAATGCCAGTTTTTAAGCAGCGCATTTTTGTACAATGAATCTCCGGTCAGCTGCCAGGCATTGCAAAAACCAACCAGGGCTTCTGCCTGCGGCCACCAGTGCTTTTCAAATATTTTTTCCTTCGTATGACTATTGTACTCATACCATAGACCACCGTCTTTATCCAAACCTTCCATGGCGGCCCTCGTAATAGTCAGCGCATTTCTTCGCGCGACACTGACGGAAGCGGATTCCCCGATGGATTCAGCACAGGATTGAAGCAGCCATCCGGCCTCAATATCATGTCCATAAGAAATTATACTGTCGTCCATTTGCCAGTCATTGCTGAAAAACAGTCCCAGGTGATAATGGGAATGATTGATTATTTTATCATCAAAAATTTGAAGCAGGTGAATGATATCCGTTTTCAGATTTTGAGACGGCCAAACTTCATAAAGGTTTGCATAGGCTTCCACAATATGCAGATGCGTATTCATGGTTTTGGAAGCATTTTCATCTTTTGCACTTAACCTCTTATCTTCCAAAAATGACCAGTCCCTTGCAAACGCATCTGTATATCCGCCATATTGCGGATCACGGCTGTATTTTTCAATGAGCAGGTATAGGTCCAGCGCCATTTTCAGCGCCTTCTCCTCTTTTGTGGCGCGATAATATTCACTCAATCCATAAATACCAAATGCCTGTGCATAGATCTGCTTATGACTTTCCAGCATTTTTCCCTGGTAATCGACCGACCAATACAATCCTCCGGCTATGGGGTCGGTTAAAAATTCCCGGATATAATGGAATGCCCGGGTAGCTAATTCCAGGTGACGGGGATTACCAGTATAGTTATAGGCAGCTGAAAAACTCCACAAAATTCTTGCGTTGAGTACGGAGCCCTTGGGGGACAGGAGATCTGCTTTATTGTCCTCGTCTATTCTGCCAACAAATCCGCCGCCCCTGTGATCCATTGAAAACTGTTCCCAATAGTGCAGTATACGATGGAGCTCAGTTTCAATTTCAGCAGGTAAAGCCTGCCAGGCCGCATCCATCAGGAAGGAATTATCTTGTTCATTCATGAATGGGGTTATGCTTTTAAAGGAATTATCTAGTTCATTCATGAATCGGCTAAGCTTTTAAAAGCTTTTCTTTTTTCTTCAGTTTCTGATTCTTATCGATGAGCAGGTTGATTTGAATCACGGACTGAACCGAAGTGAATCCGTCGGCCGGTGTATGCATGGCATAGTCCAGCAGTTTTTCAATGGAACTAACGGCAACATGTACACGCGTATCGGACGAAGCGTAATAAATAAATACGGTACCGTCAGAGTCCGCTATCCAGCCATTGGAGAACACCACATTAGAAACATCCCCGATCCGTTCTTCCCCTTCCGGAGCAAGAAAATATCCGCCGGGTTTATAAATCTGTTTGGAAGGGTCTTTCAGATCCGTGATGAATAGATATAGAATATATCGCAGCCCGGCGGCCGTGTTCCGTACACCGTGAGCGAGATGTAACCAGCCAGCCCTTGTTTTAAGAGGGGCGGGGCCCTGACCGTTTTTCAACTCATACACGGTATGATAGATTTTTTTATCTATGACGTTTTCCTCGGTGATAACGGCTTCCTCGATATTTGCAGCCAGTCCGAATCCGATTCCACCTCCCTTGCCGGGTTCAATGAAACTATCCTGGGGCCTGGTGTAAAAGGCATATTTGTCATGTACAAATTCAGGATGTAAAACTACATTCCGCTGTTGCGCCGAAGGAGTAACCAGGTTTTTCAGCCTTTCCCATTGTACCAGGTCCTTAGTTCTCGAAATGCCACACTGCGCAACAGCGGCAGACTGGTCACCATCGGATGCGGCCGGGTCACGCATTTCGGTGCAGAACAATCCATAGATCCAGCCATCCTCATGCAAAGTTAGCCGGATATCATAAAAATTTGTTTCCTGATTATTCAGGGCAGGCATACTAACCGGTCTTTTCCAGAATTTAAAATTATCGATGCCGTTCTCGCTTTCCGCAATGGCAAAAAAAGATTTTCTGTCCGCTCCTTCAACCCGGGCCATCAGCAAATATTTATTTTTCCATTTAATGGCTCCCGGATTCAATACAGCATTGATGCCAATTCGTTCGATCAGAAAGGGATTGGTTTTTTCATTTAAATCGTAGCGCCAGTTCAGTGGGATATGTTCGGATGTTAAAACGGGGAACTCGTATCTGTTATAAGCGTCTCCTTTGTTAAGTCTGACTTTTTTATTTTTGCGTTGAATGATTTGCTCATGCTGTTTTATTAAAGCAGACTGTTTTTCAGAAAATATTTTGCTCATATGAAAATGTAATTTAATTCTCAAGCCTGGCCCACCAGGTTTTTTTAAGGATGATTATAATAACGAGTAATATTCCTGCCGTGACAAGAAATGGAAGTTTCATCCAAAGTACCAGGTACATCGGGAGTATGGTCAGGCAACATTGGGCGATGATTCCGATAACCACATTGAACATATCCAGGCTGAAACGGCGGTTGGGCTCAAATGCGGGATTTTCCTGTTGAACCAATAATTGAACGGGCTTCCAGAATCCCCAGGGCCGTACGCTTACATAAAATTTCTTCAGCGTCTCCATATCCGTTGGTTTTGCGGTATACGTGCCCACAATAGACCCAACTACGGAAATTAAAAATAGCAAGGGCCAATTGTATAGTGGGAGCTGACCGGCGAACAGGTATGGGAAGACCAGGGCAGCCGCAATACCGGATGCCATACCCCAGAAGAATCCGTTGGCATTGAACCGCCACCAATACCACTTGAACATGTTGGCGGCAATATAGCCTCCGTAAAGTGCGCCTACGATCCATTGCAGGACGCTGTTCACATTCTTTACAAAAAACCCAAGAAGGATACTGAGTAATACAACTGCTACACCCACAGCGTAATTCCTTCGGATGATCTGCTGGTTAGTCGCTTTCGGATTAATATATTTTATATAGATATCGTTTACAACATAAGCCTGGGCGGCATTGAGTGTGCCGGAGAAAGTGCTCATAAAAGCACCCAGCAAACCCGTAAACAACAAGCCCATGATACCCGCTGGAATAAATTGTATTATGGCGGTCGGAAGAATTTTTTCAAAATCTGTTCCTCCCGGCGAAGAAAGATTCAGCTGATTATAATTTAGGAGCGCCAATACGGTCAATCCGATAATCAATGCATAACGGATGGGCAATAAAACGATGGAAACGAACCCGGTCATTTTAGAGGCTTCTTTCGGTGAACGGGTGGATAAAATTTTCTGCATATCGTAGTTCGGCGCCGGTCCCGCCAGGCTGGCAAAAACACCCTTAAACAACATCATCATGAAAAAGAATCCGAATGGACTGAAACCATCTTCGGCAATTTTTTTATTCGCGTCTGAAATAATTTTCGACCAGTCGAGCCCGAGCTGTTTTCCAAAAAAAGGATTATGCCAGCCTTCAGGCACTGACAAGGGATGGCCATGCAAACGTATAATCGCAATGACGCCCACTGCAATACAGGCAATCGTGAGAATGATATATTTTATGAGGTCACCCAGCACGATGCTGTGCATACCGCCAATGACAGAGTAAAATGTGGCAAACAGCGTAAAAACGATTCCATAAATATGCGGTACGTATTCCGGAGAAACATGGAAGGGGAAATAGGGTTGAACCGAGCTCCAGGGAATGAAAATCTCCATGAATTTTCCGAGCCCTACAAAACCATATGCCAGGAAACCAAAACATCCGAGCAATGCGAAAACCACCACGCTGATATGTGAGGCATTCACCTTCCTGTCTTTCCCGAAACGCGTGGCAAGCCATTCTGCGCCGGTTGTTGCGTTGGACCTGCGTAACCACTTGGACAGGTACATCATCAGAAAAACCTGGTTAAAAACGGGCCATAACCAGGGAATCCAGATGCTCTTCATCCCGTAGATGAAACATAAGGCCACCATCCACATCGTACCACTGATATCAAACATATCAGAAGCATCACTCAGGCCCAGGAGCCACCAGGGGAGGGATTTTCCACCCATCAGGTAACTCTCTTTATTTTGCCTGGCTTTCTTTCGTAATACCCATCCGATCGTTACCATGGACCCGAGGTACAGAAGAACGATACTGATATCAAGCCAGGTCAATTTCATTGCCGGTCAGGGTTATTTTTTAAAGATCAGAATAAGCCGTTCTCTTCAAAAGCCAGCTGTCGATATGAGAAACGGAAACATTATTTCTGTACTTCGGATCCACAGAAATCGTTTTCCATTCAGGGCTGGATCCAAATGCTTTCCAGTGTTCTTCTTTTGCTGCGGCATTGGCAAAAACAACCATATAAATCAGGTTGGGCATACGGCTGCCGCTCAGTACATCCGAATAAAAAACGGCCTGGAAATCCAGTCGTTTGAACAGAATCACTTCGCCACCCGCATTGAACATATTTACTTTTACACGGTGCAGTTCTTCTGTAGGACTTTCATAACTTCTCAACTCATACAAAGCATCCGGATTTGATTTCAATGAAGTGGGAATCAGTTTTGGCTGATCCGGAAATGCTTCCATAATGGTAGATTCCAAACGGACGTAAGGCAGGTGACTGGTATCTGCGTCCGCAAAAGATTTTGCGGCACTCTCGTAAACCAGATCCATATTAATATTTGATTTCGTTCTTTGCCAGACATCCAGCGAAATATATTGTACCAGCACAATGATCTTTTTGATTTCGGCAGTATCATTAGCAACCGGTTTAAATACGCCGATCTGTTTAATACCCAGGCGATGCATCGCCGGTAAATAGGCGTCCTTCAGAAAATTATCCGTGGCAGTTATCTGTTCGGCCGTTTTTAATTTATAAACCAGCATTTCATAAATATCTTTTTGGGCATAAGACATGATGCAAAATGTATTTAGCAGGGCAAAGACAGTGATACGGGCAATCATCTTTTTCATTTGTATATGTTTTTTGATTTTATCCCGTTTTCAAATAAAATCTTTCCGGACTCGGACATTTTTTTGAAATCGGGTGCGGAAGCCGCACCGGGATAAGGTACATAATACTCTGCATTTCCAGATTGCTTTTTGCCTGCATTTCGCCAGGCAAGAGCATAAACAATTTGATGGGTTGCGACGGTTGGAAAAAATACTTTGGTCCACCAGGTGCTGTCCGGCACTTCATTATATCCGAATTCCGTAAGCGCCGGAATTTTATGATGTGATGAAGCTACGCTATCGATCAGGTTAAGATCTTTACTAAAAAAATTAATAAAAGCCGCGTTGTCACGAAGTGCATTGGCCTGGTAAATATCGAAGCCCATAATATCAATCAGGTCATCGCCCGGGTACCGTTCGATATATTCAGATCCGCTATTGAATTTATCCGTGTTGAATGCGTAAAGAAGATTATGCAGGTTTTTTTCATTTCTCAGATAGTGAATCGTATAACGCCAGAGCTGTTTCATTTCATCCGGACTGCATTGATCCTTTCCCCACCAGAACCATCCGCCATTGAGTTCATGGAAGAGACGAAGAATGACGGGAATGGATTCTCCGCGCTTGCCTTTCAGACCGGAGAGGAAATCCGCAACGCGGTCAAGCCAGACAGTATACAATTCATTTTTCGCACCGCCCGGCAGGATGGATGCAACTGCACCGGGTTTATTATCCCAGGCTGTCAAACCCGTCAGCGGATTATTCAAATGCCAGCTCAGGGTTATTACGCCACCCCGTTCATAGGCTTCCTGTATGAACACCCGGGTTTTTTCAAATGGTACGCTGTCCAGGTTATGAGTCCATCCTAATTCGATTCTTCCCAGGTCAAATCCATAGAGTGCCGGGTATTCGCCAGTAATATCACGTATATCACTACGGCCGCTTATATATTTCCAGCCCACACCGTAACAGGGATCATCCTGGTGACCGAAAAGAATATTCTTACCGATGAGTTGGTAAAGATTTTTATAGAGTGCCTGAGTTTCTGGTGTCGCCTGCGGATCAGCACATGACTGTCCGGAAATGGCCTGATAAGAACAGATAATAATCGGAAGGAAGTATGGGAATAGCTTCATTTTCATATAATAAGCATCGTTCTTCAAAGCTATTTTTCATAAGAACTTAAATTAAATACTATATTAGCCTTTAGTGGTATTATTTTACGGATGAATAGGTCGGATATTACAGCATTTCGTCCAGTAAAAGCAGTTGACTGCAGTAAATTGCATTAAAAAATATGCAATTTAGTAATACTTTTTTTACTTTAGTATCCCTTGAAGACTGCTGACGATCAGAAGGGGAGATAAAAAACATGAAAAAGAATTTACTCCGGGAGATTACACCGCTGACACAAAACGATTGTTTTACACTTTTCTCCCGCGTCAAAGCCGGCTTCGATTTTCCTTTACACTATCATGAAGAATTCGAGCTGAATTTTATCCGGGGTGCGAAAGGAGCCCGCCGGGTGGTAGGAGATCATGTGGAAGAAATAGATGAACTGGAACTCGTAATGATTGGCCCGAACCTGCAGCATGCCTGGTTCAACCACCAATGTAAATCCAGAGAGATTCATGAAATAACGATCCAGTTTCATAAAGATTTGTTTGATGATAAATTGTTGCGACGCAACCAGCTTAGTTTCATTAAGAACATGTTCGACAAATCTTCCCGTGGCATTCTGTTTCCAAGGGAGACCATTATAGCCCTGGCCCCGCGCATTACAGATCTGAATCAGAAACACGGGTTTGATTCGGTACTGGAATTGATTTCCATCCTGCATGACCTTTCTATTTCGCGTAATCTCCGGATACTGTCCGATTCTGCTTTTACCAATGATCAGTTTACTTATAACAGTCGCAGGATTGAAAAGACTTTCGACTACATGAATAAAAATTTTGATAAAACTGTTACTTTATCGGAGGTTTCCAAACTCGCGAATATGAGCGACGTTTCCTTCAGCCGGTTTTTCAGACAAAGAACAGGTAATACATTTATTGACAGTTTAACGGAAATCCGGCTGGGCCATGCGAGCCGCATCCTGATTGATTCTACGAATTCCATTGCGGAAGTGGCCTATCATTGCGGTTTCAATAATATTTCAAATTTCAACCGCATTTTCAAAAAGAAAAAAGGATGTACGCCGAGAGAATTCCGTGAAAGTTTTTCCGGAACACGCATATTCATTTAATTTTCTCCCATCTTTGCTTTTCAATCAAACACTATGAGTTATCCTTTCGGTGACGACCGCTATGAAGATATGCAATACCGCCGCACGGGACGGAGCGGCCTGTTGTTGCCCGCGGTATCCCTGGGCCTCTGGCATAATTTCGGTGATATAGACAACCAGGTGACGGCGCGTGAAATCCTGAGGCTGGCATTTGATGTAGGCATTACTCATTTCGATCTCGCAAATAATTATGGTCCGCCCGGCGGATCTGCAGAGGAAAATTTTGGAAAGATATTCAGGAAGGATTTTGCTGATCATCGCGATGAACTGATTATTTCCAGCAAAGCGGGCTGGGGCATGTGGCCCGGTCCTTATGGAGATCATGGTTCTAAAAAATACCTGGTTGCCAGCATGGATCAAAGCCTGAAAAGAATGGGGCTGGAGTACGTGGATATTTTTTATCACCATCGTCCTGATCCCGATACTCCTTTGGAAGAAACCATGCGTACCCTGGATCTGTTTGTACGACAGGGCAAAGCTTTGTATGTAGGAATTTCAAGTTATAATCCGAAAGAAACAAAAGACGCGGTCCAGATGCTACGTGCCATGGGCACACCCTGTCTGATTCATCAGCCAAAATATTCCATGTTCGAGCGTTGGATTGAAGATGGATTACTGAAAGTTTTGAAAGAAGAAGGGGTGGGTTGCATCTGTTTCAGCCCGCTGGCCCAGGGACTACTGTCCAATAAATACCTGAAAGGAATTCCCGAAGGATCACGAGCAGTCAGTCACCGGGGAAATGGCGCTATTGATGAAACAGCCGTTACGCCAGAGAAGATCGCGAAGGTTGTTCAGCTGAATGAATTCGCAAAAAAACGCGGACAGAATCTTGCGCAACTCGCGCTGGCCTGGGTTTTACGTCATGATGCGGTGACCTCCGTTCTTATTGGAGTGAGCAAACCGGAGCAGGTGACAGATTCGATTGCGTGCCTGAACAATCTTGCGTTTACTGACGCTGAACTGAATGAGATCGATACAATACTGAAAAACTAGTATGAAAGTTTGGAAGAAAGTATGGAAGTATGAAAGTATGGAAGTATGAAAGTATGGAAGTACTTATTTGAATTGATAAATGTACCATTGACTTCACTATTTAACTAATCACTTCTCTTTCATACTTTCATACTTTCATACTTCCATACTTTCTTCCATACTTGTCAAAAAGCTTCCCCCAGATTCACAAAAAACCCCTTCGATCCCTGTCGTCCCCATCCATAGTCGATGGCGATATTGGTGCGTGAAAATTTATTGAGTTTTATTCTCAATCCCAATCCACCCGCGGGTGCGGGAGTTCCGAACTGCCAGGTATTGATATTTGAGAAAGTTTCAAAGTTTGTAAATACAACCATTCCAAACAATCCATTTCTGGTAAGCTGGATGCGGTATTCTGCTTCTGCATCCAACATATTATTACTCCTGAATCTCCCCTGGATATAGCCGCGACCCGTATTGAAAGTTCTGTCCCAGGCCGTACTGGGAAGCATCAGATAGGGCGGTGTTCCCGTCAGGGTTAGCCAGTTGTAAGTCCATAACGCGAGAATATTATTGGTCGATTTGGGGAATCGCAGATAGGTTCTGTATTCCAAAAGCATCGAGGTCCAATTCGTATTTGAACCCAGGAATTTCAACCTCGGCCCTATAATCAGACTTAAATAACTTCCTTTATATGCAGTGATGGTATTGTCCCGCGTGTCGCGCAGAAAGTTAAAAGTAATGGCTGAATTAAATGAAGTGGGTGTCGATCCGTATTTTTCAAAATCGTTTTGAGGACCCGTATTCGGATAACTTTCACGGACATTCCAAAAATAATCCAAATCATATCCCGGACCGATATACACATGCGGATGAATCTGAAACAGAACCGCCTGATGTAATTTATAGTACTGATAGCTCAATAATAAGGAATCCTCAGGAGCGGAATTCATGCCAAGACCGTAGGTGTAAGAAGGATATTTAAGATACCTCATATCTGTACCTACAATCAATCTGTTATCGTTAAAATACAAAAGTGCCTGTATAGGAATAATGGTCTGGCTCTTCTGCGTGTATGAAATGCTTGCAGCAATCGTCGAAGGCAGACTTGAATCCCCGGTCTTCCTGGCTTTAGTATAAAACTGGGCATTTGCACTGACTACTAATGCAAACCCGGTTTGTAGCGTATATCCAATCGCAGGAAAAACACCTATCTGGACAGCATTTTTTTGTCTTGCTATAGAATTGTTCACCGTATCTTCCTTATGAAAAAGATGATGAATTACGTCTGTTAAATCTTTCAGACTATCAATCGGAACATATCTCCACGGTGTTTGCGCCGACAGGCAAAAGGGAATGAAAAAAGTCAGGAAAATAATTCTTAATCTAAACCAAATCATAAAACAGTATTAAGGCCTTTTAAAACGGGTTTAAATAATCGTTATTTAGTCCGAAAGATAAAGGATTCATTTAATTGCGCGCGCGTGCTTTTAAAATCCGGCGCTACCATTTCCCAGAGTATCCGGCGTACAAAAAATCCAGGGCATTCTTATTGGGTAAAAGCCTTGTCGAGCTTGAATCTCCAAAAATCATGGACTGGGGATCGGGATCAGAAAACGGACCCCATACAGGCAGGCCGGTTCCGTTTGGATCGCCGGTTTTGGTGAACTGAACCCAATAGGCCGACATCAGTTTTTCCAGGTTCCGGTCGATGGGTTCCCATGCCTTGCGGATACTATCGAGATTATGCAGCGCGTATCCGATTTCGGCAGTATGATATGCGCCGAATCTTTTTTTCTCGCCTTCCGCTGGAGGTTTCCTTGTAAAAACATAAAGAAAAGTTTTTGGATTCCTGTTTTCATTTTGTTTCAGTGCCCATTGATATTGGGACAAGGCAATCGTTTTGTCCACGGCCAAAGAAATTTGCGAAGCAACGGATTCAGAATCCGAATTAGACGGGAAATATTTTTTGAAGAGATTTGAATCAGCGCCAAATGTTCGTGACTGTTTTGCAAAATCTTCTTTGCTTGAAATTCCGAATATAAATCCTTCATCAGCATTCCAGCCGGTGAGTAGGGGAACCCGGGATTGTTGATTTTTTCTATAAATCTCAGCGACCGATGCGGGCATAACGTATCCGTCTACAATGGGTGCAAAAAAACCGCCCACTTTTTTTTGCAGGTCATCCGCCGATAATGCGCGAAGGGATTTCAGGTCAGTGGCATCTAATTTATTTGCGATACGTTCCCCTTCCTTTTCAGCATTGGACAACGACTGCATATGAAGTATGGGATTTTCAATAACGAGCGAACCACTTTCACCGATGGCACCTTCAAATAAACCCCGGGCGAGGGGAGAAGCAAGCAGGCAGTTCACACTGGCGGAACCGGCGGACTGTCCGGCAATTGTAACGTGATCCGGGTCACCCCCGAATGCGCTGATATTTTTCTTGATCCAACCTAACGCGGCGATCATGTCCATCAGCGCATAGTTACCGGAACTATGGTGGCTGGATTCAGCCGTTAATGCGGGATGTGAAAGAAAACCGAAAATGCCAAGTCTATAATTAAATGAAACGAACAAGATTCCCTGTTGCGCTAGTGCTTCTCCCGAATATCCCGCAGCTGCAGCTCCGCCCGTCTGGAAACCGCCTCCATAGATCCACACCAATACCGGTCTTTTTTCCGTTGGCGATTTAGCGGCGGTCCATACATTCAGATATAAGCAATCCTCACTTAATGGCTGTTGGGGCACGACAAATTCAGGTCCGATCATGAAAAAAGCAACCGGTTTTGCCTGCATGGGACTCGGGCCGAATGAAGTGCATTCCCTGACACCCTTCCAGGGAATCGCCGACTGCGGCGGTTTCCATCGAAGGCTGCCAACCGGCGGAGCAGCAAATGGAATTCCTTTATACACAGTAACTCTTGTTCTTTCATTATAATACCCGGATATTAATCCATATTCTGTTTGAATTGGCCGGGCGTTAAGCGTTAAGCGTTGAGTGTTATGCTCTGTAAGCGCTTTAAGCTTAAAAACGCACAGAAACAGGCCAATAATGAAAATGATTCTAAACATGAACAAAAAGCGTTTAAGCGTCCCAGATAGCTTGCAAAACAAGGGCCTGTAGAGGATTTGACCGAAACATGCGGAAAACCCGGATAAATGTACTATCTTTGTATTTCTGTATGTTATTGCTTTTACTGCGTTTGCTTCTGCTTTTCTATTTTCCGCGGAGTTTCCCCAGATCAGTGTAACGTAAGGCAGGTAAAGTACCCTCTCAAGAACGGTAGCCTTACCACATTTTTTATTTAATATTTTATAAATTGTTATTCTCAGAATTGGGACTCATTGAGCCCTTACAAAAAGCCGTAGCCCATGAAGGCTACACAATCCCTACGCCTATCCAGGAACAAGCCATTCCGGTCGTTTTAGCCGGCAGGGATATATTAGGCTGTGCACAGACAGGCACAGGAAAAACCGCCTCCTTTGTTTTGCCTTTATTACAACGCTTGCACGAACAGAAGCAGGCGGATGGAATAAAGGGCCATCCATTGAAGGCACTTATTTTAACACCAACCCGCGAACTCGCAACACAGATTCACGAATCCATTGAAAATTATGGAAGATTTCTGAACCTGAAATCCGTCGTGATCTTCGGTGGTGTGTCACAATCAAAACAGGTTTCGGATTTACGCCGCGGCTGCGACTTTATTGTAGCAACGCCGGGCCGGTTAATGGATTTGATGAATCAGAACTATATCGTTTTAAACGGCATCGAATATTTTGTGCTGGATGAAGCGGACAGAATGCTGGACATGGGATTCGTTCACGAAGTAAAAAGAATCATTGCCCGTCTTCCGAAAAAAAGACAGACATTATTTTTCTCAGCTACCATGCCTCCTGCGATTCAGTCACTCGTACGGGAGATTTTGACAAATCCGGTAGCGATCACCATTAAACCGGAGTCAACCACTGCGGAACTGGTAGATCAGAAACTATATTATGTTCAGAAAAGTGAAAAACGCGCATTGTTGCATCATTTACTGAAAACTACCCCAGGTGAAAGTGTATTGGTTTTTACCAGAACAAAACACGGCGCTGACCGGGTAGCCCGGGATTTAAACCATGCCGGATTTCAGGCAACTGCCATTCACGGCGATAAAACACAGCAGGCACGCGAACGTTCTTTGCAGGGGTTTAAAGATGGTAAAATGCAGATCCTGGTAGCAACTGATATTGCTGCCCGCGGAATTGACATTGATGATCTGGCCCTCGTAGTGAACTTCGACCTTCCGAATATTCCGGAATCTTATGTGCACCGGATCGGCAGAACAGGCCGCGCGGGTGCATTCGGTAAAGCCATTTCTTTCTGCGACTATGAAGAAAAAATTTACCTGAAGGATATTCAGAAATTTATTGGTCAAACCGTTCCGGTTGAAAGCAATCATCCTTACCATGTGGCATTGATGGAACCATTAACAGTTGCCAGTGGTTCTGCTTCCTCAGGAGGTCGCAGTATGGGCGGTGGCAAACGCTATGGAAGAAAATTCTCACAACGATAAAATCGGATGAGTAATATCTGGTAATCATTACCAGGTTTGAAAATGATAACAGGGTTAAACGTTTGAATAGGCGTTTAACCCTTTTTTTGTTTACTGCCAACCGTCAACTGCCAACTGCCAACCGCCAACTGCCAACTGTCAACCGTCTAGTCTTTGGGCTCCCACAATTGAATTTTATTTCCTTCAAGGTCTAAAATATGAACAAATTTTCCATAATCCGACGGTTCAATATTGTCCACGATGGTTACGTTTTCCTTTCTTAATTCTTCAACCAATGCTTCTAAATTCTCTACTCTGTAGTTTATCATAAAGTCTTTTGTTGAAGGCTCAAAATATTTTGTGCTTTCTTTAAAAGGATTCCACTGGGTAAGTCCCTTTTTAGTACTGTCATCAACCTGCAACCATTCAAAGCTTGTTCCATATGGGCTTGTGTCAAACCCAAGATGTGTTTTATACCATTCGTTAACTGCGTTTGGGTCCTTGCATTTGAAAAAAATTCCACCGATACCAGTTACTTTTTTCATGATAAGTTTTTATGATCAAATGTATTAAATTTTATACAGCTTTATTTATTCACAACCCATCTTAAAATTGGTTGTTTATCCATTCAGAACTTAGTTTTGCCGCATGGTCGCATTCGCTCCCCTTATTGCTGAAAAATTAAAGATCAGATCTGCACAGGTGGATATGGTATTGTCGCTGCTCGCTGAAGGAGCTACCATTCCTTTTATTGCACGTTACCGGAAGGATAAAACCGGTGCCCTGGATGAAGTGGTGATCCAGAAGATACAGGATGAATCCAAAACGCTCAAGGCATTTACTGAAAGAAGGGCGGCTATCGAAAAATCCATTTCGGAGCAGGGCAAAATGAATGAGAGTTTACAAAAGAAACTCGATGATGCCCTGACCCTGGTCGAACTGGAAGATATATACCTGCCATACAAACCTAAACGTAAAACCAAGGCCCAGGCAGCCCGTGAGAAGGGCCTGGAACCCCTGGCTTTATTAATACTGGAACAAAGACCTCTTATTCTTACCCAAGTGGCTGAATCATTTCTGAAAGATGAAATAAAAACCACTGAAGAAGCTTTACAGGGAGCCAGGGATATCATTGCGGAGATCATCAACGAAGAAGAATATGTCCGTACCCGGATGCGAAAACTTTTTGAAGAAACAGCCCGGATGGAAAGTAAATTGTTATCGGGTAAGGAAACTGAGGCCATCAAGTTCAAAGACTATTTTGACTTTTCTGAAAAAATTTCAACCATCCCTTCCCATCGCATTTTGGCCGTATTGCGTGGATTCACGGAAGGATTTCTGCGAATGGAAATTTCTCCGTCAGAAGAAGATGCAATCGCCTTGCTGGAGGAAAAGTTCATTAAAAGTTCAGGCGATTCAGCCGCTGAAATAAAAAAAGCCATCAAAGACAGCTGGCGCAGATTACTACAGCCCGGCATGGAAAGTGAGTTCAGAATGGCACTCAAAACTAAAGCGGATGAAGAAGCGATTACTGTATTTGCCGAAAACCTGCGACAATTATTATTGAGCTCCCCATTGGGCAGTAAAAGAATTCTGGCAATAGATCCGGGATATCGCACGGGTTGCAAAGTAGTATGCCTTGATGAGCAAGGTGACTTGCAAAAAACAGATCTCATATTTGTACATGAAGCGGGAAGGGTGGCAGAAGCGGAACAAAAAATTCGCTCACTCGTAGAAAAGTACAGGATTGAAGCCTTTGCCATCGGCGACGGAACAGCCGGAAGAGAAACCGAACAGTTCATAAAAAAATTAAATCTTGGCCTGCCTGTATTTTTAGTCAATGAGGATGGCGCCTCAGTTTATTCTGCTTCAGTAACAGCCAGGGAAGAATTTCCCAATCAGGATATTACGGTAAGGGGCTCTATCAGCATTGGCAGACGGTTAATGGATCCACTTGCCGAGCTGGTAAAAATTGATCCGAAAAGTATTGGTGTGGGTCAATACCAGCACGATGTAAACCAAGTCCGCCTGAAGGAAAGGCTGGATCAAACGGTTGTCAGCTGTGTTAATGCCGTGGGTGTGAACCTGAATACAGCCGGTAAACAATTACTGAGTTATGTGAGTGGGATTGGTGATACGCTGGCCGAAAATATAATCAGGCACAGAAACGAGATTGGAAAATTTACTGACAGGAAGCAATTGCTGAAAGTGCCGCGCCTGGGAGAGAAAGCTTTTGAGCAATGCGCCGGCTTTCTTCGAATCAGGCAGGGAAATAATCCGCTGGACGAAAGTGCCGTCCATCCGGAAGCCTACGGAGTGGTGGAAAAAATCGCTCTTGATTTTGGCGTTGAATTGAAATCCCTGATCGGAAAAGAAGAGCTGATCAAAAAAGTGGATGCCAAAAAATACATCAGTAATACAACGGGTGAACATACGATCCGGGATATATTAAATGAATTGCGCAAACCGGGCCTGGATCCGAGGACTGAGCTCGAAGCATTTGAATTTGCGAATATTTATAAAATAGAAGATGTAAAAGTAGGTATGATCGTTCCAGGTATGGTTACAAATATTACGCGATTCGGGGCATTTGTCGATATCGGAGTGAAGCAGGACGGACTGGTTCATGTAAGTGAAATCGCAGACCGGTTTATTACAGATCCCAATGAGGTTTTAAAATTGAATGATAAGGTTCAGGTGAAAGTAACTGAAGTTGATCCGGTCAGAAAGCGGATTGCCCTGTCGATTAAGCAAGCCATCGTTACGCCGAAAGCCCAAAGCCTAAAGCCCAAAACTAAACTTGAGGCTGGAGGATTGAGGCCTCAGGAAAAGCCCAAGGCCCAAAGCCTAAAGCCCAAAACTGATGCGGAAAAAAAGACTGCGCCAATTCCTTCAATGGAAGATGCGCTGGCCGCCTTAAAAAAGAAATTTAAGAATTAAAGCGTTAAGCTTTTTGCTTTCAGCTTAGAAAGGGTTTTAGGCTTTGGGCTTTGGGCCTTGAGCTTTAGAAGGCTTTAATCGTCCCGCCGCTTTCAACTGCGTTTGCAATATCCATTCAATCTGGCCGTTGACGCTGCGGAATTCATCCGCAGCCCACTTCTCCAGGTTTTTGTAAACGGTTTCGTCAATCCTTAAAACAAATGCTTTCTTTTCAGCCATTCACTTCAGTTTAAGTGTACAGGGTACCGGTATTGAGAACAGGGGTTGCTGCTTTTTCGCCGCAGAGAACAACCATCAGGTTGCTGACCATGGCTGCCTTTTTCTCTTCATCCAGTTGCACGATTCCTTTTTTCGATAACATTTCGAGGGCCAGTTCAACCATGCCCACTGCGCCTTCCACGATTTTAAAACGGGCCGCAACGATTGCAGTTGCCTGTTGGCGCTGAAGCATGGCACCTGCAATTTCAGGTGCATAAGCCAGATGACTGATCCGCGCTTCCTTGATGATAATACCGGCAGGAGCCAGGCGTTCGTGTAATTCTTTTTCAAGCAAATCATTTACTTCCTCACCGCCATCCCGGAGTGTAATGTCCGCGTGTTCGTCTTCCATATGATCATAGGGACAGGAAGTGGCCAGATGCCTGATGGCCGCTTCACTCTGTATTTTCACATATTGATCATAGTTGGCAACCTCGAACGCGGCTTTATAAGTGTCACTGACCTGCCATACAATTACGGCGGCGATTTCGATGGGATTTCCCATCTTATCATTTACTTTCAGCTGGTTGCTTTCCATGTTCTCGGAACGAAGGGATATCCGGGAGGAACTGTAAAAAGGATTTACCCATAAAAGCCCGTTTGCTTTTACCGTTCCGACATATTTACCGAAGAAGGTCAGAACGCGTGCCTGGTTGGGATTCACAACGATCAGTCCCCTGGTAAAAAAAATAAAGGCAACTACGCAAATGACGGCGAGCACACTAAACTGTGGTGTCTCGTTGTGCGCATCCGTAATAAATAAATAAGCCGCTAGCCCCAGGAGCACCAGACATAAAAGAAGGATGGCGAATCCTGAAACGGGTTTATTAGTCTTTTCCATGGTATGTTATTGAAATGATATTATAATGATATCAAAGTTCCAAAGTTTATTTGACTTTGTCAAATAAACTTTGGAAGTATGGAAGTAACTGCCAACTGCCAACTGCCAACTGCCAATCTTATCTTTGCGGTGTAAAAAATAATAATGAATATCTCAATAAAGAATAAATGGGCCGTAATCTGCGGAAGCTCGCAGGGGATCGGTCTGGCGGCGGCAAAGGAACTTGCTTTTAACGGGGCAAATTGTATCCTGATGGCACGTAACCCGGAAGCCTTACAGACAGTAGTTAGTCAATTGCCCGTACAGGGCGATCAGCATCATGAGTGGGTTGCCGCAGACTTTTCCGATCCGGATAAAGTGGAACAGGCAATAAAAAAAATAGTTGGGGAGCACCGGGTGGAAATCCTGATTAATAATACCGGTGGACCGAAAGCGGGAGCCATCCTGGAAGCATCTACTGATGCTTTTGAGCAGTGTTTCAGACAGCACATAATCAATAATCAAATCCTTGCCAGAACGGTGGTTCCCGGTATGCGGGATGCCGGATACGGCAGGATCATCAATATCATTTCAACTTCAGTAAAAACTCCATTGGCCAACCTGGGCGTATCGAATACCATCCGGCTGGCGGTGGCCGCATGGGCAAAAACGCTGGCCAATGAAATCGGCCAATACAATATAACCGTCAACAATATTCTTCCGGGATTAACTGAAACGCAGCGACTGACTGAATTGATGAAACATTCTGCCGCATTGGTTGAAAAAGAACAGTCTGTGATAGAATCACAATTGAAAGAAAGCATTCCCATGAAGCGGTTCGGGAAACCGGAGGAAATTGCAAATATGATTGCGTTCCTGGCTTCTCCAGCGGCCTCGTATGTGAATGGGGTAAATATTGCAGTCGACGGCGGACGAACAACGGCTTTATAATCAACTCTGCTTTGTAGGTTGTAAAACTCCGAAGATATTTCCTTCGGGATCCTTGCGGTATGCTAAAAACCCGACACCCGGAACATCCATTTTAGCCAGAGCAACCGTTCCTCCGGCCTTTGATATTTTCTCCAATGTCTCATCGATGTTTTCCACTTCAATAGTGCATATAAAAGCATTTACGGGTTCGCCGCCTTTGGGCCCTTCGCCATGTCGTGGAATAATCCCACCGTTGATACCGTTCCATTGACTTCCGGGTTCGTCCTTACCGGTTACTACTACCCGGAAATTACCCATTTGCGGACCCATGTCGGTGATGGCCCATCCGAAAACGTCCTCGTAAAATTTTTGTGTCCTGTCAAGATCTTTTGCGTGAATTTCAAAATGTACGACCCTGTTCATTGATTTAAATTTTTATTGATGGATGTTTAATGATTCAGCAGGATTAAATGATCTCGATCTGATAAAACCAGTATTGCAATCCATAGTGTTCGTCGAGCGGACGGATTTTTTTAAAACCCAGTTTTTCATAAATGTGTCTGGCGGCATACATGATTTCTGCTGAGTGCAGACTGATTAATTTTTCACCCGTTTCTTTTGCCCTGTCCATACAGAGTTGAGTAAGCTTCTGGGCGATTCCCTTTCCGTCTGCATCCGGATGAACGCCGACCATTCGGATATAACTGGTTTCCGCTGAATAAACTTTCGTGGGATTTCCACGGGGTACCAGGAATGCCATACCCAACAGGCGTCCATTTTCTTCACAAACAAAAGAATGACAGGTGCGAACTAACAAAGGAAAGGTTTGATCCGAAGTCAGAACAGATTCCATCTTCGTCCAGTTTTCAGGAGTCAGTACTTTTTTCAAACGGCCATATGAAGCCAGGGCCAGTTCCTCCAATGTATACAGGTCATTCTGATCGGCGACCCGGTATTTCATAATATTTATTAATATTCAAATCTCGTTACTGTCGGATCATGTAACATTTCATAAATAAAAGCGAGATGGTTTTTTTTGGATCCCCTCACGAACCATTCACCCGATATGGATTCACCATCTTTTATTTCCCGGCCTCTTTTATATGTCAGGTGATGGGCCTGAAAACATTTTTCAAATCTTTTCATGGTTTCTTCTTTGTATTCAGCAACGATCCGGTAGTTTCTCATCTGATTGATATGATCAATCCAGTTTTCTGCTAAACCAAAAACAAAAAGCATGACCAGGATCATCGCGCAGCCAATGACCGAAGTCAGTTCGTAACCGGCACCAATACCCATGCCCAATGCCGCCGTTACCCAGATCATGGCAGCAGTCGTGATACCATTTACACCGAAGTCACCTTTGAATATGACGCCGGCCCCTACGAAGCCAATGCCTGTTGCGATATTCGAAGCGATCCGGTCGGGATTATTTCCTGCACCGATCAGTTCAGAGAAAATAGTGAAGAGAGCAGAACCCAGGCAGATCAGGGTCAGTGTGCGAAATCCCGCGGATTTGCTACGGTATTCCCTTTCCGCGCCAATCGCGCCTCCGACAATAATGGAAAGCAGGAGTTTTATAAAAATGTCCGGCGGCAGGTGCATGGATTTAAGTACTTTGTCCTCCTAAGATAATTAAGTTTAATAAATAGGGCAGGGTGGATATTTTTATGTATCCTGCATCAAGCGGGAATTTAAAATGAATCTCTATTTCATCAGCGGACTGGGCGCGGACAAAAGAATTTTTCAGAACCTGGTGCTTCCCGACAGTTTTAAAATACACTACATAGAATGGCTGCCCGTTTCGGAAAACGAGACCATGGAATCTTATTGCAGGCGATTAAGTAACCAGATTGACCGGGAACAACCATTCAGCCTGATCGGTCTTTCCTTTGGCGGTGTGATAGCCATTGAATTATCCAAGCTGCTCTTACCAACGCAAACCGTATTGATTTCAAGTTTTTGTTTCAAGAAAGAAGTACCCTGGTTTTATATTCTGATTGGCAAAAGCCGGATTTATAAGATTCTTCCTCCGCGCATTTTATTAAGGCCGAATAATATCGCCTTCCGACTGTTCGGTGCATATAAACCGGAGATGAAAAACCTGTTGAAAAATATTTTTGAGGATACCGATCCCGGATTTTTTGAATGGGCCATCCGGCAGTTGTTCTCCTGGGATAATACATGGAAACCCGCGAATCTTCTCCGGATTCATGGCACTGCGGATAAAATCCTTCCATACAAAACGATCATGGATGCCATTCCTGTAGAAGGAGGGGAGCACCTGATGGTTTATAGTAAATCTGCGGTGGTGAGCCAGATTTTGACAGAGAACCTGCTTGCGTAATTGAGATTTCTGAATGGCTTTTAATAAGCTCAAATCCTTACATTTGCATCCCAATTATCTGATCTTTAGCCCGGATGGCGGAATTGGTAGACGCGCCAGACTCAAAATCTGGTATTCGCAAGGATGTGCAGGTTCGATTCCTGTTCCGGGCACAGAACCACGTTTCGGCGTGGTTTTTTTATGATCAGCAAAACAACAGGTTCATTAACGGGCAAATGCGATTCGTGATCGCGCTATCTTTGTTTTTAAAAGGTGGTAGTGGAAAAAGCAACCCATTCAAATTTCCTATCCCGGATATGGAATTCCTTACCTGTTTTCACCAGATCTGTAATTGTTGGCTCACTCGTCAGTGGATTGGGTGTAGGCATATGGGGGGCGTTATTTTCGGGATTTAAAACACCCGTCGTTATCATTCCGATGATCGGCGTTTTATGGCTCTATTGCAGATTTTTTAATGGCTCCTGGATCAAAGGGAAAACGGCAGATATCCGCAGGGAAAATTTTCGCAGAACCAAACTGACGCCTTCCATTAGGAAAAAGGGATTACTGTTGGCCATACTTTTCGTAATCATTGTGCAGGGTTCATTTGTCATAACCTACCGGCTGATTGAATTTCCGGCGGCTCAATTCACTGCAGATTACAAAATCATTGATGAGTTTCCATTATGGCAGGCATGGCTGATCCTGATTATGGGGTCAATTGTAGCCGGCATTTGTGAAGAAGTGGGATTCAGGGGTTATATGCAGGTACCGATGGAAAAACGTTATGGTATGGCGATCGCAGTTGCTATTACATCACTCGTTTTTACTGCTACGCATTTAGGCCATACCTGGGCACATCCCATACTACCGCATATTTTTTTCGCCAGCGTTTTGCTTGGATTGATTGCATACCATACGAATTCATTAATCCCCGGCATCATCGGGCATTCCATCCTGGACATTTTTGATTATTCTATCTGGTGGACAGACATCACGGGCGGGTTTATCAGACAACCTGTTTTTAGAACAGGTGTGGATGCTCATTTTATCTTTTGGGTTATAACGTTTGTCATCGCATGCATTTCTTTTTTTTGGATTATCAATTTATTGAAGGTGGATAAATAATTTTATTTTTTTATACATTCGTCGACTCAGACGACTGGTTTTTCGTGAGCTGTGATATGAAAACTGAATGTTATGATGAAAACGATGTAAAATGAGAGCAATCGGGTTATTTACTTTATAAACATACCGATCATTATCTCCGGCAGTTTAATAGCTAGCGTATAATTTTCGCTAATAATATTAATAAAAAATAGGTGGATTATTTCTCAAACTTAGAATTAATAAGCATCTGATAAATTCTTCTTTTGCAGTATCATCTGTATAAACATATGTAAGAAATAAAAAATGATCCTTGTAGAAGGATGTTAAGAATGGGCTACCTGATTTGTACTGTCATAATTTTTTGCTGTCACTTCTTTTGTAACACCATAATTTGCCGAAAAGAGATTTTCCTTATCGCGCTTAATAGAAATCAGTGAAATAATTTGATTTAAGCCTATCATAGCTTTAATGATTGCAGTGGTTTCGAGGGTGTTTTTCAAATCTCACCTTTTTTAATGGTTCACAATCAACGATTTACTCTCCTCCCAATTAAACATCGTCTGTAATTCGTCTAAACATCGTCTGTAATCCGTCGGGACATCGGTGGGATCCTGACGGTAAATTCAAACCTTGTTTATCTTTCTCTATTTTTTCAAGCTCCAGGACGATGTACTTGATTTCTTGCATATGATTGTTTTACTTTTCTAAACAACAGATTGCACAAATTATTTTATCGTTGCGTCATGTTGCCTCAGGATGCTTCATGTAGCTTTTAAATATCGGCGGATAGGCAAATTCCACGGTTAAAAAAAAATTTTGAGAACCCGATTGGTTGCACGTATATTTGCAACCGAACGGCTTCTTATTAAACAAACATTCATGAGACGAGATATTTTTCAAGCCATTGCGGACCCCACCCGACGAGCGATCCTCGTCCTGATCGCCGTGCAGGCAATGACCCCAAACGCCATTGCTGAGCACTTCGACACCACCCGCCAGTCCATATCCAAACATTTGCGCATCCTGTCCGAATGCAACCTCCTTGCCCAAAAGCCGGAAGGCAGGGAAATCTTCTATGAAATAAAAATCGATAAAATGAAAGAGATCGATATCTGGCTGGACCAGTTCCGGAAGATTATGGAAGAAAGGTTCCAGCAACTTGATCAAGTATTATACAATATAAAAAACAAGAAAAAATGAACTTGCTATTTGATTTCACGGTAGACAAAGCCACGGCAAGCATTTACGTTACGCGGGAATTCGCCGCCGACCTCGATCTCGTTTGGGCCGCCTTTACAAAAGCGGAAATACTGGACCAGTGGATGGGGCCCAAACCTTGGCGGGTCCAAACAAAGGAAATGGATTTCCGTGAAGGCGGTCGTTGGTTGTATACCATGATCTCTCCCGAGAATGTCGCCGCCCGCTGGAGTTTAGCGGAGTTTGTCGAAATCCAACCCAAGTCCAGTTTCACCACAAAGAATTCCTTTTCCGATGAAAATGGAAATCCCATCAATACTGGCTTTACCTTCTCCCTGACCAAAAACTCTTTCAAAGCTGGGGCCGAAAAAACCACCGTTCAAATTGTCAAAAAAATGGCGAGCCTTGCCGAACTTGAACAGTTCATCGCAGGGGGCTATTATGAGAAAGGCATTGCCATGGGAATGAACAATCTCGACGAATATTTACTCGCCCTGGTCACTAACAAATGACAAAAATTCTAGTTGTTCCCTATACATACAGCATTGAGAAGGAGCAAATCGAGATTAACACTGATAAGGGCCTACTTAAGTATTTTCTCCACCCATTTCTTAGTTTCATCGATTAACAATGACATTACATCCTTTTTGCCTGCCTTAAAAGAATGATCTGCTCCTTCCAGTTTTACCAGGGTAGCTTTTCGCAGAGACCCGCATACCGATTTAATCAGTTCCCAGGAAGCCAGAGTATCTTTTGAGCCCTGCAAAAAAAGCATGGGTATTTTCAACGCTTTCAGATGGTCGGCGCGCTCAGTGGACGGCTTACCGGAAGGATGAAGAGGAAAACCATAGAATATAATGCCTTTAACGGAACTATCCGGATGGCCTGCCAGGTATTGCGAACTCATTCTTCCCCCAAAAGATTTACCGGAAACAAATAGTGGCAGTTTGGAGTTTAATTCATGCGCCTTCTTGATTGCCGCTTCTATTGTTATGTGGGCAATCGCCGGAGAATCAGGTCTGCCCTTTTTGTGTTCCGCAAAGGGAAAATTAAACCGCAGGGTGGCAATGCCCACTTTTGAAAGAGAGTCCGCCAGCGTTTCCATAAACGAATGGTCCATACCCGCCCCTGCTCCATGTGCCAGCGTGAAGATGCACTTAGGTTTGTCAGGAACTATATATTTGGCTGAAATGATACCCACCGAAGGGGAAACTTCTAATTTGAAGGATTGTGTACTCATGGCAGGATCAAAATTAAATCATGTCCTCATTGTGCTTTGTGACAAATTTGCAAACTTATACATCAAAGTTATCACGATCACAGCTTTAGTCTGCGTTTTTTATTTCGGCATTTTAACTCCAATCATGTCCATCATCGTTTTGCCGGATTGAACCGAACGGTGTTCCGTAATCTTGCCGGCATCATTGAATGTAAACAAATCGACATCCCTGTATTTAAAAGATTTGCCGGTTGGCTTCATGCCCATAAATGGCTTTTTAAAGGTTCCGGAATAGTCAGCAAAAACGGCTACATGATTTCCATCTCCGACGACCATAAAATTTTCACCCTTATAATCCGGGAAGGCTGACAAAAATCCTTTGACCATACTGATTATTGTATCACGCCCCTTGACTGGCGCCATTCCACCGTCGCCATAGTCCACTGCATCTGAAGTGACGTCTTTAAATGCATCATCCAGTTTTCCGGAGCTGAAAGCCTGCGCGCTGGCCAGCGCCGTCGCTTTATTTTTTTCCAGTACACTGTCTTTTGCTGCATAGGCAGCTGCAACTGAATCCATACCGTTAGTCATCATCGGGGAGCTACTGTTATTGCATGAAGTAGCAAATACAGCAATCCCGATTAAAACAAGCAACTGTTTCATATTTGATTATTTTAAGTTTTGAGATACTAAAAGGTAAATAAAATCTAAAGCCTGGCAAATAATAATAAACAGGACCGATTGTAGTTAATGTCCAGGTACCGGCCCAAAAAAGTTTGCGGAGGCTGTTCAAATAATGTGACATGAATGTAATCAGGTTTCAATTAATTTCTGGAATTTGAGCCCGGATTAATTCTTTTATCGGAGAATGTAAATTGAAATCGCTTATGAAATTTTGCCTGTCTATGCTACTGCTGCTTATGTTCCTTGCACAGCCAACGCATGGTCAGTCCCTGCAACATACTGACAGTATTGTGAAAGGGCTCATGGATTCCGCAGCTGTTACCGGCATGAGTATCGGTATGATTAATAACAACAAGGTTTTATACGCGAGGGCATATGGTTACAGGATAAAAGAAAAAAATCTCCTAAACGATACATCAACCTGTTTTTATGCAGCATCCCTTTCAAAAGCAGTATTTGCCTACCTGGTGATGCTGCTTGTTGAAAAAGGCAGCATCAACCTGGACACACCTATTGCAAGATACCTGCCCAAGGCGCTGCCCGATTATGAAAACTACAAAGACCTGGCAGGAGATGATCGGTGGAAATTGATTACCCCGGCCATCTGCCTTTCTCATACGACGGGCTTTCCGAACTGGCGGCAGTTTAATCCGAACGATAATAAAAAACTGGAAATATTTTTTACGCCTGGTTCCCGCTATGCCTATTCAGGTGAAGGCATCAACCTCCTGCAGATGGTGATTGAAACCATTACCAGACGAACGCTTGAAGACCTGGCCAAGGAAATGGTTTTTATTCCGCTTGGCATGACGCGTACCGGATATATCTGGCATCCCGAATTTGAAAGCGATTATGCACTGGGTTATGATGAAAAAGGGGATTCACTCAGGAAACGGCGCCGCACGACTGCAGGTGCAGCCGGTTCGATGGAAACGACGATTAGTGACTATACCCGGTTTATGGCTGCAGTGATCCAAAATAACCACCACATGTTCGTGCCGCGCATAACGATTCATTCCCTGCACCAGTTTCCTTCCCTGAAAAACGACACGACCAGCGACAATGAAGCGATCCATTTGTCATACGGACTGGGCTGGGGTCTGTTCAGTACAGCATCCGGTACAGCTTTTTTTAAAGAGGGTCACGATGATGGCTGGGTACATTATTCCATCGGCATTCCTTCAACCGGCAGGGCACTGATCATCATGTGCAATTCTTCCAACGGTGAAAAGATTTTTAATAAACTCTGTGAACAGTTGCTGGGTGTCACGATACCCTGGAGATGGGAGGGGTATAGTCCTTAAATTCATTCATAGTTAGGGACCGGTTTTATGTGATTAATTGAAGTAGTTTTTATACTCCTCATCAATGATTGTCATATTAACCAATTTCTCTTTTTTATTTGGGTCGAAAAGATAGATATCCCATAACTCAGATAAAGTATCCAGTTTGATAACGTTTTGCGTTTTATCGAGACGAATAAACTTTAGATATTTCTTGTCTTTCGCATCGAGAATTGGCAATTTGACACTGTCGAGATAATCATGAGAAGTTTGCATATAGTTAAGATAGTCGTCTGCACCAATATAAAAATTATCTTCACCAACCTCTTTCTTTCGTTTTGCAATTTGCGTTGTATCGGGAGAATAAAAAATAGCCGCTTTCTTGTCAATGACCAGGGTATCAAAATTGTAAACTGTTACTTGTTTATTTTTAAATGTGCTTGAACTGTCAACAACAGTCTGTGGCAAATCCGTTTTACTTTTGGCGTTTTGAGTAGTACAAGAAGTAAGTATCAAAAGCAAAAGCAGCATTAATCTTGGGGCCGCCATAAAAAGGCTTGAGAAGGTTAGGGTACAGTAAAGAATTGATATTTTAAAATTGTCAGCATGGACTGTTGCTGAGTTAATAATTGAAGGTTCATGTTTTGATTCAGTCATAAATACGTAGTATCAAACTCTTTTAACAGCCAGATTCACCATGAACTTTAAATGTTGCGTTTATTTTCTCGCCAATTATTTGCAAGGTCCCTGAAAAAAAACCGCCTTCATCGTAAGATTTTGTTTGTTTAATTGTCAATATAGCTTTATAATACTGACCTTTATAAACTGCTATGTAACTCTTGTCGTTAATTTCTTTGCTTTCAAAACTGTCTCTTTTTAAATAAATGTCATTGCCATTGATTTTAATGATTGCGAATTCTGTCAAATTAGACAAGAAAATATATCTATCCTTTGTAACCGGAGTAGTGTCATAGGTAAAATATTCACCGCAGCCACTAAGTGTATCTGGAATTGCATTGAAGAAGTCAAGCTTAAACGCAGAGTCAACTTCTGAAATTCCGATTTGTTTTGAATTATCAACATTAATTGTGTCGTTTTTTAGTGAATTAGCACCACTGGTGTTACTGTTTGTACAACCTGTCAGCATAATGAAACTAAATACAAAAAAAATCAATTTTGTCATTATTTATTTAAGTATCAGTACTTGTGTCAGTTACTGGCCACTTTATTAAAATAGGATGAAATGACTTTATAAGCATTGAACTGACTGAAGCCTTTTTTAACTGCGACCAATGTACAACTGTTAAACAAAATTGCAAATACAGAAAACTACTTAGCTCGTGGGCCATAAGATTGTTATTTCTGAAATAGAATTCTATTGATATTATCATTTTCAAAGGCTCATGGCATGGCTTTGGCAATTCTGAAAGTATGAAACCTTTTGTCATCCTCATCATCAGTTTATTTCTGGGCAGTAGCATGCATGCACAGCAATCGCAGGACTCATTTATGATTACGATTTTCCTCAAGCACCAGGAGGATAAAAATCTCGACTCCATCCAGGCGATTCAGAAGAAAAACCATTTCGCTGAATTATTTCCGCCAAAATCTGCACGGGTAATATCCTGGTATGTCATGATGGGAATCGGGCAGGTCGTCACGGTAAAAATTCCTGCCTTAGAACTTCGAACGCCGAATCTCTCCATCGAGAAAGGCGCCTGGGGTGCTTTTAATACTGAGTTTTATCCGACTTATGACTATATTCCGGTATGGAAATCGATGCAGAAATAACTGATTCTGTGCCTGATATGTGATTTAATGGAATTAAATACAAAGGTTCGTTACAAGCAGTATATACATCACAATGAGCCGAACAATCTTTGTATTCAGCTCATATAACGCTTATAACTGAGGTGGTCTCGATTTTACAAAAGCATCACCGGAACAATTGCAACAGGTAATGATGAATTGGAAAAACTGGACGGATGAACTTTCAAAAAAGGGAATATATGGCGGAGGTGACCGTGTGATCGGCGGTTATATCAAAATCAAGGCTGATAATCTGCAGCAGGCAATTGAAATTTCGAAAGGCTGTCCTATTTTTAATTTTGATGGAAATATTGAAATAAGAGAAGTAGCAAAACAATGAACTATTAATTATAAATTTAGCGGTGGTTGTGGTCGGAGGGAAGTGGATTCTTAATATTATAATACTTGCCAATGACAAAGTATCATTTCATTCTCTCGGGTATGTTAATTCTTTCTATACCATTTCGACCTTTTCCCGGAGCTTATATTAATATCAATCCGGGGAACCAAAGTTCAGAACCCATCTATCATCTTGCTTTTGCCAATTTTGGTCCTTTGAATGATGATATTTTTATAGCGGATGCAGACGGCAATCATGCCAGGCCGCTGCTCCCGAATCCTGCGAATGATTACAATGCCTCTTTTTCGCATGATGGTAAATGGATCGTATTTACATCAGAACGAAATGGTTCAGCAGATATTTATCGTGCACATCCCGATGGATCGGGATTGGAACAATTAACGGATGATCCTTCGTTTGATGATCAGGCTGCTTTTTCACCCGATGGGAAAAAAATTGCATTTGTTTCGAGCAGAAACAAGCAAGCGGATATTTTTATATTAGAGATCGCAACAAAGAAATTAACGAATATCACGAATCATCCTGCCGGTGACTTTCGTCCTTCCTGGTCTCCTGACGGAGAATGGATTGCTTTTTCTACAGACCGTGATTCCAAAAGGCCAATGCCGGTATTTACTCTATGGCACTCTACTGAAATATATACCGTTCGTGTTGATGGGTCAGAGACAAAAAGAAGGACAAAACTGGATACATATGCCGGCAGCCCCTGCTGGTCGGCTGATGGAAAACAAATCGTGTTTTATGAAGCAGCATTACAACAGGTGCGTAATATGAATACAGTGATGAAAGTAAATGCAACCACACAGCTTTCCGTCATCAATATTTCCGACAATACAAAGCAAATCATTACAAAGGATACGGGCGAAAAAATTTATCCGAGGTGGTTAGCCGATGGCAACATCGCTTATGTAACCTGGGGGGAAAACCCGGGTATTGTATTTACAAATGGCAAAACAAGATTAAAGGGAAATTTTGAAAGCCCGTCCTGGTCAATGGATGGTAAAAACATGCTTTTTCATCGCGAAGTAAATTCCGGCTGGCCACCATATTATAAATTGTATAGCCGCGATCCGCAATTTCAATTGATTCGGTCCGGTGTATTTACCTGCTACTCGCCGTTGGGTGGCTACCTGATCTGCAACGATAAAACTGCGGGCATTCATCATAATCAGATAATGCGGATGGATAACGACGGCACTAACCGCTCAATCCTCTTCGGCGATTCAATAAAAAGTGCTCTGGCCCCGGTTTGGTCGCCAAAGGGAGACAGAATAGCTTTTGGCTTCGGCCGTTATTTTCAAAGTCTTCAGGGGCCTGCTATTGGTGATATAGCCATTATTAATGCTGACGGAACTCATTTGGAAGTTCTTACTAATGGAAAAGGTAATTATGGTTTTCCATCCTGGTCGCCCGATGGGAAAAAAATTGTTTACCGTGGAGCAACCGATAGCATTATGGGTTTGTTTATTGTTGATCTGGAAACAAAAAAAATTACAAGACTTACAACCGATAGTCATGATAATTTTCCAGGCTGGTCGCCAAATGGAGATTTGATCGCATTTACCAGTAAACGGGAGGGCAACTATGATCTTTATACCATTAAGCCGGATGGAAGCGATTTAAAAAGGCTGACCACAGATCCGGGAAATGAAGCCCATAGTGTATGGTCGCCCGATGGCAAATGGATTG
>Ga0209863_10000264_pt1 | contig 30737 bp, 24 predicted proteins | sample OrgsoiDNA2013046_FD_185796 | JGI IMG/M metagenome (GOLD analysis project Ga0209863, IMG submission 185796) | Permafrost soil microbial communities from the Arctic, to analyse light accelerated degradation of dissolved organic matter (DOM) -... | ecosystem: Environmental > Terrestrial > Soil >...
ATCCGGTGATGTCTGCCAGTTAGAAACACTGATGCGCATGGCGCGCCGTCCATTGAACGTTGTGCCGGAAAAGAATGACGTTCCTTCCCTGTCAATTTCCGCGATCACGCGATCATTCCATTCGTCGGATGGCTTGCCCGCAGGATCACGAAAAGCCACCACCCCCTGATTGATGATGGGACGGGCCAGGACGTCGACGTTTTCAAGCTGGCCGAGGCCATCCACGATCTGCGCGGCGCAATCGCAATTGCGTTCAATCATTTCCTGCACGCCTTTGCGGCCCAGTTCGCGCAACGCAGCGTAGCTGGCAAAGCCACGGCCCCGGCGTGAGAATTCCGGATTCCAGTCAAGCGGATCACGGGCATCACTCTGGTGCGATAGATAACTTGCCTGATAACTCATGGAGGCACGATGTGCCTCAGGTTCAGCCACAAAGGCATAGCCACAGTCAAACGGCACGTTCAGCCACTTGTGTCCGTCGGTTGCCCAGGAATGGGCTTTGCTCATGCCGCGTACCAGATGCTCATAGCGAGGACTGGCGGCAGCCCACATGCCAAAAGCGCCATCGACGTGTGCCCACGCGCCGTATTTGCGCGCAATGGCGATCAGCGACTCAAAGTCATCAAAGGCGCCCGTGTTGATGTCGCCTGCCTGCAATAGGACCAGCGCTGGACTGCCGGCCGTTTCTTTCAGTGCCTGTTCCAGTGCCGCGGGCTCCAGCAATCCGGCTTGATTGGTACGCAATGATTTCAGAGAGACATCGCCGAAGCCGAGTAGCCGCAACGTGCGATCAATGGTAGCGTGGCGAAGCCCGCAAAAAACTTTGATGGGCGGCGAACCGGCGAGCCCCTGGCGTTCCACGTCCCAGCCATGTTTCGTCAGCAGCCACGACCGCGCCGCGGCAAGACATGTTGTATGCGCCATCTGGCAACCGGTCACCAGCGCAAAAGAAGCTTCCTGCGGAAGACCAAACAGGTCTTTCAGCCACACGCCCACAGATTCCTCTACCACCGTTGCAGCGGGAGCCACGTGATACATGCCGGAGTTCTGGTCCCACGTGGAGGTAAGCCAGTCAGCGGCCAGCGCTGACGGAAGTGATCCGCCGATCACCCACGCGTAGAAACGCGCGTTCACTGAATTGTTCAGCCCGCCTTCGATATCACGGACCAGGTCGGCAATGACTTGCGAAGCATCTATTCCCTCGGCGTTCCATTCTCTGGCGATCCGCGTACGCAGTTCGGCCAAAGTTGCGGTTGGGCCAACGGGTTTATCGTCGACATTGTTCAGATACTCAAGAGCCTGCTGTAGCGCCAGCTTCAGCACCGGACTGAAATCCTTGCGCATTCATTCCCCCTCTCTAGTCATAATAAACGCTTCTGCTGGAGAGGTGTTGCTCTCAAAAAGCATTGCAGTCAAAACAATTGCTCTCAAAAAGAAACGCGAATGCCGCGGCCCAGAATTACGATGAACCAGAACGCGACGATCGCAGCAAAGGCCAGCAACGGAGTACTCCGCGCAATGGGCTCGATGGCCGCAGTGGGTTTGTCGGCGCGGCGGGCAAAGGAAAACGGGATGAACCATAATCCTATCAACGCGGCGAAGCTGCTGAGGAATCCGGAGTTGAACATTTCCGCGCGGCCCCGCGGATCAAAAATGGCGCCGGCACACGCGATAAGCATTCCGCTTAAGCTGACAGTCAGCAGAATGCGTTTTAACCGTGAGCGCCACTCAGGCCTGCCAGAGCGAACAACAAAATGAAGCTCGGCGCTCGCCAGTGAGACTGTGCCCCAATACAAGCTAAGCCCGAATAGAAACAGCCCTGCCCGCCAGGCATCCTCTGGCGTAAGTCCATCAACCAGGGCCATCCAATCGCCATGCCCTGAGACACCGCATTTGATCAGATAGCCAAACTCCCAGAAAAAACTGAAGCACATGGTGGCCCAGAGAAATAGCCTAAGCCGGGGAGAGTCGCTGCGCAGCAATCGTTGCGCGACAAAGCAGAATTCGGCCCAGAGCAGGTTTATCGCAGGTCCGCCAAGATCAAAGACCCTCCAGTTCGGAGACGGCAACTGCGATTCGTAAATCAACCGGGTCGTGGTAAAGACTCCTGACCGGCCACCGGCAAGAAGCAGCCCAACGCCGTGCCCCACAACTTCATGGGCGAGATCCGTACAGATATAGGCAAGTATGCCAATGGCAGCCACAGTGAAGGCGTCGTCAACGGCAGGCTTTGCAATCGCGCCGGCAGCGGAGGTTCCCGGTTGAAATGTGGTGCTCATGGATGCCAGAGAGTGTACAAGATCCAGGAGTGTTTGATTGCAGATGATATTCGCCCAAGCCAGCGTGTTTGTGTTACAAAAATGTGTTTGCCTACTATGTGTAAATCTACCTGTCCGCCGTGTCTGGGAGCCTTGTGTTAAGGGCTGCCTTTATTTCCTTATCCGAAAGCAAGTCCATCCGTGCAGCCGCGGAGGAGACATGGATTGGCCAGCGGCTTTCCCGCCGTTTTGTTGCCGGTACCACGATTGAAGACGCGCTGGCGGCCACCCGCGCGACCAACCAGCTTGGTCTCAGCGTGAGTGTGGACAATCTGGGCGAGAACGTGACCAACGCCGACGAAGCCCGCCATAGCGCCCAGCTATATCACCAGATGCTGGACCAGATGGCCACGCAGAAGCTCAACGCCAACGTGAGCATGAAGCTCACGCACATGGGGCTGGACGTGGATCCGACGCTGGCCTTCGATATCGCGACGAAGCTGGTGCAGCATGCGGCCAGCATCAACAACTTTGTCCGCATTGATATGGAAGGCTCGCCTTACACGCAGCGCACGCTGGACTTTGTCCGTAAGCTGCACTCAAGTCCGGAGAATGCCGGCAAGGTCGGCGCGGTGATCCAGGCATATCTTTTCCGCAGTGAGAAAGATGTTGAACAGCTCGTCGCAGACCGTATTAGGGTGCGGCTCTGCAAAGGCGCGTATAAAGAGTCGCCTGAGATTTCATTTGAGAAGAAGGAAGACACTGACGCGAATTACGTCAAGCTGATGAAGATGCTGTTGAAGAGCGGCGTGTATCACGGCATCGCCACGCATGATGAGAACATGATTCGCGCGACGATTGAATTTGCGCAGAACGAGAAAATCCCCGCTTCAGCCTTTGAGTTCCAGATGTTGTACGGCGTACGGCGAGACCTGCAGCAGAAGCTGGTAAAAGAAGGCTGGGCCTGCCGGGTTTATATACCGTTCGGGACGGAATGGTATCCATATCTTATGCGGCGGCTGGCGGAGCGTCCGGCGAACGCGATTTTTATCTTGAAGAATCTTTTCCGGTAAAGATCAGAAGCCTGCCGCTGAGCTGATAAACGCGGATGATCGCTGATCAAAAACAAATCTACCGTTTCATCTGAGTGGCTTCGTGTTTTTACGCAGTTCTTCCAGCGAATATTTTGTTCCCCGCCAGGTGATGGCGCCGTTCCTCAATGTAACAGAGGCAGAGCGCAGGATGGTGAAGGCAAAGATCACTGCTCCCAGGGGGAAGGTAAAAATCTCCAGCGGTGAGATGCGCGACACGCGTTGAGTGAGCACGTGCTGCATCACGATCATGGCGACCGCCAATGCAAAAGGAACGCGTGACCATCCTGGGGCGAATGCCAGCCCAACGAACGGCCAAACGCATGAGAAAAAGATGGCGCAGCAGGCGAGAATCACCATGACCATGCGGAAATCAAAAAACGCGAAAAGATTTTTCTCCAGGTTGCGGACCACGCCGAAAGCCCCTTGCGCCCAGCGCAGGCTTACCAGATTCGGTCCAAAGACAACATCCTGACGCAGGCGCGCCTGCTTTACAGCCTGCCCCAATTGCAGATCATCCACTACCGCCATCTTCAGCGCCGTAAATGTGCCAACTTCGTTGTAGGCATTCCGGCTGATCAGGTTGAAAGCGCCCACACCGATAAATTCGCGCGCGTTGGGATCTGGCACTTTCCACGCCCGCAGCGCAAGACCAGCGGTGACTTGGGTGAATGAAATCATCATCCGCTCTCCCCAGGTTTCCACCAGCGCGGTCGGGAATAAGACGAGGTGGTCGGCATTGGTCACCTGGGCGTAATAGAGGGCGCGGCGAAGGGCGTCGGGCTGGAAGACGCAGTCCGCGTCAGTAAAGAGGATCCAGTCGCCAATTCCCTGCTGCGCACCCAGCCACATGGCATGCGTCTTGCCGAGCCAGCCTTCCGGCAGGCGATGAACATGAATTACCCGCAGGCGGCCGCGGGATTCAGAGCTGTCAGAGATGCGCTCCAGCAGTTCGCCGGTCCCGTCGGTAGAGCGGTCATTGATGGCGATGATTTGAAAGTCTGGATAGTTCAGACGCAGCAGGGACCGGACAGCCGGTTCCAGCACTTCAGCTTCATTGCGCGCGGGCACAACAATGGTGAGCGAAGGCATGGGAGTGACGGCGGGCGCGTCCCACTTGGGATCGGTAAGGTCAGCCACGCGATGCAGGTTGAGCATGGCCTGTATGACAGGAATGGCCCAGCCGATCGCAACCAGAATTCCAGAAATCAAAAACAGCAGATGCATCGCTAATGACCCGGAACAGCGACTGCTGCTGGTTTGAGACGCGGAGCAAAACGCGCGCCATAGATCAGGATAGCCCCGGAGAGAGCAGCGGCGATAAAGGCTGTCCAAAAGGCAGTTTGCAGGGAGCCGGTCTTGTCTGACAGTTTCCCCATGAGTGTGGGTGAGAAAGCGTCGCCTAGTAAGTGGATGATGAAGACGTTGACGGCAAGAGCAGTGGATCGGATTCCGGCGCTTACGGAGTTGACCAAAGCAGCGTTCGTGGGACCGGTCCCGATCAGAAGAAGGAAGACCGCAACGAAGATGCAGGGAAACATCATGGGGCCGGCTACGTAAATGGCCAGAACCATGAATGGCACGGCGATGAGCATGGCAATACCGGGAAAGGTATAGTAGGCACCGAAGTATTTTTTCAACAGACGGTCACCGATCCATCCGCCGAGAAGTGTAGCAACAAAACCGTTAAACAAAGTGATCAGGCCAAAGGTCGCGTTCGCAGTTGGTAGATTGAGGTGGCGGACACGCTCAAGAAAAGTCGGGATCCACACCTGCATACCACCAACGGCAAACGAGTAGGCTGCCATGCCGAGCGATGCGGTGACAAAAGCACCGTTGCGCCAGAGATCGCGCAGACCCGAGCGTGAACCGGCCGTTTCAATCTCGTCCGATTGTCCGCGGACAGGTTCGGGTAGAAACCAGAAGAGTAATGCGAGCAGGAACCCGGGTGCGCCGGCCACCATGAACGGCGCCCGCCAGCCATAGAGATGAGAGAAGTAGCCACCCACCAGATATCCGGCGGCCGTTCCAAAGGGCAGGCCAACATAGAAGATTGACAGCATGCGTCCGCGTTTTGCAAACGGGAACGAATCGGCAATCAGCGTTGGAGCGATCGCGGCATAACTGGCTTCACCAACGCCGACGATGGTATGGCGAAAGAGAAGCTGGTTGTAGTCCTTGACCAGCCAACTGAGAAAAGTAAAGCCGCTCCAGATGGCGATGCCGACAATCACGATGTACTTGCGTGGATAGCGGTCACCCAGCCAGCCGACCAGCGGCGCGGCCACCATATACGAGAGAAGGAAGACGGTGGTAAGAACGCCAAGCTGCGCGTCAGAAACCTGAAACTCTTTTTTGATCAGCGGCTGCACGGCGAACAGCACGCTGCGATCAATGTAATTGAGTATGTTCAGTCCAGTAAGGACAGCCAGCATGGCGTACGGATAGGTTTTGGTCGGCATGAAGGTGGAGGCATTATACCTGTCGCTTCGCTCCAAACCGCGAGAGGGTTAGTTATCTGGACACGCCGATGAGGCTCCTGTCGCAGCGGGCTCGGCGCGCGTGGACGGCGCGAGCCCTCAGGAGCAAATACATAGATATTTTCAGTCGCGCGCTCCCACTCCGGTCAGATGACAAGTCCTAGGATTTCACTTAATATCTAGACCTTTTCCCGCGGCCAGGAGGCCTCGACGGTGGTTCCAATTCCACCGCGGGGACGGAAGACCCCGCGTATCGTGGCCGACTTCGGCTTGGCGGCGCGCACTACATCTTCCAGCACCTGATTGACGATGTTTTCCTGAAAAATGCCGAGGTTGCGATATTCAGTCAGGTATTCCTTCAGTGATTTCAGTTCGAGGCAAAGCTGGTCAGGCACGTAACGAATTTCAATCACGCCAAAATCTGGCAGGCCGGTTTTGGGGCACACAGATGTAAACTCCGGCACGTCAATGACGATTTCGTAGGCAGGAAACTGGTTGGGCCACGTGTCGATGTCTGGAAAACGGTGGTCCAGGCCTGATTTTGCATGGTCTTCGGTATAGCCGGTGCGATGTGTCATTAGGGATATTGTAACAATCCATCCACTCAGGCCGAAGCCCCGGCCTTCTGAAGGAAGGCGTTTTCCGCAGCGCTTTTACGCCGCGGATTACGCACCGGGGCTGGTTTCACCCGCATCTAATTTGAGGAATTCTCAAGACAAGCAGTTGCTGACACTGGTTCGTAGCCTGAATCAGGTTGGATTCGTAAGCTCATGAAAAGCAGGTTCGTTATACTTAAGTGTTTGCGAAAAGTCTTGTGGAGCGGTGCAGCGGGGGCGTCCTTTTAAGAGATGGCGCGACAAGTCAATAACGGCGAACGACGGCGACTCACTGGCGCGATTGTGGTGTGCGTGGCTGCGGTGATCGTATTTTCCGGCTGGATGCGCATGCGCAACACGGTGGTTTCCGTGCGGGCCGAACAGGTGACTCGCCAGGACATTGCCAGCGTGATCTCTACCAACGGAAAGATTGAACCGGTCAACAATTTCGAAGCCCACGCGCCGGCCCAGGCGACGGTGCAAAAGCTCCTGGTTAAGGAAGGCGACAAGGTAAAAGCAGGGCAACTTCTGCTTCTACTGGACGACGCTAATGCGCGCGCCCAGGCGGCCAAGGCCATGGCACAGTTGCGGGCCGCGGAAGCCGACCTGAACGCGGTGAAGTCAGGCGGTTCCAATGAAGAACTTCTGACCAACAAGGCCTACCTCTCCAAAGCGCAGGCTGAGCGAGACGAAGCGCGACGCAATCTCAACGCGGTAGAGCAATTGCAACGCAACGGAGCGGCCGCCCCGGCGGAAGTGCAGGCCGCGCAGAACCGGCTGCAAAAAGCAGAAGCCGACACGCAGTTGCTGGAAGCCAAACAAAAAGGTAGATATTCTTCGCCGGAAGTGGCCAAGGTGGAAGCCAATGCGGAGCAGGCCCGGGCAGCGTACACCGCCGCGCAAGATCTCATCAAGAACACCAACATTCGAGCTCCATTCGCAGGCACGGTCTACCAGATTCCAGTAAAACAGGGCTCCTATGTTCCCGGAGGCGAGCTACTCATCCAGGTAGCCAACTTGGAAAAACTGTCCGTTCGCGCATTTGTAGATGAACCGGAAATCGGAAGACTTTCCAAGGGGCAAAGCGTGGAAGTGAGCTGGGACGCCACGCCCGGACGTAAATGGCTGGGACAGCTTACGCGTGTTCCGACTGTGGTAACCATGGTCGGCACCAGGACCGTGGGCGAAATTACTGTTGAGATTGAGAATGGCGACAGCAAACTGCTGCCGAATGTAAACGTGAATGTAAGCATCATCTCAGCCAAGCATGACCAGACACTCTCCGTCTCGCGCGAAGCCGTGCATGACATGGACGGCAAACGTTATGTCTACCAGATCAAGGGACGGGAAATTCAGGCGCAGGAAATAAAAACAGGAATCTCAAGCCTCACGCGTGTAGAGGTGACGAACGGCCTTGCGGACGGCGCGCTGATCGCCCTGGGCGCGGTGAACGCGGCGCCGCTGAGGACAGGTATGGAAGTAAAGGTGGTTGAACGTTGAGATTCCTTCGCAGCGCTGGTTTCCTGGCGGCCATGGTTATTTCGATATCGGTGGCTGTGGCGAGCGCGGTCAATACCGCGCCGGAGGACCTGCTGCGCGCAGGCAAAGCAAATGACGCGCGCAGGCAACTGGATGCCGCCATCCACCAGAACCCGAATGATGCGGAAGCCTACAACCTGCTGTGCCGTCTCTACTTTCAGCTTGAGCAGTGGGACAACGCGCTGCACATGGCGGAAAAATCCGTAGAGCTGGCGCCAAAGAACAGCAACTATCATTTGTGGCTGGGGCGAGCGGCAGGACGAAAGGCGGAAATAGCCAATCCGTTTGCGGCCTGGGGACTGGCGCGCAGAGTTCGCTCAGAATTTGAACGCGCGGTGGAACTGGACGGCAACAACATGCCGGCGCGCAGCGACCTTGCCGAATACTATATGGAAGCCCCGGGATTCCTGGGCGGTGACAAGAAGAAAGCCCGCGAGCAGGCCGACATGGTCGCCAGACAAGATCCCGCGCTGGCAACATATATTTATGCTCGACTGGCGGAGAAGCAGGGATCGGCCCAGGCAGAACAGGAATACAAGAAGGCGATCAACAAGAGTGGCAACATGTCCCGTTACTGGATTGAGCTGGCCTATTACTATCGCCGTGCGGGACGCGTAGCAGACATGGAAGCGGCCATTTCTCAAGCGGGTCAGGGCGCCCGCCAGGGCAGCGCGCCGGAATATGACGGCGCATACCTGCTGCTGCGGACCAATCGTAATCTCAATGCAGCCATCCAGATGCTAAAGCGGTCATTGTCAGACAATACTTCGTCAGAAGACGCGCCTGCTTTCCGCGCGCATTACATGCTGGGTGAACTGCTGGAAAAACAGGGTGATAACAAGGCAGCGGCCGCGGAATTCCGGTCAGCTCTTGAAATGGCATCAGAGTTTCGTCCGGCGCGTGATGCGCTCAACCGTATTTCCCGATAAAATCCGTTCTTTCCGCACCTTCACACTCTTGCAGGTGGACTCATGAAACAGTATCGCGGTGTGTTTGCTCCGACTTTGCGTTTTCTCTTTCATTCCGTATTCTTTCGGTTTTTGATTGCGGGCGTTCTCGCGGTTTGCGGACCTGCGCGCATGCACGCGCAGACCAGCGAGAAAACACTACCGTTCCGGACGGCGATTGAACTGGCGTTGAAAAACAGCCCGGCATCCGGGATATCGCGTTATGACCAGCAGAGGGCCAAAGCTACGGCGAACCAGAGCCGTGACTTCTTTCTGCCTGCGATGGTATTTGGATCAGGCCTGGGTTTCTCTTACGGATTCCCGCTGAGCCTGGAAGGCGCGGCACCATCCATTTTCAACATCAATATCCAGGAAGGTCTGGTCAATTTCTCGCAGAAAGAAAATGTGAAGGCGGCAAGAACGGACCAGGAGATCAGCGCCAGCCAGAGCGCGGACCGGCGTAATGACGTGATTCTGGAAACGGCCCTGGCCTATATGCAGCTTGATTTGCTGCAATCTTCACTAACCATCCAGAAGGAGCAGCAGGCCGCGGCGGCCAAATACCAGGACATTGCCACGCAACGCACACAGGCAGGGCTGGACAGCCAACTGGAAGTGACCCGCGCAAAACTGGCGGTGGCGCGCACCAGGCTGGATATGGCACAAACACGCGGTGCGGCTGATCAACTGAGATTGCGGCTGTCACAACTCACGGGATTGGCCGTCGCGGACATCGTCACCGATACGGAAAGCATTCCGAAATTGCCGGCGGTATCCCAGGAACAGGATTTGCCCACGGAAGCGCTGAAAACAAATTATGTGGCGAAACTTGCAGACCAATCGGCTGAGGCGAAAGAATATCGCGCCAGAGCGGAGCGCAAGGCGCTTTATCCGTCAGTGGATCTGGTGGCGCAGTACGCGGTGCTGGCGCGTTACAACAATTACGATCAGTTCTTCAACAAATTCCAGCGTCACAACGTGACAGCAGGCGTTGCCATACGCTTCCCTTTTCTGAATCCGGCGCAGCATTCCGCCGCGGACGCCGCTGAAGCCGATGCGAATAAATCACGCGAAGAAGCAAAGAGCGTGAAGCAGCAGGTAAGCGCGGACACGCTCAAACTGCAGCGCTCAGTGGAACAGCTTGCAGCAGCGCGGGATGTTGCGGAGCTGGAACATCAACTGGCTCAGGCAGACATTGAAGCAGCGCAGGCGAAGATTGAATCCGGCCTGGCTACTTTGAAGGATGAACAGAATGCGCGCGTAACGGAACACCAGCGCTATACGGCGCTGCTGAGTTCCAGCTTCGACCTGGATCGCGTCCAGGTACAGCTGTTGCGGCAACTTGGAAACCTGGAAAAGTGGGCGCTGGGCCCGGCCCGGTAAAACTAAACTTTCGGCGGATCGGTCTTCGGGGGCTCAGGATTCTCTTTTGAACCCTCTTTTACAGCGTCTTTGAAATGCCGTATGCCATCACCAAGACCCTTACCTAGATCACCCAGCTTGGATGGACCAAAGAAAAGCAGGGCAATGATCAAAATAACGATCAAGTGCATGGGCTGCATTAAACCTTCGAACATGACGAAACTCCAGTGTTTTTTGACAAGATAGTTTCATTAAGAATAGCAAATTTGGGGTTGGCGGAACCATAAGAACAAAACCTCAGTCGGCCTTCGCCACACGGAAGTAATTACGCGTTTACAGGCTGGCCGAACGTAAGCCAGAACCCGTTGATGTCCCGAATAATGAATTCATTCATGCCGTAAAAGGTGTCATGCAGGTCCTCTATCACCTCCACGTGGCCGTTGATCCTGGCATGCAAGGCCACGAGGTTGTCAGTGTGAACGTACAGATCGACTTCGCGACGCTGGGCGGCACTCGGCTTACCTCCAGCCTGGAGCATCAACTCACTGCTCCCGAGCGACAGCAAGGCCCAGTTCATCTCGCCCTCTTCTTCATTGCAGCGAACCAGTTTGAAGCCGATTGAGGTATACCAGTCCGCAGTGGCCTTGACGTCTGGAACATGGATCATAGGAACGATTCGCTCTGACATACATTGCTCCCGAGGGACTGAACCAAGTGGCGACTTACGGTTTGCCAGGAATTGTCGCAGTCTCTGCCGCAACCTCTGCTTTTCCATGTCTGGAAGATCACCAGACGGTACGATGATAAAGCTTGAAGTTTCAGCTCGATCCAGCAAGAACACCGTTCGTCCTTCTCGCCACCCGCTAGAACTTGGAGGGTTGAAGAGCGACGGCCCCGTTTGCGCTATCCAAAGTTTGGCCAGTACATTCTAGACCGAGCCATGCGGGTTACGTCGTCCAGTTCATCTTTGGTAGGTTTGCCCTTTACTCTCATGATTGTTTGATCAGTGAAGGTGAATTTCATCTGTGTAGCCGTTTGTATTTGATTGAGACCAGCCCCTGACTGTAAGTCTTGTTTTCGATAAGCTCAAAATTGCGCTGCGGAAACCCGGTAGGAAATGCCGGAAGTCCGGAACCCAGCAGCAGAGGCACAACGCCCAGATGAATCTCATCGACAAGATCAGCAGCCAGAAAGTCACGCGCGATCTGCCCTCCGCCCATCAGCCATATATCTTTTCCTTCTTTCTCCCTGATCGTTTCCATCAGGCTCTCCGGGCTCTGATTGACGAAGATAAAGCCTTCGCGCTCTCCGCGAGGCAACGATCGGGAGAAGACATAGTTGGTGATTTTCGGACCCTTACCTGTGTCCGGTGGCGGGCCCATTGCTTTGGTTACCTCGTAGCTCTTGCGGCCCATGATGGCGGTATCCACGCTGGCAAAGAACTCCGCCATGGAGAAATCCTTGGGCATGAAAAGGAAGTCAAAGGTCCCGTCGGGCCGGGCAATGTAGCCGTCCAGACTCACTCCGAGGGCAAGAATGACTCTGCGCATGGTGGAGAATTGTAAACCACGAACAAAGCGCAGGAAATACGGCGATTCGACTCAGTGCGCGCCAGCGATCCCACGGATGGCCAGACCGATCAGCCCGGCGGCAAAGATCAGGATTGGCTCGGGGATTTTCCACTTCATCAGAAGAACAAAGCTAATCACAACGATTGCCGCTGTCCAGACGTCAATAATCGAACGCCGGGCCAACACGATGACAGCACCGGCGATGGCTCCAGTGGCGGCTGCTGTAACGCCTGAAACAAAGGCTTTGAGCTGCGGATTGGCTGAAAGTTTGTGAAAGCGCGGACCCAGCAGAAAAACGATGACAAGAATCGGCAGAAACACACCGATCCCCGCGGCCACCGCGCCCGCAAAACCGCCAACCAGATAACCGATGAAAGCCACCGTTATCACCACCGGTCCTGGCGTGATCATGGCTACCGCCACAGCGTCAAGAAACTGTCGCTCGGTGAGCCAGTGATGTTCCTGAACAACTCCGCCGTGAAGAAAAGGAACAATAGCGAGCCCGCTTCCGAATACAAAGAGACTGGCTTTGGCGAAAAATGAAAATATCTGTATAACCCGCGAATCTGAACTGAACATCACCGGCCAGAAAAAGAAAAATCCGTGGGCAGAGGACGTGAGCTTGCGCCAGTCAGCTTTGAAAACCAGAGTAAGAATTCCAGCGCCGATGAAAAGCCAAACGTTCTCCCGCTCGGTAATCGCGGTGGAGAGCAGAAGCGCAATAAAGATAATCCACAGGATCACATCTTTGCGCACCGCGCTTTTTACCAGCTTAAACGCTGACCTTGCAATGATGGCAATGACGGCCGCACCGATGCCATAAAAAGCCGACTGCATCCAGGGCAGACCGTCAAAGCGAACGTAAGCAATGGAGAGCGCCAACACCATCAGGAACGACGGGAGAATAAACACCACGCCAACCAGGAGCGCGCCCATATATCCGCCGCGCACCAATCCCAGGTACATTGCCAGCTGGGCCGCCAGGGGGCCGGGTGAAAGCTGGGCCAGGGCAAGCCCATCCAGAAATTCCTGTTCGGAAAACCAGTGGCGCTGGTCCACAAGATCGCGTTGCATGTAGCCCGCAAGCGCAATAGGACCACCGAAGCCAAACGAACCCAGCTTCAGGAAATAGAGGAGCAAATGACGCAGCGTTGGTAGCTGATTGCCTAGAGTGGTGTGGGTGGCGATGGCCGGCTGGCTCATGTCTCCACTGTCACTCGCCTGCTTCATACACAACCATGCGAGCCGCAGGCTGACCGCCGGCCTGTTCTTCAGGCACATACACACGGTGGGTTTTTAAATCCACTGCCAGGCTGTGTACTTTCTTCTCGACAGGAAAATCTCCCAACTTTTGAAAATGATTGGGATCAGTCTCCTTAAATATTGAGATGGCTCCGCTGTAACACGCAACATAGACCCGGCCAAGACCGGGATCAAATTTCACCACGTCTCCGCCATCCGCGATGGGCAAGGTGGCGATCACACGATGCTGGTCGAGATCAAAGACAGCCATCTGATTACTGTCTTCGCAGACCAGAAACGCGCGGCGGTTCTTGATATCCAGCGCCATGCCGTGGTTTCCCTTGCACGGATCAACGCTGTAGCGGGCCTTCACGGTGTCAGTTGCCGGATCAATCACGGCAAACGTGTTCTTGTCCTGGAGATTGAGATAAATCAGTTTGGCCACCGGATCATATTGCGGCATACCGGTTTCACTATCGAAATGGAGCGTCTTGATGATCTGGTCTTTGTTCACATCAACCACGGCTTCAGCTTTGCCGCGTTCGTCAGAGACATACAGTTTCTTGAAGTCTGAAGCATAAGCGCTGCCGTCCGGTTTATCTTCCGTGGCAAGACGGGCAATTACCTTCATCTTCGTCAGATCAACTACCCCAATCTTGTTTTCATGCCAGTCTGATGTATAGACCTTCTTCAATTCCGGCACATATTCCACTCCTTCCACGCCGGGAACGGGCGAGACAGTGGACACGATCCTGTTGGTCTTGAGGTCAATGACGTAAAGCTGACCGGCCCCAAGATGAGCTGCGAGGAGATAGTTGTCGTCCTCGTCAATCGTCAAGTAATCGAAGCGCTTGCCCTTGGGACCGGGAACATCAAAGCTGGCGATTTCATGCAATAGCGGCCCGGCCGCCCCTGCCGGACCAACGATGGCGGCAGGAGAGGCAAGGTTTGGCGAGGCTCGATCGATGAGCGAGGCTTGATCAATAGTCGGGGTTAGACCAATGGCACAGAACGCGAGCATCAAGAGCACGCAACGGATGACATTCATCAAAGCACCTCTTCGGTGTTTTACTTTGCCTTGGCGGCGTTAGTTTGATCGAGAGCCACGCGCAGAGCTTTCGCCAGCTTGATGGCATCGTCATTGGCCCAGAAATGCATGAAGAAAAGACGCGGCTGTTCGTCCAGCATATGGCTGTGAATCGCGGTCACGGAAATTCCTCCGGCACGCAGGGCCCTGATCACGGGATTGACTTCACGGCCGGTAAGAACGAAATCGCCAGTGATGGCCGCCTTGCCATCGCCCGTCGGCTGAAAGTTGATAGCGGTAGCCAGACCCATTGAATTCGAAATGGGCATGCCGTCCTCTTTTATGGCCTCTGATCGCGGAACAGCCACTTGATAGACGCCATTATTGTTCTTGCCTGCGTGGCCCAGTGCGGCATCTACCTGTTTTGAGTCAAAGCCGATGTCGGCGGTGGCAGCCACCGATTGCGGGGCCGGCGCCGGAGTTTTGGTTTCTCCAAGCGCGTCATGCAGGGCCGTGGCCAGCTTTACGGCTTCGCCTCGACCATCAATGTGCATGTACATAACCTGGGGCGATGCATGCAGTAAATGATTGTGCAACGCGGTGATCTGAATTCCGGAGCTGATCAGCTTCTGCATCACTGGCCCAACTTCATCTTCCACCAGTACCAGATCGCCCATAACTTCAGCTTCATTGCCCATTTTGCGGAAAGCGGCCCATGATCCAAGAGCGAAGCCCGCTTTAAGATGCACACCATCTACGGTTACGTTGAGATCAGAGCGTGGCATGGCGAATTTGTGCGCGCCGTCAGGCTGGTCCTGGCCTGCACGACCCATGGCGTCATCCACGGGTTTCCATTCAGTAGCGGCAGGTTGTTGAGCAAAGAGGGAAAGGGCGGTTACGCTCAAAAAAAGCAACATCAACAAACGTTGGTTCATGGGCTTACCTTTCATTTGGTACGGCGGCTTTCATACTAGCAGCAGTAGGATGTGAACTGCACTTTCGACGCACAGGTGTCTCTTCGGCCTGCTCGCCCTGCTCCTGGCCTCCATTGGACTCTACGGCCTCACGGCTTATCAGGTGGCGCGGCGCACCAGCGAGATTGGACCGCGTATGGCCCTGGGCGCTAATCGCTTCAACATTCTGCGTATGGTGTTGAAAGGCGCGTTCATGCAGGTTGCCATTGGCTTGGCAATCGGCATACCGCTCGTCTTTCTGAGTGGTAGATGGCTGGCCAGCCAGCTGTACGGCGTAGCGGTCTACAATCCGGTCATTCTTCTCACTGCAATTGCGGTGCTGGCCGGTTGTGCGTTCGTCTCCAGTATTCTGCCGGCACGTCGCGCGGCGGGAACTGATCCCATGAAAGCCCTGCGAACGGATTGATATAGTTTTCGCTCAAGACATGCCAAAAATAAAAAGGCCATCCTTGCGGATGGCTTTTTCCATCGTGCAATTACTTGAGCCAATTGCTTGTTACTTATTTACAACTTCTAAAACTGTTTACGCGTAAACGCTGAGACGACCGGCCTGATCGAGCTGGGCCACCAGATCCTCAGCCATGGATGTAGCTGCATTGAGCGACTTCTTGAGCAAGCCCATGCCTGCATCTTGAGAGGTAGCTGCAAGCGCGCCCTGCGTGAACATTGCAGACCAATCAACAACGCTTCCTAAACCAACTGGATTCATTATTCCTCCTTGCGTTTGGCCACAACCTGGACTTTCTTAATTGGATACCCTATCGGCGGCGAGACGGAAAAACTTCAGTCCGCAAAGGAATTTAAATTCTCTCCCGATAAACCCGGGTCACTCACGCGCCAACAGAAATGGAAAACCAGCAGGTGGAAGACGGCAATCATGAACGCCAGCAAGAGAAAGCCAGCTTCTGACCGATCAAAGACATCGCCCCAGAATCCAGACACATTCGCCCATATCTCCGCACGTCGGTCCCACTTCCAAAGAACCAAACTTACGGGCATGAAGAAAGAGAACAAAGAGGCCACTTTGTGCGTGAGCAAGAAGTCCCCGAAAGGCGCGAGCACCCGGGGACACTCTTCCGGGCGCGACGCGTGGCACCACTCTGAATTTGCCCACGCCTGGCAAAGAACGGTGACAACACCAGCAGTGACAAACAGACAAAGAGCCGCCGTAGCTCCGTGTGTCCAGCCTTTTCCTTCCATTCCTTCCAGTATCAGATCTTCCAGGCTCTCAAGTACGCAAAACACTGAGATCCACAAGAATATCTGAGCCACGAGCATGCGCGCGTGACGCGGCCGGCGCATTACAAACAGCTTGCAAGCCAGAGTCTCTTCCGCAGGCGAATCGGCGCCCGCTGGGCCGGAAACATTCCATCTTCGGCTGGCCAAGGCCCAGCCGCGGAAGGCGAGAGCGCCAAAAACCACCAGGATGACCAAATCACTCACGATTGACGATCTATCTTTTCCGCCGAAAAGCGCCGCCAGAAGAATAGCTGTGGGGCCGCCGAACATGAACAAGTAGGCAAAAAAGTGGATGATCCATGCGGATGATCCAGCCGGCGGAAACAAAATGAATGTCCGCTGTGAAAAAGTCAGTTCTCCCTTTGCCGTTTCCTGTTTCCGCAGGTCTTTTTCTGTCAGCAGATTCAATTCGCTGAGGGTGCAATCGATTTCACGGGCTACCTTCTCCCGGGACAAAACGAATTGCGGTTTTTCCGGCAGCTTATTAAGCAGGTCCACCAGTTCTTCCACTCTTTCAGTTTTGGACTTGATCTGCGCGCGCAACGTGCGACTTTCCGTAAGTGAATTCCAGTTGCTGGCTAAAGTGGCGCTCGCTCCGGCGGCGGCAACAATCATGGACAGGATTGAATTGTTGGTTCCGCTGCTGTCACCAAAGATCGCAGCAAGAAGACCAGACACGGAAGGAAAAAACAATGTGTGCATCGGCATGACCTCACCGAAGAGCTGCACCTAAAGCATGGAACCATCAAGGGGAATGATCGCCGAACTTGCAGGCAGGTCCCTTCTGAAGATAAAGAACGCGATGTAAGACAAGATCCATTGCAGAAGAAGAAAAATTGTTTGCTTGCAGCCACACGAAACCGATGCACGGAATCATGGACGGAATATCTGAAGATGCTTAAGATCCAAGGCGTTCAAATGCGATTAAGCAATTTGCTTTAACGCCCGCGTTTTCTTTCTATGATTTCTCTTAATTGTCTTGCTGCTCTCTCACGCTCTTATCGCCCAACGATATTTTTGTTTTTTCTGGCAACGATAAGACACCGCAATCCAGAGCAGCGGCATCTGTGGTTAACAAAGGTCGTTCCCCACCTTGCTGAGGTCCAATGAAAGTACGTAAGGCCCCTCTCTGTATCCTCGCAGCCGGCATATCGCTCATGGCCGTTGCTGCACAAGCGCAAACCCCAACATCGTGCACGATCCACACATTCAAGATTCCAACCACAACCGGCGTCGCCATTGCATCTGGGATGAACAGCGGCGGTACCATTGTGGGTACCGTTAACCTGCCGACTTCCGGCCGCTCCGACGGATTCGTTCGCTTCGCCGCCGATGGCCGCACTCGACTCCTCAACGTTCCCAACTCAACGGCCACCTCGATCTCACATCGTAATGATGTGGGCGTGCAGGTCGGAGCATTTACTCCCACCGGCTCCAACAACCAGCGCGGTTTCGTGAACTCAGGAACAAAATTTCAGAGCGTAACTTTTCCCGGCGCACAATCCACGTTTCTGAAAGGCATCAATCGCTTCGGCACGATCGTGGGTGACTACCTTGGGACCGATGGACATTTTCATGGATTCAGACTCAAGAACGGACAGTTCAGCAGCATCCATCCCAATGGAGCTACAGATACGTTTGTGAACGGCATCAATGATAACGGCATCATTGTGGGGAACTTCTTCACCGGCGGGGTCGATAGCAATGGCTTTGTCCGGTCTAGCACCGGCGGCATTACCACTCTCAATTTCCCCGGTGAAGTAGGATTCGGCGGAACAACCTTGAATGACATCAGCAATTCCGGGCAGATCGTGGGAACGGTCTGGACCAGTTCCGACACGCGAGCTTCCTTTGTCCACAAGAACGGGAAGTTTGAAACCTTCAGCGTCCCCCATTCCCGCCTGACTGACGTGTTTGGGATTAACAATCTCAACCAGATGGTGGGTCACACCATTGTGTTGGGAACCAATACTGAAACCGATGAAGCCTTTACCGCGACGTGTAAGTAATCGCGGCAAGTAACCGCGTTTTAAAAACCTGGCAATGCGGCCCGCGTCTGTACGGCTGATCCTCCCCAGCCGAATGGAAACGGGCCCAGCCGGGCGCACCAAGTTCAGCAATCGATCGGGAAATATTTCGGGCGTGACAAAGCTCTGCCCTTCAGGCCCCGTAATTGGGGGAGAGAAAAGCGCGGGGACTCGGCAACCGAGTCCCTCACATTCAGATTTCGGGGTAAATCGTCTTTCAGGCTAAATCATCCCGTCAGCGACGGGCGGGCGCGGGCGCTTAGTCGCGGTCAGAGCGGGAATCGCGGTCCTTGCGCATCTTTTTCTTGGCGCGCTTACGAGCCAAAGCCTGCTTTACACGCAGCTTTTCGCCCGGCTTCAGGTAGAAGGAGTGCCGCTTTACTTCCTTAATAATGTCTTCTGCCTGCACCTTGCGTTTAAACCGGCGCAACGCGTTCTCCAACGGCTCGCCTTCCTGTACACGAACTTCTGCCAAAGTGTTCCTCCACGTTGCCGACGTATTTCGGCACATCCATTAGCTTACCTTATTTTGGGCTATTTGTCGGCCCCGGAATGGCTGCGAGGCTAATTTACCCGGATGACCCGGCTGGCGGTGTAACACGGCAAAAACGGCCAAAAATATCATCGATGGGCGAATGCCGGGAGAAAACTCAAGTTTTCCGCGAGACGGTGCCCGGCGAAACGCGGTCATTATAATCACCGGGAGCTTTATGCCTAAAACGCGCTCCAGGATGATCCGACCGCCGGACGATTTCTTTCCGCCGAAAAAGCGCAAAGCGATCCCGCATGAATTTGTACTGGACGCACTGGCTTCGGTCTCGCCGCGGACGAATCCGATGTTCGGCTGCCTTGCTGTTTATGTACTGGAAAAGATCGTGCTGATTCTGCGCGACCGTCCTACTGCTCCCGCTGACAATGGCGTCTGGCTGGCCACGACCGTTGAACACCATGAAAGCTTGCGGGCCGACTTCCCTTCCCTGCGATCGATTGGCGTGCTGGGAAAAGATATTACGGGCTGGCAGATTCTTTCTGCTGACTCTCCGGATTTTGAAGAGGCCGCACTGCGAGCATGTGAGTTTGTCATGGCGAGAGATCCGCGCATCGGCAAGGTACCGAAGGCAAAGCGGTCGAAACAGGATCAACCAAAGGAAAAAGCCATTCAGGCAAAAGCTACAAAGCCAAAAAACGAAACCCAGCAAAGCCAAGTAAAAACAAAGAAGAAGAAAAAATGAGCCAAGCGCAAGAGAAAGAAAAATCCGCCATACAGCCGGCTGTCGACTTCATTCTTGAACTGGATAAACTCAAGGGCGTCACTCGCAAGAACAAGCCGCTCGGGCTGGAGCGTTATGAAAACTCCGCCGAGCATAGCTGGCAGCTCTGCCTGCTGGCGATCTCCCTGGCCCGCCATGCGGCAGCGCCAGTGGATCTCAATCGCGTGATCCGCATGCTGCTGGTACATGATATCGGCGAGATCGATACCGGGGACACCATGGTGTTTATCGAAGAGGGCCTGGCCGCGCGCAAAGCAGCGGAACTGGTGGCGGTGACACGCATCTTCAATATGCTCCCCGGCCATATGCTCCCCGGCGGCATGCTGCCGGACCACACGGAGTCTGACAAATCAGGGTCGAAGAATTCAGGGTTGGATAATTCCAGCGGCGATAATCCCGGCGCGGAGCTTCTTTCTCTGTGGAAAGAATTCGAGCGCGGCGAGACACCGGAATCGCGATTTGCCAACGCCGTTGACCGGTCCATGCCGGTACTGCTCAACCTGTCCAGTGAAGGTCAAAGCTGGAAGGAAAACGGCATCAGTTATGAGCGCGTGGTGAAGCGGATTGAACCGGAAATCAAGGCTGGCTGTCCGGCGCTGTGGGAGTATCTGCGAGTGAAGCTGGAGGAGGCTAGAGGGAAAGGGTATTTTGGGGCGTAAGCACTCTTTCAACAATGACGTTTTTCGAAATTGCGGCCATGTGGAAGTTATTGCATTTCTGAGCAGGCACTTGACTATTCGCGCTGTACGGAGACAATGTTCAGCCTGAGGTACTTCAGAAAACCTATGAATCGGCGCGAATTTGTTTCTGGTGTGGCGGCGCTCGGGACCGTCGCCGCTCTCCCTGGCGTTCCGGGTGGGCAGACGACGCCTGCCGCGTCGTCATCGGCGGCTGACCTCTTGCTGCCACGCAAAGCAGACTTTGCGATCCCCGCAGGCGAGACGTATATCAACGGTGCCTACGTACATCCCCTGCCGATCGTGGGTCGAGAGGCACTACGCAGGTACGCAGAATCGCGTTCCGGCCCGGTGCTGGACACGCACTATGATCGAGAGGCCGTGAAAGCGCAATTCGCGGCATTGATTAACGCGAAGCCATCCGAGATCAGCTATGTCCCAAACACAAGCACAGGCGAGAACCTTGTGGTGAACGGGCTTCTGGTGAATGGGCGGGGGCTTGTGGGCACCGATTCCAATGTGGTCACGGACGCGCTCCATTTCGAGGGCGCTCTGCTTAACCTGGGCGAACTCAAGCGCCGTTCGGGGCTCGACGTCCGTATTGTAATGCCGCGGGATTTCCGGATCGATCTCAAGGACCTGGAACGCGTGATTGACAGGAAGACAAAGCTGGTGGAGATCTCGCTGGTTGCCATGGCTAACGGATTTCAGCACGATCTGAAAGCGGTGTGCGATCTCGCCCACGCACATGGCGCCTATGTTTATGCCGATATCGTGCAGGCTGCCGGCAACACTCCGATTGACGTTCGCGCAAGCGGAGTCGATTTTGCCGCGTGTTCTACGTTCAAGTGGCTCATGGGAGATTTTGGTCTCGGCTTTCTGTATGTGAAAGAGGAGCTGCTCGATCGCGTCCTGAAAAGGACGCAATATGGTTACTATCAGGCGGCGGAGATGCAGGCGCATTTCCTTCCTGGAGACGCCCCCGCCTCGACGCCCTATAGCTGGACGCTTAACCATGATGCCACTTTCGAAACCGGGACATCTGGGTCAGGAGCACAGCACATATTGATGGAGACGCTGCCCTACCTGCGAAAGATCGGCATTGAAAAGATTCAGGCGCATCGCCAACCGCTCCTGAAAAAGCTGCGCGAGGAAATGCCACGGCTCGGATTCGGCCTGCTGACACCGCCCGAATCCACTTCCGCCATCATCAGCTTCACCATGAAAGACCGGGCGAAGGTAATCGATCGGCTAAAAAAAGCGAATGTGAATGTAAGAGTGGCAGAGGACTTTCTTCGCGTGTCGCCGTCAGTGTTCAACGATATGGGCGACATCGACAAGCTGCTTGAGGCACTGTCATAAGGATGGCATAGAATTTCTACTGGTAGCCGCGTTGCGTAACATGATGCGCTACATCAACCTGCTACCACACGAGCTAAGCGGGAGACGCGCTAGAAAATATCAGAAAACGTTCGGCTGTCCCCTTTTTTACCTTTTATAGAACCCACCCTCTAGTGATGTGTGCCTGAAGTGCCGGAAATGGGTTGTAGAAACCGCGCAATCCTATTCTTCGTCTCGGACGAATACAACTGGGTTAAGGGCACGGTCGCGAGATAGTGATAACGATCTTTCTTCCACACACTAATCTTCACTTTCGCTCCGAAATCAGCTTTGTCACCTTGATACTCAAGAACTTCCGGATACCCGTCTCCGTTTAAATCGAACAACTCTGCTACGCTGCCTGATTCAAATACTTTCTTGGAAGCTTCCCTCGACATAAAGATAGAGGGCACTCGCTCCAAACCAGCCTTCGCCGGCCGTCCGTCGAACTAGAAAACCAGCAACTGCGCCGTCTTGGACTGCTGTTATTGACTGCCAAGGAAAGCCATTGTCTTTGAGTTCGACAACGAGTTCAACATCCGGATATTTACTCGGCTTCATCGCATAGATTTCAAGCGCCTGGGCTTGGGGAGTCTCGACCCATACTGCGATAAATGTTGTCGAGCCTACTCGAACAGACGCGACTCCTCGGAGGCCGGGAACGCCCAATATCTGATCGACGCGTTTCGCATTTGATTCAAGCTGCATTGCGGCAGCCGGTAGCATATTTGCGAATGCCAAGAGAATCGGAAGAAACTGTTTCATTTGGGCTCCTTCGGTGGAGGTTCAGGACGGTTGCCACAACGTTGGAAAACCGGAGATCGACAGGACGTTTCACAAAATACTCTTGTTACGGATCGACTACGATCTTGCTCTGTTGGATCCCGGCGGAAAACGTCCCTTTGCGTCTCCGCTGTTTGAAGGTATCAGCAACCATTCCCATCCCTCTTTCACACGTGCTGTCCCAGCATTCTTTCACTGTTTTTTGCCTACAAGCTTACCTTTTCCCCTATTTACATTTCTGGCCAGATACTATACCTTTCCAATTCGCGCTGGGGCTGGTACCCTCGGCCTTTTTCCGCAATACCCACCAAAAAATCCCCCTTTGAGATGTAGTCAAGCCGATCTTTCCCTGGAGCAAACTATGTGGCTGAGCAGTAGGAACAAGCTGAAGACTGTAGTTCTGTCCTTATCAGTTGTTGGCGCTTTCTTGTTGACAGGTTGCGGCGGAGGTGGTGGCACTCCGAACCCAACCCCAAACCCAACGCCGACTCCAGTCCAGCCGCCCTCTATCACATCGGTAAGCCCCAACTCAGTCACGGCTGGTGGGCCCGGCTTTACTTTGACGGTGAACGGGAACAGTTTTCTTTCCGGCTCAGTGGTGCAATGGGACGGCAACGCGCGTCCTACCACTATTGTTTCGCCGAGCCAGTTGCAGGCATCGATCTCAAGCTCTGACGTTGCCGCCGGCGCCGCCAACAATGTCACGGTTTCCAACGCGGCTGGTGTCTCAGGACCTGCCAGCGTTACAGTCAATAACCCGTTGCCGGCAATTTCGAGTTTGAATCCCGCCGCTTTGGCAGCGGGAGGATCAGCTTTCACACTGACAGTTACGGGATCGAACTTTGTTCCTACTTCGGTAATTCAGTTCAATGGCGTGGCCCGTGCAACCACGTTCGTTTCTTCCATCACGCTTCAGGCAGCGATTTCGGCCAGCGACATCGCATCCGTGGGTCTCGCGAAAGTTGCGGTATTCAATCCCGCTCCGGCGGGCGGTTCTTCGGGCAACCTCACCCTTACTGCGGCCTTTCCGCCACCCACCATCAAGGTACTCACGCCCGGCTCTGCTGTGAAGGGCGGGGGCGACTTTACCGTGGTTGTCAGCGGGGCGAACTTTGTCCCTGCCTCGGTGGTGAAGTTTAACGGGAGCGTTAAGTCAACCACTTTTATCTCAAGCACGGAACTGCACGCGACGATCACGGCTGCCGACATCAGCACCGTTGGCGTGGCAAATGTGAGCGTAGCGAACGTTGTGACAAACGTGCTGGCCGCGGTTGCCAACGCAGGAATCGATCCGACAACCTCAGCCCCATTCACCTTCTTTACCGGGAGCACCGGCGGGACTGGTTTTGCCCAGGCGATCATCAATCAGGGTTCACAAGATATCGTCTATGACCCATCGCAACAGCTGATTTATGTTTCGGTCACGGGAAGCGCAGCTACAAATCCGAATACTCTTTCTGTGCTTTCCCTGGCAAGCGCTGCGATCACTTCATCGCAACCCACCGGCGCCAACCCTAATATCCTGGCCATCTCTGATGACGGACATTTCCTTTATGCGGGGATCGATGGAGCGGCTTCTATACAACGCTTCACTCTGCCCGGTCCCACACAGGACATCAGCATACCTTTGGGAGCAGATCCATTCTTTGGAGCTTTCCATGCCGAAGACCTGCAGGTAGCGCCGGGCGCTCCGCATACTCTTGCAGTTACGCTGGCGAACTCTAGTGTGTCTCCGGCCGAACAGGGCGGAGTCGCGATATTTGACGACGCAACGCAAAGGCCGACAAAGTTCCCTGGTGGAGCGAATCTGGTGCACTCTCTACAGTGGGGAGCCGACGCTACCAGGCTCTTTGGTTCCGACATTTTTAACGGCCTGGACGCGCTTTCGGTGAGCCCCACTGGCGTCAGCCTGATCAACTCCTTTAATGGTGTCTCCCGCGGCGAACGTATCCACGTGCGTGCAGCGGCCAATCTGATTTATGGAGAAGCCGGTGATGTGTTTTCTACGGGCGGCGTAACCACCGCAAGTTTAAACGTTGGCGGCGCCGCGGCGATTGACCCCGACTTGAACGCGGCCTTCGTTTTGCCCCAGAATTTCTTTGGTCCCTTAGCGATTGATGCTTTTGACCTCTCGCGATTCACTTTGAACCGGTCACTGCCGCTCACTGGTGTGACCGGCACGCCGCGACGCATGATTCGCTGGGGCCAGAATGGCCTGGCGTTTAATACAGATGGCGGCCAGATTGTGCTTGTAGCCGGCAACTTCCTGGATCCAATCACTTCGCCGCCGGGCGTGCCTGTGCCGATACCCACGCCGACGCCTGCACCGAACCCAAGTCCGCAGGCGCCTGCGATTTCGTTCCTGAACCCCGGTTCGGCTATTGCCGGCGGCACTGGCTTGAGCTTGACGGTCCAGGGAACAAACTTCACTCCTTCGTCTGTGGTGCAGTTCAACGGAGGCGCGCGCACGACGACATTTATCTCCGCGTCACAGTTGCAAGCGGCCATCACCACAGCTGACATCGCCACAGTCGGGGTTGCCACTGTGACTGTGCTCGATTCCGCGAACGGAACTTCCACGGGCTCAACATTTCTGATCGGAAGCAGCGGAGGAGCGGGGTTCGCCCTGACCGCGATCGCGGAACCAGCCAATGACATTGCTGTCGACCCCGCGCGGCAGGCGCTCTACCTTTCAGTCCCTAACACAGTTCCTGAAGGAAACAGTGTTGCTGTGCTGGATCTGGCCAGCGCCAAGATTGTGGGAACACAGTTTGCCGGAAGCAATCCTGGCCGGCTTTCCATTTCCGACAATAGTCAGTTCCTCTACACCGGACTAGACGGAAACGCATCTGTGCAGCGGTTTGCGCTGCCGGCACTGACAGCCGATGTCTCGTATCCGCTGGGCGCAGATTCCTTTTTCGGTCCCTATTTTGCGCTGGACCTTCAGGCAGCGCCGGGAGCTCCGCACACGAGCGCCGTGAGCCGTGGTATCCGCGGGTCGAGCCCGTCGGCCCTGGGCGGTATTGTGATTTTTGACGACGCAACACCCAGGCCCGTAACCGCCCTGGGGTTTGGTCAGGGTGGCGCTGTCATCTACGATTCATTGCAGTGGGGAGCAAATGCAACCTCGCTCTTCGGAGCCGACCTGGAAAGTTCAGGAGCCGACTTTTTCACGCTTGCCGTGAATGCAAATGGCATTTCGCTGGCCCAGGACATCCAAAGTATTGGATCAGGAAGGCTTCACCGCGATCCGGGCACCAATCTTATTTATGGCGAAAATGGCCGCGTGCTCGATCAGACCGGATCGGCCGCGGGAGTTTTCAAGACTTCAGGCCTGCTGGTTCCGGATTCGACTTTGAATACCGCGTTCTTCCTCAACCAGTCTTTTGGAGCGAACACTGCCACGATTCAATCTTTTGACTTGACACACTTCACGCCGGTGGGATCCATTACGATTCCCGTAAGCGGCCAGGCCCGACACCTGGTTCGCTGGGGGCAGAATGGGCTGGCGTTCAACACCGATACAGGCCAGGTAGTCCTTGTGGGCGGAAGTTTCCTGGCGCCAGTATCCGCAGCGTTCCCCGCACCCAATCCTTTGCCCGCACCTCCGCCAGCGCCTGCAGCAAACGCGCCCGCGATCACGCTGCTAAGTCCCAGTTCGGCGGTTGCCGGGAGCGTTGGTTTCACGCTGACGGTGAACGGGAGTAACTTTGATCCATCCGCGCAGGTCTTGTTCAACGGCGTAGCACGCACCACGACGTTCTTATCCAGTACGCAACTACAGGCGAGCATTAACGCGTCCGATATTGCTGCCGCAGGGACGGCAATCATTGCGGTGGCCAACCCGGCCAACAACGGAGGCACGTCGGCCGGTTCAACGTTCTTTGTGGGAACAACCGGCGGGAATGGTTTTGCGGTATCCGTACTTAACCAGACAAGCAACGATCTGATTTACGATCCGTTGCATCACGTCATCATGCTCTCAGTGCCCAGCACGGCGACGGCTCACGGGAACACGATTTCCGCACTCGATCCTTCAACGGAGACCATCATTTCTTCTCAGTTTGCCGGGAGCGAGCCGGGCATTCTTGCTTTGTCAGATGACAGCCACTTCCTCTATGCGGGTATAGATGGCGCCTCGCGCGTGCAGCGGTTTACGTTGCCAGATTTTGGACGAGACATTAACTATTCACTGGGAAATGGTGGTTTCATCAACGGAGCCAACTTTGCCAAGGACCTCCAGGTAGCTCCGGGAGCCGCCAATACGACCGCCGTCATTACCCAGGGAGGCACGATCACAGTTTTCGACGATGCCACGCCGAGAGCAGCAACCGCTTCAGGCGGTGGAGGATCGATCCAGTGGGGCGTTGACGCCAGCACTCTGTTGAGCACCGGCGCGAGCTTTGGCGATCTATTTACTTTCTCCGTTGCACCGGGCGGACTCACCCGGACAAACGATTTCACTTTGGACGTAGGCGGCAGGATCCACTTCGATCGCGCCGGCCAATTGGTTTGGGCGGAGAACGGGCACGTCGCTGATCCGGTGACTGGCTCTCCGACAGCTGTTCTGGCCGCGTCGGGTTCTACCGTGACGGATTCAAGTTTGAACCTGGTGTTTGTTCTAACTCAGCCCGGCGGCAACAGTGCTACCGTACAAGCCTTTGACATGACGCATTTCACGCTGGTGGGCTCCATTACCATCCCGAATGTTAACGGCAACGTAAAGCGGCTGATTCGCTGGGGCCAGAACGGTTTGGCTTTCAATACCGATAGTGGTCAGCTCTTTCTGCTCGGTGGAAACTTCGTGAGCCCTGTTTCCAGCGCCACACCGCCAGCTACACCGCTGCCCGCGCCTCCGCCAACCCCGGCGGCCAACGCTCCAACCATCGCGTTATTGACTCCCAGTTCTGCTCTTGCCGGCGGGATCGCCTTCACTATCACTGTGAATGGCACGAACTTTGATCCCGCAGCCACTGTGGGGTGGAACGGTTCAGCCCGCACCACAACATTCATCTCCAGCACACAACTGCAGGCGAGCATCAGCGCTCCGGACATAGCTTCGGCCGGCACGGCGATCATCACGGTCGCGAATCCGATTGCGAATGGAGGAACCTCAGCCGGTTCAACGTTCTTCATCGGCTCCAGCGCGGGAGCGAGTTTCGCCGTTTCGGTGATCAACCAGGCTGCCAATGACCTGGCATTCGATCCTCTGCACCGCGTCATCCTGCTTTCAGTACCCGGTGCGGCGGCCGCCCACGGAAACACCATCACCGCGCTGGATCTGTCAGGAAACGTCATCTTATCGCAGTTTGCCGGCAGTCAGCCGAACGTCCTGGCTCTTTCCGGTGACAGTCAGTTCGTCTATGCCGGGATCGACGGCGGTGCCCGGGTAAATCGTTACGCGCTTCCGGCGTTCACGCTGGATACAAGTTACTCGCTGGGGACCTCGTTTTTCTCCGGTCCGCTCACTGCGCTTGATTTGCAAGTGGCTCCCGGAGCTTCCCACACCTCCGCAGTGGTCAGTTCAGGGTTTAATCCATCGGGCAAGATCACGATTTTTGACGATGCGACGCCGCGTACCAACTTCGCAACCAATGGCAACTCGCTGCAGTGGGGAGCCAACGCATCCAGCCTGTTTTCCAGCCAGACTTTCGGCAGCGACCTGCTCTCGCTGTTCGTAGACGCAACCGGTGCGATCCAGATCCACGATTTCGCCAGCTTCCTGAGCGGACGAAGGATCCACTTTGATCAGGCAACAGGGCGGATCTATTCAGACGGAGGCGCTGTTCTCGATTCGGCTACGGGTACCGCCTTGGCCACGCTCCCGGCTTCCGGGCTCATGGTGGTTGATTCGCAGCTGAATGCCGCTTATGTCCTCGAACAGCCGTTCAGCGGGGGCAATGCCACGATCGATACGTTCGATGTGATGCATTTTGTGAAAACGGGATCGATCACAATTACGGGCGTCAACGGCACCGCGGGTCGCCTGATTCGCTGGGCAGAAAATGGCCTGGCATTTAACACCAGCGACGGGCACGTATTCCTGGTCGGCGGCAACATCGTGAGTCCAATTTCCACGGCAACTCCGCCGGCCGCACCGCTTCCTACGCCGCCACCCCCTGCTGCGCCTGGGCCGTCCACGCCCATCATTTCGTCGCTTAGCCCCGGCTCGGCTGTAGCAGGAGGGCCGGATGTTGCTCTCACGATCACGGGAACCAACTTTACTGCGTCTTCCGTGGTGCGGTTCAATGGAACGGCATTGGCCACCACGTTCACTTCCGGCAACCAGTTGACGGCAACCATACCGGCCGCTCAGATCGCCAGCGGCGGTACCGACCGGATCGTGGTAGTGGATCCGAACGGCACTTCCAATCCATCACTGTTTTTTGTGGGCGCTACAGCCGCAACCGGCACTGGTGGGACCAGCTTTGCATTTACCTCAATCAATCAAGCCGCCAATAGCCTGATCTTCGATCCCGTACATCAGGTGTTTTTCATCTCTGTGCCAGGCAGCGGGAGCAGCCTGGGTAATACGGTGACTGCCCTCGACCTCTCCGGTAATGTGATCTCCTCACAATTCGCAGGTAGCGAGCCCGGCGCTCTGGCCGTCTCCGATGATGGGCTGTTTTTGTATGCCGGAATCAACGGAGCGGGAAAAGCGCAGCGCTATGCTTTGCCCAGCTTCAGCCCTGATATCAGCTACTCTCTGGGAACGCCGAGCCAGTTTGGTCCGGTCGCGGCGCTCGACCTGCAGGTTGCGCCCGGCGCTGCTCATACGGCCGCGTTCGCAACCGGATCTGCAACCGCTTCCTTCATACAGGATGGGGTTGTAATCTTCGACGACGCAGTCCAGCGAACCAACCGCGCCTTTACGCAAGCTTCCTCAATCCAGTGGGGAGCCGGGAATACAGCCCTGCTCGGCGCAGACAGCTTCGGCTCTGATCTTCTCGTGATGGCCGTGGATGCGAACGGAGTCACCGGCCTGCATGACTTTTTCCCATTCACACAAAGCACGCGCGTTCACTTCAACGCTGCTACGGGCTTCGCCTACGGCAATGACGGCCATGTAGTCGATCCTGCCACTGGCACGGTAGTTGGCTCCTTCGTCGTGGCGCCGCCGTCCGCAACAAATCTGATGATTCCGGATTCCAGCCTGGGCAAGGCATTCTTCCTTTCCCAGACCCAAAACGCCGGAGTGACCACGGTTACGCTGCAATCGTTCAATCTCACAAGCTTTGCTCTGCTGAACTCGATTACGATTCCCAATCTCAACGGGACCGTTCAGACCCTGGTAAGGTGGGGCAGCAACGGACTTGCATTCAGCACAAGCAAGGGGCAGATTGTGCTCTTGGGGGGAAGCTTTGTGAACTAGCAGGACCTCCATCAGACGGTTGGTGATGAAAAGAATCTGGCGTTTGGCGGTTCAGGTTGTGGTGCGTGACTTTGCGGAGCAAAGGGTGGGATCGATGATGTCCCGATCTTGACTGGCCCCTCTTCGCCAAATCGATAATATCGAAAACTGCTCCAACGCCACAGTTCTGGAGAACTCACTAAGACACGCTTTACGGGGTTACGGTGCATATATCGGACCTTCTCGACGTGCTTGCGTTCGGTGAACACGTTAAAATCATGGGATGGCGGTTGCCAAAACGCTCGCACTGGTGGCGATTCCCACAATTTCATCTGATCGGCCGCTTTCTTCTTCTTACGACATCCTCTCGACACCCGCTGCTTCAACACCTGCATCACTCGAGCGACATTTCCTTGGGTCGGTTCGCTTATCAGGATGTGAAAGTGCTCCGGCATGACCACGTAGCCCCACACAACGAAATCATATTTCCGCCTGACTTCTTCAAATATCTTCAGGAAATAATCGCGACGGCGTGCTGAACCTAGAAAAGGTTGGCGACGATAGCAACTACAGGCTTTTGGGAAGCTCCGGGCTTGAGCCCGGAGTGAAATGTCTTTGACCGGTTAAGTGGAAACGACGCAAACCTTCCGGCATCGGCGGTTATTTTATCCCACCCTTTGCTGCGCAAAGGAGTGGGGCACCCATTGTCTCTTACAGTGAAACAAAAAACGGGCGATTGGGCAGGCCACCCGCCGCCACATCAATTGCTACCACACGAGCTAAACGTGCCACGCGCTAGAAAATATCAGAAAACGTCCCGTCTGGAACGTGTGAAAAAATAGCACAAAGTACTGTGCTGTAGTGGCCTGAGTCGTTAGACTGCAAGCGTGAAAGATGCTTCAGCTCCTCCTCGTTTGACTGC
>Ga0209863_10000266_pt1 | contig 30561 bp, 25 predicted proteins | sample OrgsoiDNA2013046_FD_185796 | JGI IMG/M metagenome (GOLD analysis project Ga0209863, IMG submission 185796) | Permafrost soil microbial communities from the Arctic, to analyse light accelerated degradation of dissolved organic matter (DOM) -... | ecosystem: Environmental > Terrestrial > Soil >...
TGCGCGACTGGGACGAATATTCTACGTTCCAGAAATACATCCACGAGAACCCCGTTCGAGCACACCTTTGTGACACGCCAGAAAAATATTGCTACGGATCAGCCGCGAACTGCTTTGTCTTGGACACGCCAAAACAATGGCTCCCGCGCGCCGGCTGAAGCTTCCCCCCTTACCTCGGGGGCTAAAGCCCGTCAATTCTGGACCGTAACGCGGGCCTGAAGGCCCGCTCTACCGTGACTGCCGCTCGCTGGGAGTTCTCACGCCCTCTCCAAAGCCCATTCGATTTCGCCTCTGGAGGCCATGTTTGCCGGGGATTTTGCGGGCGCGTTTTTGAGCTCGAGGGCGACTCAGCGCGAGTCTTCGCGCAGATCGCCGCTCGCCGCCGGACGTGTTCGGGAAGCCGATCAGCCATCCGGATGCGCAGATTGTATCCATTGCCCGCGTGCATGGCGCTAAACTGGCGACGCGCAATCTTGCGGACTCGAGAGATGCGATGTGGAAGTTGTGGATCCTTGGAGTGGCAGGTGAGCGACGGCGCGGCAGGCAAGCAACTCCTCAACACTCAATCCTGCGAAACGAAACCACAGTCCTGATTTTATGCCTGCCTGTATCGGCTCCGAGCGAGGACCATCGTCAACGAGCCGATTATGGGCGCTTGTGTCGAAGGTTATTATCGGAATTTCGCCAATCATCACAGCGGGCCTCAGTGATTTGTAGCAGCCGGACCTGTAAGCCGAATTTTGTCCGCCATTGCTGGCGGGACGGCCATTCCTCTGGGCCTGGCATTACTGCCGGGCTCTAGCGGTCTACCCGGAGGTTTGGCGCGCCGAGCCGGCACGCGACGCTGGCGAACCAGCGGCTTCCTCCCTATTTGACCTTGCTCCGTGTGGGGTTTGCCCTGCCCGACGCATTACTGCGGCGGCGGTGCGCTCTTACCGCACCTTTTCACCCTTACCCTGGCCTTGCGGCCGGGGCGGTATATTTTCTGTGGTACTGGCCGTCACACTGGGCTTGAACCCAGGCGCCCGGACGTTATCCGGCACACTGCTCTGCGGAGTTCGGACTTTCCTCCCTCCCCTTGCGGGAAGAGCGGCCGTCCGGTCCGGCTGCTTACTGCATGATTATAAGGTAGCGGGATGTTTGCCGGTCGGATTTCCGGACGAAGTTGCTCACGCTTCCCATCGCCTCCAGTCTTAAAACCACCCGGGCTCAGGCTGCTGCTAGACTGAACGTTTCCGGTACCTTTCCCGTATTGATAACGTCGAATCTCCATGACCCTCCTCGAAGCTATCCGTATCGCGCTCCAATCGCTGTGGGGAAGCAAGCTGCGCTCCGCCCTCACGCTGCTCGGGGTCGTCATCAGCGTTGCCGCCGTCATTGTCGTCGTTACATTCGTCGCGGGCATCCAAGGCTACGTACGCGAGAAGGTCTTCAATCTCGGCGCCGACATCTTCGTCGTCAGCAAAGTAACACCGGTCATCACCAACATCGATCAGTTTCTGGAAGGCCAGAAGCGCAAGGACATTACGATGGAAGACTACGAGGCCATCAGGGAGTCTTGCCGGCGCTGCACCTTGCTGGGAGCCTCGACCTTTAACGGCTCCGGCCACGTGAAGTATGAGGAACAGGCGGCCAGCGATGTCTGGGTGCGCGGCATGACGCCAGGAATGATCGCCATTTTCGATCTCGATTTGAACGAAGGCCGCATGTTGACCGACAGTGATGTCGACCGGCGCGCCAACATCGCCGTGATCGGCATGGATGTCGTTGAGAATCTGATGCCGGGGGTGGATCCGCTCGGCAAAGAAATTCGCGTCGAAGGCCAGCCCTATCAGGTCGTGGGTGTGGCCAAACGCCAGGGCAAGACGCTGGGGCAGAGTCGTGACAACTGGGTGGGAATTCCCATTACAGCGTATTTGAAACAATATGGTTCGCATACCAGCATCCGCATTTCCGGCAAAGCCAATGGCGTGGGAGCGGACTTGGACCGTGCCATCGACGAAGTCCGCTCCGTACTGCGGGCGCGCCGGCACGACCTGCCAGGCGCGCCGGATAGTTTCGCAGCCGAAACCAATGCCAGTTTCCTCAGTCTCTGGACCAACCTTAGCGGCACCTTTTTTGTAGCCATGATTGGGATTGCGGCCATTGCGCTGGTAGTCAGCGGAATTGTGATCATGAACATCATGCTGGTGATCGTGACCGAACGAACGCGGGAGATCGGCATTCGCAAGGCGCTGGGAGCCCGTCGCGGCGACGTCCTCCTCCAGTTCCTCATCGAGTCCTGCACCATGTCCCTGATCGGCGGCGCCTTGGGCGTCTTTCTGGGGATCGTCGTCGCCAAAGGCGTCTCGGCATTGATCGGGATGCCCGCTTCCGTCGAACTCTGGGTCATCGCCGCAGGATTGACGGTGGCAACCAGTACTGGACTATTCTTTGGCGTATACCCAGCCCGCAAAGCTGCAATTCTCGACCCCATCGCGGCGCTGCGCCACGAAATGTAATGCAACGGTACGGGAAGTCTTCTGATTCCGGAATCCGTAAAGGACCAAGATGACCCGCAAGGGCGAATATCAGGAAATTATCGGCATGGCCTTGGATACCATCCGGTCCAACAAGCTCCGTTCCGGCTTGACCGTCCTCGGAATCGTCATCGGCGTTTCCGTCGTCATCGGGATCTCTTCCATCGTGCGCGGATTGAACGACAACGTCAGCAACATGGTGAGCAGTCTCGGCTCCAACATCGTATTCGCCTTCCATCTCGAACCTTTTGGCTTCGGGAGACCTTCCGAGGAAGTCCGCACCCGCAAGGAACTGACGTTCGAAGATTCCGAGGCTATGAAACTCCTCCCCCATGCCAAGGCGGTCAGTGCCGGAGTGCGCTACTTCATGCCCGAGTTCGGTGCCGGAACCTACGTCGTAAAATACGGCGACCGCAGAGCCAAGAGCACCATTCTCGAAGGCGACACCGCCGGGGTCAAAGACGTATTTGACATCGCAGTGAGCGAGGGCCGCTGGTTCAGCGAGGTCGACGACGAGCGTCATACCTCCGTCATCATCATCGGCAGCGATACCAAAGACGAACTCTTTCCCAGCGAAGAAGCCTTGGGCAAGGAAATCAATATTGAGGGCCAGCTCTTTCAGATAGTCGGGGTAGCCGCCAAACGTAAGGCTGTGTTTGGCGGCGGCAAGAACCCCGACGACAATATTGTGTACTTTCCCCTCGCGACCTTTCGCAAGATGCATCCGGAACTCAAGGCCCACTGGATTAGCGTGAAAGCCACCTCACAGGCCGATATGCCGCTGCTGAAGGATGAGATGCGCGAACTTCTCCGGCGTCGCCGGCGCGTTCCATTTGAGAAGCCCGATAACTTCGCTGTGTTCACTCAGGATTCCCTCACCGATGTATGGAATCAACTCACGGGAGGCGTTTTTGTCTTCATGTTGGCGGTGTCCGCCGTAGCCTTGATCGTCGGCGGCGTGGGCGTGATGAATATCATGCTCGTGTCCGTCACGGAACGAACCCGTGAAATCGGAGTGCGGAAGGCCATCGGCGCGCGCAAGCGGGACATTCTCTTGCAATTTACTCTGGAAGCGATAACTTTGACCGCGATGGGTGGCGTCCTCGGCGTAGCTTTCGGGGCTCTGGTGACCGCGATTATCCCGATGATATTTCCGTCGCTGCCCGCCAGCATGTCGGTATTCTGGGCAGTATTCGGATTTACTGCTGCTGCTCTCGAGGGACTGGTATTCGGAATTTATCCAGCGTGGAAGGCCGCACATCTGGATCCCATCGAGGCGTTGAGGTATGAGTAGTCGATTGCCGGTTCTTAAGTTACTGTCATCCCACGAATGAACTCTCTCCGTTTGCTCTTCGAGCTGCTTCTTGTACTGCTTCCGCTTTGCTCGTGCGGTTACTACCTGCTTTGCCTCTGGGGTGCGCGCCAATTTTTGCGGCGCCCGCAGAACCCCGGGCTCGGGTTCACGCCTCCTATTTCAATATTGAAACCTCTCAAGGGTATGGACCCGGAGATTTATGCCAGCCTCCGCAGCCATTGCCTGCAGACATATCCAGAATACGAAATCATTTTTGGCGTAAACGAGGCAAGCGATCCCGCTGCGGTATGGGTGGGGCAGTTGCAGCGTGAGTTCACCGATCACGCCATCCGGTTGGTAGTGTGCCCGGAGATTCTCGGCGGAAATCTCAAGGTCAGCAACCTAACGCAGATGGCCCTTCATGCCCGTTACCAGCACTGGCTGGTGAACGACAGCGACATTCGCGTAGAGCCCGATTACCTCCAGCGCGTCATCGCGTCGTTGAAGGACCCGAAAGTTGGACTGGTAACCTGCCTGTACCGCGGCATCGACGGTGGAACACTCGGATCAAAGCTGGAGGTCCTCGGCATCAGCACAGATTTTTGCGGCGGCGCCCTGGCGGCGATTCAGATGGAAGGCAGTCCCCATTTCGGCCTCGGTTCCACGCTGGCTTTTCGCCATGCCGACCTCGAAGCCACAGGCGGTTTTGCGTCCTTGGTCGATTATTTGGCCGACGACTATCAGATGGCACAACGTCTCTCGAATCGGGGATTCGACATCTACCTTTCCGAAGTCGTCGTCGAGACATTTCTGCCAGCTTATTCCTGGCGGGGTTTCTGGGATCACCAGTTGCGCTGGGTCCGGAACGTCCGCGATTTGCGAGGGTGGAGTTATCTCGGGGCGGGAGTGACATTCGGCGTGCCTTGGGCGCTGCTCGGAGTGGCTGCCGCGCGCGGCTCCATGCTGGCCTGGTTTGTGCTCGGCACGACGCTGGCACTGCGCGGTTGGATGGCGTGGGTGTTAGGCGTTCGCGTCGCCAGAGACCGCCAGGTTCTGCGCCTGTTCTGGCTAATCCCGCTACGCGACCTGATGGGATTGCTGGTTTGGCTGGCCGGCTTTTTGGGCGACACGGTAGTGTGGCGCGGCAGCCGGTTTCGGTTGCATCAAGGCAAGTTGAGCAGGATGGATTAGGCTCGTGCCAGTCCATCTTTACCGATTTATGTAAATGAACTTCCCGCCCGAACGAGCCAGTTCGCGCGCGTCGAGTCCGCTAAGAACTGGCGGCTTTTCCTCTTCCGTCCACAAGAAAACCCGGCCCGGGCCTTTCCACAAATCCGTGAAGGACGACTGCGTCTCCCAGATCCGCGGCGCATCGGGGAACTGTGCGCCGTACCACATATTGCCTCCGGGTTCGTGCAGCGAACGCAAGGGCGCGTGCAGATAGAAATTGATCGTTGACGCGTCCTCATACTTCCCCAGGATAACGATTGTGTCGCCGGACTGGTATTGCTTGCCGATTGCCAGTGCGAGTGTTTTCGAGGAAAGAATTGGCGAAAAAATTCCGAACGAAGTATGAACGCAGGCAAACAGCCCGACCATCATCAGAGTAAGTGCCCAATTCGCCCGCCGGCTGTCGCCCCGCCGCCGCAGGAACCAGTTGAGCCCGGTCCCCAGCAAGACGGAAAGCGCCGCCCCGAGAAGCGGACCGCGAAACGCTCCCAGGGCTTGCGGGGTGAGATCAAAAAAGTGCCCGAACGAGAGGGCATAATCCTCAGGGTGTTTCAATAGAAGATCGGCAAGATCCGTCCCCGGCGCCGGCGCTTTCGAAGCCGACAGCAGGAATATCCCGGCCGCAAAGCCGATGGCTCCGATGACGAAGAGGACCAGCGAGGACCGAATCGCGCTGCGTCTTTCGGAGTTGTTCGCGGCACTGGACTCCTCGCGCTGGAGCCATGCTCCCACCAGGAGAGCCAAAGCGGGGATCGCCGGAATTGTGTAGTACTCCTGGCGAGTGGAGAAGCTGAAAAAAACCAGGATCACGATCGCCCAAATCAACGCCAGCAACTCCGTGCGTTGCGACAGCGTCATGCGCGATCGCCACACGCTCCAGCGCATCGGCACTTGCCGCAGCGCGCGCCCGAAAAACGCAATCCACGGGAAGAGCCACAGTAGGAGCAACACCCAGAACAGAACCAGCGGAACCTTGTCGTAATCGTGCGGCACCCGTGTGCCGATGTACCGGCGATAGTGCTCGTTCACGAAATAGAACCAAAGAAAACCCTTTACCGAACCTTGCCCCGGGTTGCGTAGCGACGCCATCACGTGCCACGGCACAGACACCAGCAGGAACACCAGGGTGCTGGAAAATACCCGCATGCGCCATGCCTGCTTCACGTTACCCGTCAGGATCAGGTAAGCGCCAATCACGCCGATGGGAAAAACCAGCCCAATCAGTCCTTTCGTCAAAACATTCAGCGCCGTCACCGCAGCCAAGCCCCAGCACGCCCACCTTGGGGGCGAATCATCTTCCAGGGTGCGCAGGAAAAAGAAGAAAGTCAGCGTCAGCCACAGCCCCACCAGCACATCTGGAATGAGGAAGCGGGTAAACAGATACGGTCCCAGCGCCGTGGCCATCACCAGGCCGGAATAAAACCCTCCGCGTTCTCCAAAATAACGGGCTCCTAAACCGTACGTAGCCAGGATGAGTCCCAGCATGCCGAGTACCAGCGGCAGCCGTGTCGACCACTCACTCGCGCCAAAGAGTTCGTAGCTCGCCGCCACGCCCCAATACATGAGCGGAGCTTTTTCCAGATAGCGAATGCCATTGGCATAGAGCGTGACCCAGTCGTGGCGCAAAACCATTTCGCGCGCTGCTTCGGCGTGAACTGTATCCACGTCGTCCAGCAGCGCGGGGGAAAAAATGGCAGCGAAATATATGGCCAGCCAAAGCGCGAAGAGAATGAGTAGGGATCTTGGACGCACGGTTGCCATTCGGTAAAACGGATGCAATCGCCGGACGGCGCTACCCAGAGGGAGACGGAAGCCTACGACGAACCCCAGATTATACGGCAACGAGCCAATGCGATCACGCTATTAAGGAGGAGTTAGCCACACGCCGGACCGCCAGTTTAGCCGCGGGTTCTTCCCGCGTGAGTCTCACAGCCGCCGTGCGCGGCATGTAGATCTTGAACGTCGTGCCGTAGCCCGCTTCACTGTACGCCCAGATATACCCGCCGCTCTGCTTCACGATGCCGTAGACTGAAGCCAGTCCTAGACCTGTGCCTTACCGCGTTCCTTTGTGGTGAAGAATGGTTCAAAAATCCGCGGCAGGACGTGATGCGGAATCCCGACACTGGTGTCGCTAACTGCAACGAGAACGTAGTCCCCGGGCGGCATCGGGGCATGCTTGTCTTCAATCGTCAGATTCGTTGTCTCCAGAAGAAGCTTACCTCCCTGGGGCATGGCATCTCTCGCATTCGCCGCGAGGTTAGCCAGAACTTGCTCGAGTTGCGCCGCGTCCGCCTCAATCGGCCACAGATCCGGCAACAACTGCACCCAGACCGTAATCCCCTTACCGACTAACCGGGAAAGCATCGGCACAGCACCGTCGATCACGCCGTTCAGATTGGTGGGTTTCAATTGCAGCGGCAGTCGTCGGCTAAAAGCCAGCAGTTCTCGCGTAAGCTCTCCGGCTCTCCGCGAGGCCGCCAGTATCTCTCCGCTGTGATGGCGGGCGGTCGAGGAGAGATCGGATTCCTCCAGCAGCATCTCCGCATAGCTGCGGATCACCAACAATAGGTTGTTGAAATCGTGCGCGATGCCCCCAGCCAGCTCGCCCACCGCCTCCATCTTTTGCAATTGCAGGAGGCGCTGTTGAAACCGCACGGCTTGTTCAGTCGGAGCACTTTCGCTCTCGGGGTCATGGGCCTTGCTGCGCCAGGTGTTCCACATCAGGGCCGCACAGCGCACGCCGTCCGTCAGCGGCATGGCGAGGGCAATCGTTTGTTCGACCTTTGCCCCCCCGCTGCAGCGCGTGTACGCAATAACTTCCGTCCGCTGTCCGCGCGAAGTGGATGGTCGGTACGGGCGGAGACGGCGGCGGCCGGAGTGGGGCGTCATTCTCCAGCGTATCGTCGATCAGTATGAGATCGGCGCCCGGCGCGTCCGAAAGTTCGACAGCACAATCCCGAAGCGCATCGGAAAGGAGTTGCCCCAACTCGGCGGCACGTGCGGGTTCTGGCTCGATCAGAGCGATCCTGAGGGCTGGGCGGAGCACGTCGCATCCTTTCGAATCTCAGGCCTTGAAAGGCTTCACCGGACACTCAGGTAATCGGCAGGACCTGTCTGGGCCTATACGAGTTGGCGACAGATACCACGACGCTCGTCCAGGGCGGCCCCGGGGATTCGCTCAAGTCTTGCGGAAGCGGCGCCGATATGAGCGTTTGATCTCCAGAACGGGAGACGTCCAGGCGTGGCTTCGCGGGCGCCAAACTGGAGGCCTGTCCGGCGGGCCGGTCGTAAGCGATGTGACGCTGGCCGCCGCCGGCCATCACAGCACCACCATCCCCGACTCCGCCACCTCCCTCCGTGGGAGCGAAAAACCGCTTGCGCTTGCTGGCCCTTAAGGGCTATTGCGCCGCAGGCCCGTAAGCGAGACAATTTCGCTAACTCCCAGCCCCGGTTTCCCGTCTTCTCCCATTGGAGGTGTTGTTTGTCCCGTAAGTATGGCCAAAAAGGCTATCAGGATTCCGCCGAGAAAAAAGTGTTTACACCGTCGCAACCCGCGGCTCGTTCCAAAGACTTAACATTCGGCCCGCGCCCGATTCAAATGCCCGGATCGCACAATGTTTCCCGCTGTGCCATGTGTGGAACAGTATTGCAGCCCTCAGTGGATGTGCGCGGCCAGTGCCCAAAATGCGCCGCCGAATTGCACTCCTGCCGCCAGTGCAACTTCTTCGATCCCGGTGGACGCTTCGAATGCTCTCAGCCCGTAACCGCCCGCATCGAAAGCAAGACGGCCAAAAACGAGTGCCAGCTCTTCGCGCTACGCAGCAATCTGGAAAAAGAGACGACCGCCGGACCGCCCAAAGTCAACACCGCTCGCGCTGCCTTCGACGCCCTCTTCAAGAAGTAGTTTCAGTAAATCTCAGCACGACGTTCGCGCGATTCGCACAAAAGCGAATCCGCGCGTCGAACTTCAATTCAAATCGTTCAGGAAGATGCTTTGCTCACCGAAGGGCGTCCCCGTCGGATTGTTCAGCAGAACATACGTCCGCACCTGCCCCGCCTTGAATAAGACCGTCTGCGAATCCCAACCGGGCACATTTGTGCTGTCCGGAGCTGTGTCGCCCGCTATCGGATGTGGTGCAACCCGTATGCGGAGGTTTCCGTCGGTGGGCACGAGGAAAGATACCCAGGAAGGCGTCGACTGGAACGTTATGTTCAGGAAATCCGGGTTGAGGCCGTTCAGGGTGGCCGTCGGAGGGGTGACAAACGCATCCACCGGTCCCGAATCTCCCGGATCGGCATGAAACAAAGGGTCCAGTTCAAGCACTCTGATCTTGACCGCGGTTGAAGCGGGAGGAGTATGATCATCCGCCGTTTGCAGGATAGTGAAAGTCGATGGAATGGGCGGATTCACCGTCGTGTCCGCGACCAGACCAACCGCGGCGATAGTGTAGTAAACCTTATCCGTCAGACCAATCGTCGTATCCAGGAGCGTCCCAGAAGCATTCGCGATCTTCATGCTAATGGTGGTCCCGGGCGCTTCCGTGAAGTAATTGGACCCGGTCGCGTAGGCCATGGCCGTCAGGATCTTGTTGCCGTTGATGGTCACGTCCAGGGCACCCGCGTTGGGAGCAGCGTTCACTATGCGCACAAAAGCACGATGATTGCTGTTGCCGCAGGATGCGAACAACATAAGCGCAGAACCCACCATCAAAACCGTTAAAGCTTTTCTCACGAGCCAACACCTCAAGGGGATTGAACCGCTCAGGCACGCCGGGTTCGCCGATTAGATGCAGAGGAAGCAGCGTGGGGATTTCCGAGCCGTCTGGATTAATGCCTGCCTAGAATACCAGTCTCGGGGCCAAATCGTGGCTTTCCCTCGAAAAGTCGGCTATGGGCGGGTGCCTTTCGGCCTTACTGATGCCCCGCCAGAATCTTCGGCAGCATGAACAGAGGCGTGCGGACTTCCCGTTGCAGCGGGGATTGCTCCGGCATCTCGTCCATAAACTCCAGCCCGTGCCGTAGGCCATCCTGGTGCCGGACGACCGTACGCCGCCGAATCGGTTGGGCCGCAAAGGGCAACAGGAATTCCACAATCGCGCCCTCACCCCGGGGCAATTCCCCGGCCAGGATCAGGCCCATGCCCTTCTCGCACACATCCCACGTCCGGCCAGGAACCTCCTCCGGCACGCCCGACCGCAGTGTGGTCACAGAAATGGGCACTCCGATCGGCGTCCGCAGCCACCGCCGCGCTTTGAGCAGGGGCTCACCGCGAACCGCAGTCGGGGGACGCAATTCCTGATCCGCCCAGGACGGCAGGATCTCCTCCATCATTTTGCCGATCCGCTTGAACGCGCTCACGTCGCGCTCCTGAAACGCGTGCGACTGCATGGAGAGTATTTGAAATAGACCCGCCACCTTGCCAGCGGCATGGAGCGGCATCACCATGATGGACGCAATCCCCAGTTGCCGGCAGCTCTCCGCATCTACGCGTGTGTCAGATTCAACACTATCGCAGCGCAGGAGTTGGTCGCGCCGGACAGACTCGCCGGAAAAACTCGATGCCAATTCTACGTACGATCCCAGCGGAGGAGCGGTTATTCCGGCGCTGGCACAACAAATCATCTCCGGGCCGCTTTGCACGGCGACCGCAGCGCCGGTCGCGCCCGTAATGTATTGGGCGTTTTCGGCAAAAATCTGGATCGTGGCCCCGGGGCTTAAGTCCATCTGTGAGCAAACCTTACCGCTGATATCAGCCAGATAGCCAGATTATTTGGCAGACCGGGAATCGCCAACGTTACGGCAGTTCATCCCAGCCGGACTTCAGTGCGCATTACCGTTCTCGCTCACGAATCGCGGGCCGGCGCGTCCATAAATTGAACAACAGATTAGGCTTCCCGCTCCTCAAGAGCAAGCATCAAAGCGCTTAAGAAAGAAAATTTCTCGGGAACCTTTGCCGTCGGCAGTCCGTAATACAACGAAGAGCCTGGCTCCTGGAGGTACGCTCATGAGTTTGCACGCCGCAACGCTCCGCGGTCCGATCCCCGCCGATCCGGGTCCGTTCGCCTCCCGCCCGCCCGCCGGAGCCCCCGTGCAGGAAGTCCTCCGGCAGGCACAAGACGAGTTACGCGGCCTCTTGCAGCAGCGCGCTCATCTCATGAAGCGCATCGGTACCGTCAAGCAGACCATTTCTGGCTTGGCCAATCTGTTTGGAGACGAGATCCTGAACGAGGAATTGCTCCACCTGGTGGACCGCAAACCCTCCGGACGCCAGCCCGGATTTACTCATGCCTGCCGCGTTCTCCTCATGGAAGCAGAGCACCCTTTGACGGTTCGCGAGGTTTGCGCTCGTATGGGAGAGCGGATGCCTGCCGTCCTTCATCGCCACAAGGACCCTCTGGCTTCCTTGACGACCGTGCTCAACCGTCTCGTGGAATATGGAGAAGCACAAAGCATGCTCGACGGCCATGGCCGCCGGTCTTGGCTTTGGACCGCGGAGAGTAAGGCCGAAGCCATCGAGTAGTCGGCGCTTCCTAGGCAGCTTGCGGAAAAAGCCGCAACGGCTCTTGCTTCTGGGCGGCGCAGGCCTCCAGGCCTGCGATCAGTCCTTAAGTCTTTGTTCGCCGGCTTTAGCCGCTGGGGAGAAGGTTTAGGGAAACTCTGATTAAGTCTCGAAATTGTTTTTCATTGTCATCTTGAGCGCGGCATTTCCGCGCGCCAGCGCGGGAATGCGGAGTCGAAAGACCCCTGCCATATAAGCCTCTCGCCTCTTAATCAGAGCCTCCTTAGGCATGAAATCGACTTTTTCCGCGGGCTGCTAGGCAGCCAAAGGAAGCAGCATCCCCTTTTCCAGGTGTCGGACAAGGTGGGCATACGATGCGGCGTGGGGGTCGTGCGTCACCATCACTACTGTCTTGTGGAAACTCTCGTTCAGACGCCGCAAAATCTCTAGAACGTCCGTTGCCGAGTTGCTGTCCAGATCGCCGGTCGGCTCGTCCGCAATGATGAGCGTCGGATCCGTGACGATAGCTCGAGCGATCGCCACCCTCTGTTCCTGCCCACCCGAAAGCTGTTTGGGCAGGTGGTGCATGCGTTCTGCCAGTCCAACCAGGCGCAGAGCCGTCGTCACATGGTCGCGCCGTTGCTTTTGCGAAAGGTTCGTCAGCAGCAGCGGCAGCTCCACGTTTTCAAACGCGGTCAGCACAGGCATCAGGTTGAACGTCTGAAAAATGTACCCGACGTGCTCATTGCGCCAGTGCGCGGTTTGGTCGTCGTTCAATTTGAAAACATCCTGACCCAGAACCAGCAGCTGTCCCGAGGTCGGCCGGTCAATTCCCGCGATCATGTTTAACAGCGTAGTTTTTCCGGATCCGGAAGGCCCCATCAGGGCCACGAAATCACCTGCCGCAATGTCCAACGAGACATTATCTAGCGCTGTAACTTCAAACGCGTCGCGACGGAAAATCTTGCTCACGCCGCGCGCTTGCACGACGGCACCACCTTGGTTCGTGCCGTTAGCCGCCGCGCTCATTTCTGGCCCTTGATCTTGATCGTGCCGCCGTCTTTCAGCGTAGCGGGCGCCGTGGTCACCAGCGTGTCGCCCTCCTTCACACCTTCGACGGCAAAGCCTCCGCTGCGTGGCCCGGCGACTGAAATATCACGCCGCTCCACCCGGTTCCCCGTTACAACGAAAACATACTTCTTCCCATCCTCGCTTCGCACCGCCGCCGTGGGCACGAAAACGCTCGAACCGTGAACTTCTCCTTCTTTTGGCAGGAAGCGCACCGAAGCGTTCATCTCAGGCCGCAGAAATTCATCGGGATTCAGAATCTGCACTTTCACCTGAACGGTGGCCTTCTGGCGATTGGCTTCAGGAGAGATTTCCGCGATCATGCCCTCGTACTTGCGATCGGGGAAAGCATCGACCGAAACAGTCCCTTTTTGCTTCGCGCCGAGCCGCGAAAAGTCGTCCTGACTGATGTCGAGTTCCACCTGCAAGTCGCTGAGATCCGCCAGCGCCACCACCGAACCCACCGGGCCGCCTTCCGCCGCACTGGCGAATTGCGCAGTAATCAGCTCGCCCTTTTCCGCCGTGCGTTCCAGAATTGTGCCGTTCACAGGGGCCCGAATCAATGTCGCTTCCAGTTGCGATTCCGCGTAAGCCAACTGGCCCTTCGCTTGCATCAGACTGCCGCGCGCTTGCTCGATTTGTTCAGCGCGCGGGCCGATCTTGGACAGGCGATAACTTTGGTCCAGCGAGTTCACCCTCTGCTGGCTGGCCTCGTACTTGGCCGTGGCATCGTCGAGGGCCTGCTTCGAACTCACGCCCTGAGCGAACAAATCCTTATTGCGATCCAGCGAAATCTTGTCATTGGCCGCCGTTGCGCGCGCTTCGGAAAGGTTGTGATCTGCCTGCTGCACCTCCTCCGGCCGGGAGCCGTTTTGCAGTTCAGCCAGTCGTCCTGCCGCCGTTTGCACGTAACCGCGAGCCTGTTCCTCCTGGGCGCGAAATTCCTGACTCTCCAGGCGCACCAGTACTTGCCCCTCTTTTACTTTGTCGCCCTTTTCCACGCCAATCGACTCTACGCGCCCCGTCACCTTCGAGTTCACGTTGATCTTGTGGTGCGCCACGATGTAGCCACTGGCGGAAAGCACGATGTTAGTTTCACCACTCGCGCGCGAGGTTTCCACTTCCACCGAGTTGCCGGCCAGCACCGCCGATACGCCGCGAGCCAGGATCAATAGCAACACAATGGCCACGCCGATCTGGATGTAGCGCCGCGCCCACAGTGGGGTCCGCACGTCCGTACTGCTCTGCGAGCGGTCTATTCGTAGACTTTCCAAATCACTTTGCCGATTGTCCAGAGCCATATACCTTCCCAAGTATCAAAAGTGCTTACGATAGTGGCGAGAAACCTATCCTCGCAATGCCGCCAGGATTTCCAGCCGTGCCGCCCGCCAAGCAGGCAACAAGCCGCCAAAGAAACCAACCAATACTCCGATGACAATCGCCCACATGGCCACCGCGGGTGTGATCCGCAAAGAGAAAACCACTTCGCTGAACGTCACCTGATTCGACGTACCCGTCTGCAGGCCATTGAACGGCAGCATCAGCACGATCCCACACAACGCCCCCAGCAACGAGACCAGCATCGACTCCAGTACAAAGCTCACTAGAATGCTGGGCCGCGAAAATCCCAGGATGCGCAATGTCGCAATCTCGCGCGACCGGTACGCCACCGTCGCGTACATCATGTTCATCGCCGCAAACAGCGACCCGATCGCCATGATGAACCCGACGACATAGCCCACGGCCTTAATGGTGTTCCCCGATCGCGTCTGCTTCGCGTAGTACTCCGTCTCCACCACGCCATCTAGTTTCAAGCGCTGGTCATCGCTGACCTGCTTGGCCAGCGCCGCGGCAGTGCCCGTGTCTTCTGCTCGAAGATAGGCTGAGGAAACTCCGCCGGTCCTGTCAAAGTCGGTTGCCATCTGGTTCACGTCGCCCCAGATCTCCGAGTCGTACGCCGACCCCCCCGAGTCAAACACGCCTACAACCGTCCACGACCCTTTTCCGAAGCGCATCGTATCGCCAACATTGGACTGCCCAAAGCGCGCGTGAATGGATTTGCTCACCACCACTTCGCGCTGCCCGGGCCGGAACCACCGGCCTTCGGCCAGTTTGATGTTGGGCCGCAGGGCAATACCAATCGCTTTCGTGCCTCGAACTGTCACGTTCACTTCGCCGGTACCATCTCGCCGTGGCAGCACAATGATGGTGACCAATTCTCCCGATGCAAGAGGCTCTCCCTTGGCATCCCTGGCAACGCCAGGCAGGCTGCGTAGCGTTTGCAAGGTGTCCAGCGGGAAGCCGCCCGTCAGTTCCGCGTCCGATCCCTTGCGCAGGACGACAACGTTGTGCGCATCGCCGGTGCTGGCAAACGCCCGGTCCAGACCAGCGACCAGCGACATCAGAAACACTGCCGTGGCTACGGTCAAGGCGATTCCCAGCGCCGTCATGAGTGTCAGACCTTTGCGCAGGCGCAGATTTCGCACGTTGTAGCTGATCGGAATGGCCATAGTCACGTCCGCAGGCTCTGGTTCCACAAAAGAAAATATTGCCTATCCAAAACAGTCGACTACCCGATGTGCCGCAAACCATCCACAATGTCCATCTGCGACGCATGATAGGAAGGCACAAATGCGCTCAAGAAACCAACCAGGCATGCCACCACCATGGCCACCGCCATGGTGGGCCCATTCACCTGCAAGCTTGCGAACATACCGCCCATCCTGGAAATCAGGCTGACCAGGCCCGTCGCTCCGAGCGAGCCGAGCAACCCTCCCAGGATGGCCAACGCCACCGCCTCGCCCACAAACAGCCCCAAAATTGCCTTCCGCGTGAAGCCCAAAGTCTTCAGCACCGCGACCTCGCGCGTGCGCTCGCGGATCGACATCGCCATCGTGTTCGCCGACACCAGCAGGATCGCAAACACCACGGCTCCGCATATGAAGAGAATGAACGCCTTCACATTGCCCAGCATGCTGATGAATCCCAGCAGAAAGGCCTTCTCGCTCTCGGTCTTGGTCGGCTGCGGAGAATTGCGGAACGTATCGTCGACGGCAGTCGCGACCGTGCTGACGGATTGCGGCGAGTCGGCGAGGATTACAAAAGTTCCCGCGCGGCCCTTAAACCAGGGCACAGCCTCTTCGACATAGGCCGAATTGAAGAACAACGTGTCGTTGATTGTTGCCGGCTTAAACAGCCCGCGAATCGTCAGTTCCAGATTGACGGGATAAATCGTGCCGTTGATGGTGATCTTATCCCCGACTTTCCATCCCAGCTTCTTCGCCAGATGTTCGTCGGCGATCGCACCGGCGCGGTCACGCACCCAGTTGTTCGCTTCTTCCGGCGTGAGCTTGAAGTCCTGATAAATCTTCAGGAACTCGGCGGGGTCCGTGCCAAACTGGGCGAAGAAATTCTCCGGCTTTTCATCCTTGTACTTCCCGCCGAACCAGCTATACGGCACCACGTGCACCACGCCCGGCACCGAGCGGATTCGCTCGCGGTAAAACCCGGGCAAGAAATTAGCCAATGAAACCTTGTGCCGCGTAAGCAGCCGTTGCGCGGATTCGTCGCTGCCCTTGTCGATATAAAAACTGCGCCACACCGTCATCATCAGCGTCAGCAGCAGCAGCGAGAACGCTACGCTCAAGACCGTCAGCCCGCTGCGCAGCCGGTTGCGAAAGGCGTTTTTCGTGACGAAAAGACTCAGGGTCATCGGCGCAATCCAGCAGCGCAGGCCGATGCCTGCGCTAAGGCTACAAACTAGTGTACGTAAGATCCCGCAAGCAGGTTCCGGGCTCCGCGGAAAACAGCAATTTCATTCGAGTGCAGGTCGGCTATACTTGCCTCGCGTCGCTCGAACATCTATTATCTAAATCACTAGATAATCAGATCATCTAACTAATATCGCGGGGCGGGAGACTTGTCAAGCAAAACCTCTGCACGGCTGGAGTTGGAGCGCGCCGTTACCGATCAACTCGGGCGCCAACTCGGCGGCCACGCTCTTCTGTTTCACCAGGCCGTGGCCGAGAGGCTGGGCTTGAATGCTACTGACCTGAAGTGTCTCGATCTGGCGCGGGGCGAGAAGGACATTACAGCCGGGCGAATTGCGGAGCTGACCGGACTGACCACTGCGGCATTGACCAGCGTGATCGACCGCCTCGAAGCCAGGGGCATCGTCCGCCGCGAGAGAGACGTCAGCGATCGCCGGAAAGTTTTTGTCCGCCCGGTTCCGGAACGTATGGCGGAAATCGGAAAGCTCTTCGAGGCGCTCGACCGCTCTATGCGTCAGCTTTATTCCGACTACAGCGTCGCCGACCTGACCTTCCTCCGCGACTTCGCCGTCGAGGCCGACAAAGTGATGCTGGCGGAGACCAAAAAACTTCGCGTCCGCGATTGATGTAGCATCCTCTTCCATGTACGCGTTCCTGTACGCAACAGATCCGCAACTCACGGCGAGCGAGGTTCTGCGCGTGTTTCATAGCGACGAGCCCTATCTGTTCCTGGGGATCGCCTTTACCACCACCGGAATCCTGGCCGCGGCTTTCGCCCTATTGCGGCGCAAGCTCGATCCGCTCCTGATCTACTTCGCCCTGTTCGCCTTTTTCTATGGTCAGCGGATGATCATGCAACTCGCCCTGCTGCAACTTCTGATACCGGCCTCGGCTGCCATTTTTATCCGCCTCCGAATAGCCATTAATTACGTCGTTCCAATTCCAGGATTCCTGTTCTTCGATGCCGCTGGACTGCTCCACCGCGGCGGCAAGAAGATTGCTTACGTGCTCGGCGCTGTCCTGGGCACGTTGACGTTTTTAACTCTGGCATTCGGCCCGTCTCCGGCTTATGGGATGATCAATAATGTCGTGGTGTTGGCCGTTCTCGGCGTACTCGTACTTCAGCATCTGATGGCAATTATCAGAAACAAAGCAGGCTCGTCCGACGCAACTTCGGCGACCCGCGATTTCGTCATCATCCGCCGTGGACTCTTCGTTTTCGCCGGGCTCGCTTTTTGGGACAATCTCGCCGGACCGTTGCACCTTCCCTTTCACAACATCGAGCCCTACGGTTTCGTCGCCTTTCTCGGAGCGCTCGGCTACGTCGCAGCGCGCCAGACTCTCGAACGCGACCAGCAGCTCGGCGAAATTCAGAAGGAACTCGAGGTCGCCCGCCGCATTCAGCTCTCGATTTTGCCGGCCGAATTTCCTGCCTCGAAAAATTTCCGCGTTGCGGCCCGCTACGTCCCCATGACTTCCGTCGCCGGGGATTTCTATGACTTCCTCGTGGCCACCGATACCCAGGCGGGACTGCTCATCGCCGATGTTTCAGGGCATGGCGTTCCTGCCGCGCTGATTGCCTCCATGGTTAAGCTCGCAGCCACCTCGCAACGTGCAGTCGCGGCCGATCCTGCTCAATTGCTCACCAACATGAACACCGCGCTCTGCGGCAACACGCAAAGCCAGTTCGTCACCGCTGCCTACGTGCATCTCGACTCGGAGGCCGGGGAGATGCGTTACTCCGCCGCCGGGCATCCTCCCATGGTCCTTCTCCGGAACGGCGCGGCCAGCGGAATTGAGGAGAACGGGTTGATGCTGGCGGCTTTCGATTTTGCAAGCTATACCAACGCAGCACAGCCTCTGCATCCCGGCGACCGCCTCCTCCTCTATACCGATGGGATCATCGAAGCCGCCAATGCAGCCGGCGACTTCTTTGGCTCCGACGCCTTGATGGCGGAGTTACGCAAGACCGCCGCGCTCTCTCCTGCCGAGGCTGCCGATTCCATTGTGAGCACGATTCGCCGCTGGTCCGTGGCTCAGGATGACGATTGGACGGTTCTGGTTTGCGACTATGCCGCCGCTTAGGGAAACTTTGATTAAGTCTCGAAGTCGTTTTTCATTGTCATCTTGAGCGCAGCATTCCCGCGTGCCAGCGTGGGAATGCGAAGTCGAAAAGCCTGCCCTGAGCCTGTCGAAGGGACCCCCGCCCTACAAGCCTCCCGCCTCTTAGTCAAAGCCTCCTTAGCCGGGGATTCGCCGCAGCGGCTTGATATCAATGACCCCTGTTTGCCTTGATTACTAAAGGAACCCGCGAATTAATTGACCTTCCCCGCACGCCATTAGAAGATGGGAAGACTCTTTGCCGGGGGCTGCATGCTCGTTCGATTCTGGGGTGTGCGCGGATCCACGCCCACGCCGCAGGCGGAAAATTTGCGCTATGGGGGCAACACGTCGTGCGTGGAGGTCCGCGCCGGCGGCGGCCGCTACATTTTTGACTGCGGAACAGGCTTCCGCGCCCTCGGCCAGCAACTCGTGCAGGAAGCCAACGGACAGCCCCTGCAGGCGCACGTTTTTGTTTCGCATTTCCACTGGGATCATATCCAGGGCATCCCCTTCTTCGGCCCGCTTTACGAAAATCCCAACTACAGCTTCGCTTTCCACGCCTCCGCCCGCAATCACAGTCTGGAACGCGTGATGGAGCAGCAGATGTCGGCCCCATACTTTCCCGTGGGCGTGAATGAGATGAAGGCGAAGCGCGAGTTTTTCGCGATTGACGAAGGCCGCGTCCAGATCGACGACAACGTCACGGTGGAAACAAAGTGGCTGAACCACCCTCAAGGATGCCTGGGGTATCGAATTGAAAGCTCCGAGGGCGTGGTCGTCTACGCCACCGACAACGAACCCGGAGACGCGGCTTTCGATAAAAACGTCCGCCAGCTCGCCGCCGGCGCCGACATTCTCATCTACGACGCCCAATACCTTCCCGAACAATACGAAGCGAAAAAGCGCGGGTGGGGCCACAGCCACTGGCGCGAGGCCGTGAACGTGGTGATGGAAAGCGGTGCCAAGGAATTGGTCCTGTTCCACCACGATCCCGATCACACCGATATCTGCATCGACAACGTCGTCCAGGAAGCACGCAACTACTACCCCGGCGTGCGGGCGGCGGCTGAGGGGATGGAGATGGGGCTGGGCGGGAAGCTCGCGGGAGTTGCGAGAAAAACGTCTCGCTAGGCACGGACGTTCAGCCTCGACAATTTATCCGCAGAATCCGGAGCACTTCCTCCATTGGATTCTGCTCTTGCGGGGCGGCCTGAGATGGTGAGGGACAGGAAATTGCAGCGAACCACAACACCAGTAGAACTCGCATGGAGCGAGCCTCCCAAAACCAGATCCAGTAGATTCAACCGCCGGAACCCGAGCTGATAGTCAGCATAGAGTACCACTACCTCAGAGGATTTAGCTGCTGACGAAGGCCTCAGGATGCCTCATGACCGCGCGGACTCCAAGTGCCATATACTTCCGTTCACGTGGCGACTTCTACCCAGAACATCCGATTTCAGCCAGCGAGTGATCGCTCCCTGCTCGTCTCATTTGGCGAACAAATTTCGCTGGAAAACCACCAGAGAGTTGTGCGGCTGTTGCACTTCCTCGAACTTGAACCCGTTGCCGGGATTCGCAATCTTCATCCTGCCTACTGTTCCCTCCTGGTCACGTTCGACACTCAGATGCAAAAGCACGCCGAACTGGAACATATCGTGCGCGCCTGTCTCGAACGGGCTGATCAATTGCGCCAGCCAGAAGCGCGAAAGGTGGAAATCCCCGTGTGCTACGGCGGCGAGTATGGGCCGGACTTGAACGACGTGGCGGCAATCCATGGAGCCACACCAGAAAGAGTCGCCGCCGCGCACAGTTCGACCGGATACCTCGTCTACTTTCTCGGCTTCGTTCCAGGTTTCGCCTATCTCGGAGAGTTACCGGACGAGTTGGTTACGCCGCGTTTGGCGACTCCGCGAAAGAGCGTGCCCCCAGGGAGCGTTGGGATTGCCGGACGGCAGACTGGGATATATCCGTTCGCGACCCCGGGAGGATGGAGGTTGATTGGGCGAACGCCTCTGACGATGTTCCGGCCGGACAATGGCAGTCGGTTGGCGATTGGAGACCGCGTCCGATTCTTATCGATTTCCAGCGGCGAATTTGCAGCGCTGGAGAAAGAGCAGGCGAATCCTTGGGCTTGATTGAGGTAGAGTCCCCGGGCCTCCTCACCACGGTGCAAGACCTCGGTCGGGAAGGCTTCGGGTCGATGGGCGTCTCAGCCTCCGGAGCGGCCGACGCGATCGCGTTACGGCTGGGAAACCTCCTGGTAGGAAACGCGGAGGCTGCGGCCGCGTTGGAGATGACTCTCCTGGGCGGCGCGTTTCTGTTTCCGGAAGGCGGCGTGATTGCGCTGACCGGATCGGACTTCGGTGCGACGCTGGATGAGAAGCCGGTAGAGTTTTGGAGGTCCACGGAAGTTCGTAAGGGTCAAAGGCTGCGCTTGGGCCCCACGAAATCCGGGGCACGGTGCTATTTGTGCGTTCAGGGCGGGATTGCGGTGGTCCCTTTCCTGGGCAGCGCGTCAACACATTTGTTGAGCGGGCTGGGCGGATTTGAGGGTCGGGCTTTGCGCAAGGGGGACGTCCTCACCGTCGGGGCGGCGGAGCGCTCCTTCCAGAAACGGATGGTGGCCGCAGAAGCACTTCAGCTCTTGTCTCCACGCAAGGTGCTGCGCGTTACCTTAGGCGTCCAAGCCGATTGGTTTTCGGATTCATCCCAGCAATTGTTTTACGGCAGCGTTTATCGGGTTCGTGAGGATTCCAACCGGATGGGCCTTCGTCTCGACGGTCCGCCGGTTCCGCCGCATGCCGGCGGAGAAATGATCACGGAAGGCATTTCTCTCGGCGCAGTGCAGGTCCCGGAGTCCGGGCAGCCAATCATCTCTTTTGTGGAACAACAAACCACGGGAGGCTATCCGGTAATCGCAAATGTGATTTCGGCGGATTTTTCTTCCGTCGGGCAATTGCGGCCGCGCGATGAAGTGCGCTTTGAGAGAGTTGAGATGGATCAGGCGAGGGCATCGCTGATCGAACAGGAAAAGCGGATGGCGTCGGAGAATTTGATCCCCCAATGAAATTCATCGATCTCAATTGCGATATGGGCGAAATGCCCGAAGCGATCGCCGACGGCACACAGGAATCCCTGATGCCGCACATCACTTCGGTCAATATCGCATGTGGCGGACACGCTGGAGACGAGCGGACGATGGCCGCCACTGTCGAACAGGCGCTGCGATGGAAGCTGGCGATCGGGGCGCATCCTGGATATCCCGATCGCGCGAATTTTGGACGGTTCGAACTGGATGTCAGTCCTGATGTTGTCGCGAATTCGGTTTTCGAGCAGGTTCAAGCCCTCGCGGAGGTTGCCACGAGGTTCGGCGTCCGCCTCGCGCACGTGAAGCCACACGGCGCCCTCTACAACCAGGCGGTAAACAACCGCGCTCTGGCGGCGGCGATTGCGGAAGGCGTAGCGCGATGGCGCCGAGATGTTGTGCTCGTAGGATTGGCGGACTCGCTAATGCTGGAAGTATTTCGCGACGCTGGCAGTCTAGAGGCTGCGGAAGCCTTCGCCGATCGCCGCTACGAAGCAGACGGAACCCTGCGCTCGCGCAAGTTCGCAGATGCCCTGATTCGCGATCCCGAAGAGGCCGCGCGGCAGGCGGTCAGCATCGCGAAGAACGGAAGCGTGCTCGCCAGCGGCGGCCGCGAAGTTCAGGTACACGCCCAAACAATTTGCATTCACAGCGACACACCCGGCGCGGTGGAGATCGCAGTGACCGTGGCCACCCGCTTGCGCGACGCCGGCGTGGTCTTGCGTGCAGTCGGCCAATGACCGAAACCAATCGGCGTATAGTGTTGCCTCTATGTGGAAGCCTGCGCTCGTTTTTCTTTGTTTGATTTCCTCCGCTTTGGCCGCCGACACAACGCCCGGGAAAAAGCTATCCGCCCCGCAATTGATGGACCTCGCAAACGCCCTCGCAAAAGACCTCTTAAAGTCCAACCCAGAGGCCCTTCGTGACGCCATCCTCGCCACCTTCGACGCCAAAGATCTGAAAGAGGGGACGGCCTGGACCGGCCGCGGACCGGATTTTTTCTTTGCCACTCAGTCGGCATCCGAACCGTCGCTTGTTATTGATAGTTCCTCACCTGTGAAGATGCAGCATCTCGCGGACTCGGACACTTGGTACGCAGTGGTGCGCATCGAACCGGTGGGCAGGTTGCATGCGTTCCATTATCTGGTCAACGGGTCGGCTTTTGGCGGACGGCTCGACCTTCCGGCGTTCGGCCCGCTTTCCTATCAGCAACCCGGCGCTCCCTCTGGCACGTTATCCGGGAAAATCGTCCACACCAGCAAAATCTACGACGGCATGAAGAGCGAATACCAGATATATGTGCCGGCACAGTACGACCCGAATGTGGCCGCCGCGCTGATGGTTTTCCAGGACGGCATCTGGTATGTCGACCGCGAGGGCAACAACTCCGCCCTCAACGTGATCGACAATCTGATTGCCCAAAAGAAAATTCCGGTAATGATCTGCGTCTTCATCAAGCCCGGCGTGATCGGCGACTCGCCAGGCACGCCAACCTACAACTTCGTCAAGGCGTATTCAGAAAAGTGGCATCGCACGCTCGACGATTCCATGCGTAGCACGCTCTATGACACGGTCAGCGACCGTTACGCCCGCTTCCTGCGCGACGAAATTCTGCCGGATGTGGCGGCGAAATATAACCTGCGCAAAGATGCCTACAGCCACGCCATCACAGGCCTTTCCTCGGGCGGGATTTGCGCCTTTAACGCAGCCTGGCAGATGCCTGGAGAATTCAGCCGGGTGATTTCGTGGATTGGAACCTTTACCGCGCTCCAATGGCGGGAAGATCCCGGGAATCCGGAAGGCGGACAGGACTATCCCGATAAAATCCTGCGCGAGCCCAAGCGCAACCTACGCGTTCTTCTCCAGGATGGCGCCGAGGACATGGAGAACGATCGCTACGGAAGCTGGCCTCTGGCCAACCTTCGTATGGCCAACGCTCTCAAACTCAAGGCCTACGACTTTCACTTCAGTTTCGGAAAGGGCACCCACAATTCAGCCCAGGGCGCCGCCGAGTTTCCGGAAGAAATGATCTGGCTCTGGAGAGACTACGATCCGGGCAAAACCGGGCAGATTTACGAGATTGAACCTTCCGAGCAGGCTAAGCCGCTGTTCCGCGTGGGCTTGGTCAATCGGGATTCGGAGTGATCTTGGCAAACGGTGGATCACCCGGCCCCAGTGAGCTCTGCTCTGGATCACGTGCCTCAATGGCGCTTTTCTTGACCGTCAGGGAAAGCCTTCGCCATTTTGAGATGCCTGGTAATCGGCACGCGCAGGACGTAGGCGAGCTTCCTGAGTTCGGTTTCGGCCTTAGGGGTCAATTCCCCTTTGGAAATCTCCCTGATTCTGGCGCAAACCTCGTCGATCTCGTTTTCCGTGGCTACTGGCATCGGAGAAGTTTAGCCCCGGATGAATCCCCCCCTAAATACTGTGGTTCTTGTAAAAATCTTGGGGACAAGGCTTCAGGATGAGGGCTTGACTCCAGATCTTGCCATCCCTTCCCATTTTGGAACCCCCCTCACGAAATTCCCCACTTCTTCGTTGACTTAGCGTCCCGCCGGCCCCACCATAGTTGTAAGGCTTCGGGACAGTGATTTAGAGCTATCTCTTTTGTTTTCAAGATTTTACGTATAAGTCCTTTGAACTCAAAGATTTCGCCGCTCTTACCCGCGTATCTCATTGATTCCATTAGTTCGGGGGGAGGGGGTACCCTGATTCAGCGGCACCCCTGCATGTTTGGGGCGGGTCCACCATAGGTCCCTAAATGTCGCCCCGATTGCCACATTACTTTTGTCACTTGGGTTCCTCTTGATAACAGTCTGTAATTCAACTATTGGGGTGGTGTTTGCGTCTTCGATCCAGTTCGAAGATTTGGTCCGGGGCCGTGGTCTGCCTGGTCGTTGCGCAGGCGGCCGCGTCGCTGCTGCTCGCAAAGTCCTTCTGGCTCACCGCGATTACCGATTGGATATCCTTTGCCTTAATGCTCTCGGCCGCTGCCGCCTTTGCCCGGAACGCATTCACCACCAACCACCGGCAACGCTTCGTTTGGATTCTCCTCGGCGCCGGTTACGCCATCGAAGCCTGCGGCCAAATCCTGTGGATGCGCTGGGAACTGGTTCTGAAACAAGCCCCCACCATGTATCTGGGAGACGCCTGCGTCTTTCTCGCCTGGACCGCTCTCATTCTCGGCTTCGCCCTGCGGCCTCACGCCGAGCCAACCCCGCAACATCAGAGCCTGGGAACGCTCGACCTGTTCTTCTTCCTGCTCACCGGAATTTACCTGTACCTGTTTCTCGTCATCCCGTGGCAGTACCTGGCTCCCGAACCTCTGTCCTACGGCGCAGCCTACAAATTTCTCGCGCTGGCGCAGGACATAATCCTGCTGTCCGTCGTAATCCTCGGCTGGCAGCACAGTTCCGGACGCTGGCGGCACTTCTACATCCTGCTCACCAGCATTGTCGCGTTCGACACGGTCATGGAATATGTTCAGGATACGGTCGCCGACGCCGGAATTTACTTCAGTGGCAGTTGGTACGATTCGGCCACCGCGGCGTGTCTTGCGGGCATGACCATCGCCGCCTTAATGGCCTATCGTCTCGAATCGGTCTCCGAGCGCGGCAACCCGGAAAGCGAACGATATTGGCAGTGGGCCTCGCGCCTGGCCGCTCCCGTCACCCTCATCTTGCCCCTGCTGGCAGCCTGGTCGTTCCTCGACAGGAGCCTCCCCAATTCCGTTTGGCAATTTCGTGTCGTGCTCTCCCTGTTCGCCATTGTCATCTTCGCGTGGGTCGGCATCGTGAAACAGCGCCGTCTCGAGAAAGCGCTGGCAGATGTCAATTGTGAACTACTGGACGCCTCCCTCACCGACCTCCTCACCGGCGCCCGCAATCGACGATTCTTTACCAGTTCCATCGAGAGCGACGTGCAGCAGGTCTTGCGTTCCTTGACCAACAGCCAGTCCGCCGATTCACGCAATCGCGATCTCGTCTTCTACATGATCGATATCGACCATTTCAAACGCGTCAACGACCTGTTCGGGCACAAGGTCGGTGACCAGATCCTGGCCGAAGTCGCGCGGCGCATCCAGTCCGCCGCCCGCCTTTCCGATGCCGTAATCCGTTGGGGAGGCGAGGAGTTCCTGCTCTTGTCACGCTACACAGACCGCAAAGACGCGCACATCCTCGCCGGACGCGTTCTCGATTCCATCGGATCCGAGGCCTATCCCGTGGAAGGCACCCGAAAAGCACTCCGCATCACCTGTTCCATCGGCTGGGCTACGTTTCCATGGAAAGAACAAGAACCGGGCCTCATGCCTCACGATCAGGTACTCCTGCTCGCCGACTCGGCGCTCTATCAGGCCAAAGACTCAGGAAGAAATCGGGCCGTCGGCCTGTTACCGGAAGGCGAGACCCTGCATGTCGAAAACTTCGCCACCACGGTCTGCGTCAACGGCATCGTCGCGTCCGCCGTGACCACTCCCGGGCCCGATATCGAAGGTGGCTCCGCATCACAGCTAAACCTCGGCAACACAGCCACCGCTTCTGCCACGGCTTGACCTTGACTGACCTTCCCCTTACCGTCCCGCGTAAGCTATCCCCCTCCGTAGCTTGCCGGGGTAGGATCCTTCGGGAAAAATTGTCGACCCCCTAAGCAGGAACCCGAACCCCGACGAGACGAGACGGGACGGGGCGGAGCGAGCGTGGGTCAGTGCACTAGTCTTTGCCGAGCGACTCGCGTTCGTTGCTTCGCGGATACGGCGTCTCGTATCCCTTGGTCGCATGCCACAGGATCAGGTTCAGCACGCCGTCGTCGGCGTCATCGGCGACGGAAAAATCCATTCGTGCCGAAAGCTCGGCATCACGCAACGCGGCACCGTGCAGCTCTGAACGTTTAGGATTGAACTCATCCAGCGGGATCTGGTTCTGCTTTGCCGCGTAAGGAGTCAGATCTGGGTTTGGCTGGAACAACGCAAGCATGGGATTCGCGGCGAGATCAAATTGTGTCAGCGGATCGATCCCCAGGATAAGCTCGATGGTTCGCAGAATGCTGTTCTGGTTGTAGAAGGTTGTATCGTGATAGCGGCGCCGAGTGTAAGCGCTCACGACGAACCCGACCGTACGGTGGCCATCTACGTGGTCCACGCCATCTTGCGGATCGTCTTCCACCACAAAGATCGCCGTGTCTTTCCAAAACTTGCTCTTGCTGAGCGCTTCTACGATCTGTCCCAGCGCCAGGTCGTTATCGGCGACTGCGGCACGCGGGGTGGGCGCGCCTTCTTGAGTAGCTGAGGTGTGGTCGTTGCCCAGCTGTACCACCATCAGGTTCGGCAGATCACCGTTCTGCTCGAAGCGGCGGATCTCGTTTGCGAGTTCCTGCCCACGATAGACATCAGGCACACCGAGATCGAAGGCGGGATAGCCCCAATCTACGTAGGGCATGAGCGATAGCATCTCTGTCTTCTGAAGGAACCGCGTGGAGTGGTTGTTGCGCTTGTAGGCTTCGTACAGCTCCTGCCAACTCTTGTGCGGCTCCATTCCCAACTGCCCCTTCAGGAACTCGCTGTAAATTCGAAACGTCAGTCCATGCCGCAGCGCTGCATCCCAGATGAACCCTGCCGGCGAGTAGGCAATGGGATCGGTGCCATCCGAAGGATAGCTGCGATTGAACCCGCCCATGTTCTTTTCGATATAGTCCGTGGCGTAGCCTTCATCCGTCCACTGGTGGCCCTCAGCGCTGAGCATTCCGTTGCAATACAGGTTATCGAGCAGCACGAACTCCTCAGCCAGCGCGTGATGATTCGGCGTGACCTCGGCGCCGAACATGGTGAGCGAAGGGTCGCCGTTACCGCCCTTCAGATCGCCCAGCACCTGATCGTAGGCGCGGTTCTCTTTGATGATGTAGATGACGTGCTTGAACAGCGAACGCTCGCCCGGCCGCATCGGCACCGGGACATACTTGGGCTCGCCGCTCGCAGCGCCCGCTGCCGTCAGGTTTGGCAGCTGCATGTTCGGCAGCCGCATGTTGGCCGCGACTTGCAGCGTGTAGTTCTTCAACTCCTCCGAGCTCGGCGGCGGAATGATCGAGATGCTGCCCGCGTAATCGTAAACGTTGTGTCCGCCGTGGCGGGTTGTTCTGATTGTGGTCGCAAAACCGAAATCGGTCCCGCGAGCACCCACGCCTTTTAGATTGGCGACCAGGAGTCCTTGCCCGCTTAGCGCGACGGCGCTCGGATAATAGCCTGTCGGTATCAGCCCTTCCAGTTTCTCTGTCGCGATATCGATCACAGCGATCGCGTTGTTACCGCCGTTCGCCACGTAGAGCTTTTTGCCATCCGTCGAGACCGTGAGCGCGTTGGGCGCACTGCCCACGGGTAGGTCAGCCATTGGTTTGGTGCTGATGGTCGCTGTGACCTCGGCTTTCTCCACATCAATCGCCGAGACCGAGTCGCTGTTGGCGTTGGCGACATAGAGGGTCTTGCCATCCGGCGCCAGTGCCATGCCGCTCGGGTGCAGCCCCACCTCGACCTCTTTGATCACGACGCCTTTGGCAAGATCCACTACTGAAACAGTGCCGGTCGAAGCCACTCCGGTGCGGGGATCGATCACCGTATCAGTGCCGGAACTCTCGGCGGTAAAGTCGTCGCCGGTGGCCGGATGCCGTCCACCCCAGTTGCTCACGAAGGCGCGCCCACCCACGAGCACCACGCCATAGGGTGCAACTCCGACCGGAATCTGCGCCTCGAGCTTCTTCGAGGCCAGGTTCACGACCCCGAGCGTGTTGTTGCTGCTCAGCGTCACGTAGAGGCGTTGGGTTGCAGTATCAATGGCAATACCGCCCGGCACAGGAGGGTCTCCAATTCCAGCCAGGCCGGGGAGCGCGATGGAGTCGCTCCACGCAAATTCGCCGCTCGGCTGACGGCTCGCCCCGTGCAATCCGTTGAAGGAATCTGTGAGCCAAACCTTGTTGCCATCTGCTTCCCATGTGATGCCGTGGAATCCGTTGCCACCCAGGCTATGGGAAAAATGGTCATTGGGCGGGGGCGCCAAACTCTGGATCGCCAAACTCTGGAGAATCGCCCCGCTCGTCGCATCAAGCAGCATGAGACCGTGGGAGTGTTGCACCGCCACCAGCTTCTGCGCGGGATCGAGCGCAAGGTCCGTCGGCCTGCCGAAGAAGACTGTGCTCTTGCCCGCCGGCGTGATGACTTGGGCGGTAGCTTGCATGTAGATGCCGCGGCTGGCATCCAGCGGGCCGACCTGCGCGTGCTCCCAATCCCAAGCCCCCGCCGGTTGAGGTACAGCATTTTGTAATCGCGAGCCCGATGCCTTCTTTTCGGCAGCGCTCGCCAAGCTGGCCACCAGCAACAGGAGCAGAGGAATAGAGCTAATCCATCTCTTCATGGCGCCTCCAGGCGAAAGACTATAAGCGTTAAAGGATAAAGGGGACGGAAAAAGGGACAGACGGACGGAAAATGGGGACAGACGAATGTGAGAAACCGGCTTCCAGACCGAAGTGACCTCAATTCGCCCACTGCGGGTGCCCCAAGTTCGCGCCGCACTTTGGCGCTTCTATGAGACGGCTGATCGTGTCAAGTGTTCGCAGTGCATTTCCATGGTGATTGTGTCTTTCATCGTCTCGCGGGTTTCATCTCGGGCTTCTATTCGCACTCTGATGGGCCCTAGGGGCCCGGTGCATGTTGGCGTCCGATACTGATGAAGCGGCGCTGCTATCTAACCTTCGGCCTTAGGGTTCTGACCAAGCGCTTAATCGCAGTCGCCGCAACGCGAGATTTGTTGACTCAGGTTTTCATCTGCCTTTCCGCTTCCGTGCAATCCTATCCCGCCAGGACGTGAGCTTTCTGGGGAAACGGTTGATAGCGTTCGCCACTTTTCCAGAGGTGATGCAACAAAACCGCCAGCTTGCGAGCCACCGCGATGACCGCGCGTTTCTTCCCGCGCTTTCCACCGCTGGCTGCCAGTTTCAATCCCCACCGCCGAAGTGCGGAATCCGGCCCGAAACGTCCCAACACATATTGCGAAGCCTGCACCAGCAATCGGCGCAGATAGGTGTTCCCGGTTTTGCTGATTCCCAGCTGTGGATCCGATTCTCCCGATTGGCTTTGCCGAGGCCGTAGTCCCAGGAAGGCTCCTACCGCTCGACTGTTCCGCGTCGCCTCCGCCGAATCCAGCGTCAGCACATAGGCGGCCGCAATCACCGGCCCTACTCCGGGTACACTTCGTAACCTTTCCACTTCCGGATACCGTTTTCCTAGAGCCTCGATCTGTTTGTCCATCTGCCGGATCTGTTCCGTGAGGCTCGCCACCTGCTCCAACAACGGAACCAGCGCCGGTTCCAAGCCGCTGGGAATCGCAGTCCCGGCTACCTGGGCAAACGTTTCCGTTGAGCACGGCGGCAGTCGCTGGCCCGTGCTCTTGGCCAGTCCACGCGCCGCGTTCACCATCATGGTCCGTGCCCGGACCAGCGTGTCGCGCGCTTGCAGCAGGTTCAGATCCCGCTGTCGTTCCAGGCTGCGATGTCGGATTGGCGATAACAACCGCACATCGTAGGCCGCGAACCGTGCCAACTTCTCCGCATCGTTGTGATCGTTCTTCGATTCGCTATGGGTAATGGCTCGCAACTTGCGCGTATTCGCCACCACCACCTCATGCCCCATCTCCCGCAGCCACCGACTCACCCACGGCGAATGGGTCCCGCACTCCATCGCCATCCGCTGCTTCGGTTCCCCAGAAAAGTGTCGCTCCAGGGCTTCTCCGGTCGTCGCGATCCGCCCTTCTTCCATCACTTCACCGTCCGAGTTCACCCTGCAGTAGCGACTGAAACGATCTCCCAGATCGATTCCCACGGTCATCGCAGGCTTCTCCACTTCCACTGATCCTCTGCTACCCTTTCTCATTGGCTGGTCTCCTTTGCACCTCATCGAGTGCGTGCGGACAGCTTACCGCTTCCGCGAGACCAGCCGTCTCATTCCATCTAAC
>Ga0209863_10000267_pt1 | contig 30538 bp, 26 predicted proteins | sample OrgsoiDNA2013046_FD_185796 | JGI IMG/M metagenome (GOLD analysis project Ga0209863, IMG submission 185796) | Permafrost soil microbial communities from the Arctic, to analyse light accelerated degradation of dissolved organic matter (DOM) -... | ecosystem: Environmental > Terrestrial > Soil >...
GGTGATGGTGGCGCGCAAACTGGCGGTGCGGCTGTATTGGATGTGGAGAACACAACAGCCCTACACTGCCACTCGCATGCAGGGCAGCCCGAGTCATCCCGTGGCCGAAAGTTAGGCCGTGCATTTGAATGGGCGCCCTGCCTCTCAACCAGGGTTGAGAGTCTGAAGACAAGAATCATGGTCGGTGTAACTGACCGAATAGATGGTTAGTGGAGCAAGAGCTACCACAGGTGATTAACGAAGAACGCGAGTCTTGGTCTTATGCAAAAGCAACACCTGCTGAAAGAGCAAAATGGCGCCTCTCTAAAACCTGAGACGCATACGCCGTCATTTGCCCTTGACTTCCCCGTCGTTGTTATAGATGGGATGACGCGGCCCGCTAGTCGTGGAGAACGATGTTGAGCAGTGAACTGTGAACCTGTAACGCGCCTTCTGCACCCCCGGGGTAGTTAATAAATCCCAATTTCCTGAACCGATTCATGAAAAAGCTAACCCGCGAACGAGTGGTACCTACCATCTCGGCCAGCGTCTCTTGACTGAGCTTCGGAATCACGGATTCAGAAATCCCTTCCTTGCCAAAATGAGCGAGCATGGGGCGTTCGGTCAATCAAATGCCAGGTCGTCATCGCTCAGGACTTTAACCGCCCAGCGTTCGGTTCCACACGCGAGCGCATAGTTGCACAGGGCACCAGAAAACAGAGAGACAACAAGCAACTTACGCATGGTCTTTCTCCGGCCAGGCTATTTAGGGTGTGAGGATGATTTCAGCAGCTTATGTCTTTTTGCCTCCTTTTTGCAAAAGAAAACCATCGATATCTGCTTTTCCTAACAAAAAACGTTTTGCTGACCGTTTCCGATTTAACTCAGATGCCTTCTCGCCGAGCACTATTCGTTTTGTCATTTGTTGATTGGCCCTTGAAAGCATCAGTTACTTCGAGTCGCCCAATCATAAATAGTTACTAACTATCTGCCTTAGCTTAATAGAATATTCACTATACAGTAACCATTGAAACAATTGTAGGTATTGGATAGTATTGCCAAGGATTGATGAAGTCGTAGTAAGTCTTTCCTCTAGCCATGTTGACGGTATGCCTCAATAGAACAAAGAAAGGACCGCTCATGAAGTCGCGATTGATAAAAATAAGCGTAGCGTTTTCTCTCGGGATGATCTGTGCAATCGCATCCCTTGCCTCATTTAGAATTCATCCTGTACTTGCGCAAGGGGGAACTCCTAACGTGTGGCAACATCCAGGAAAACTAATTGACGAGAGAGCAAGAATTGCAAACCCTGAGGACAAAGAATCTATCAGGGAAGTCGCGAACCAAATATTTAACTACCCACATGCATTTGGAAGAATGCCTGCTGAAGTTGAGGCTTCCGTCAAGGAAAAGCTCGTTATTGAGGAAATGTCCTTTCGCAGTGGCCGGAGACCAGGCATTTCTGAAGATGACGTAGTACTAGTCGTGAACCGAGTAGGAAACGCTCTTAATCTTCCTTCCTATGCTCGAACCACACAAAAACAGGTTCGGACGATTCGCATGAGCTTGATGTTCGAATCACCAGCATTCATGGCATCAGGCATGCTGCGGCCCGACATGCGGATTGGCGAATCAATAAGCTCAGAAATGTCTATCTTGCAAGCAACGCATGTTGCGCAAGTCCTGCTGGATCAAAAATTCATCAATCCTGATTTCCAGGCCGATCCCAACGATTGGGATCAGAATTTCCACAAAAAGGCGCTAGAAAAGATTCAAAAATCTGAGGATATTCAAAGAGCTGGGACGAGCAATCAAATAACTCATCACATTTCGGCTCGGGAAAATTCAAAGCACGCAGAGATGAGCCAGGCATTCTTTTCTGGTGCATCTTCCCTCAGTGCAATTGATGGTCTGGAACTTGTCAAGCAGCTATCGAGAGATTGGAAAATAGGGCAATAAGGAAGGATAATGATCGTGCGGAAGAAAATTGGAACCTTTGTTTTAACTACGGTTGGAATGTTTATGATTTCGGGGTTTAGTTCTTGCTTTACCACCCCACCCCTCCCCGCGCCATCTGAGGCCGGATTTTTCATCGTAACAGAATTTCAGCCTTTCGGGTCGCCACTCCCACTTCTCGTACCTGTCGTGACCACTCATTGGGATTTTCTTCGGGATCAAACTGGTCTCACTGCCATCGGAGATTCTACGAGTTTCGATAACACCACCGATATTTCTCAAGCCAAAGGTATCGCTGCTAATAAGAGAGTTCCCTCGGTTTGGGAGGTTCAATGGCTGAAAGGCGGTCCCCCGGAATGTATCGGTGCTCCAGATGCGCCAGGGCTGTCTTTCAATTCAAACCCCCAACGTGTCACTGAAGTGATTTGTCTTCAGGGCGCGCCGGGTTTAGATAGTCTTATGGCAGCCGGGAACTTTACTTTGGCACCCCACCCAATGTACACAGATGGCTCTTCGGGAGGAACTGTCACCGTTCGAGGGGCTGGCTTCAGTGCGCAATACGGAATGCCTTTGGTGCAATACGTCGACTCTAACGGGACTTTGGTTGCCCAAACGACTTTTAGTTCGGTGGCGCCCGATGGAACTTGGGCGAGTGCTGTGGCACCGGATGTGTCCCAAGTTAATTTGGGAAGCTATTCCGGGGTAATCTACAATGCGAACTCTAGCGGCGGCTACAATTTTTTGGGCGCAGTGGCGGTTACTGTCCTCGACCCGCCGCCTGATCCAGGAACCGGTTGTACTGGACACCCAAGACCCTTGAATTGTAATTAGTGGAGCGCCCCAGACTGTGGGGTAATGCAAAGCATCCGCATTCCCCCATAGTTTGCCGGGCCAGCCCAGTGGCGGCTCGTGGTTTCGCTTCCCGGAGTTTTCAACGGAATAAGCAATTCGAGCCTTGCTCCGATTAGGGGATAGCGGTATATTCCTGCCACCCCCTTCACGATATCCGCCGTTTCGGAGAAAGATAATGAAACGCTTAATTGGGCTTTTACTTGTTTTAGCACTAGCCTGTCCCGCATTTCCCCAAGCCTTACCGAAAGCCTTACCGAAAGCCTCACCAACATCCGCAGTCCAACCCTCCGCTCCCGCCCCAACCTCCGGATCCTGTTCCGCCTGGCCATGTCTCGCGCCAGATGCTGGAGCATTATTCCCATATCCGACTCAAAACGAAACGTGAAGCGGTGGAGATGTTGGGACGAAACTCGCCAGCATTGGAAGGTTACGTCACAAACCACGTCACAAATGAGTCCAGCGGGGGCGACGAGAAACTCGACTCAACCTCACAAACGCATGATTTAACTGAAGATATCTTGGTGGAGCTAGTCGGGATCGAACCGACGACCTCATCGTTGCGAACGATGCGCTCTCCCAGCTGAGCTATAGCCCCACTTTTGAGTGGATCGTTCGATTTTATCAGCGATGCCGGATTCGGTAAACGGAGGGTGTGGAATTGCTTTGGGTACGATGCAGAGGATTTCACCGGGAAATGTGACCCGACAGTCAAAGCTCTGTTTGAAAAATACAGGCAGGTACGCATGCCGAACGTGCGCATCGGTGACGAGGACATCGCAGAGCTCATTGATTTTCTGAAAAAACAGAGTAAAGCGCCGGACGGCCCGGTTGCCGCCGGTAAAAATGAAGCGCAGAAAAGCGCGACCGGCTCGTCCAGCGTGTCTTTGAACATCGCGTCTCATCACTAAAGCTTCACCCGGATTTTTTTAAGATGTTGGCTACACTCCGGCCGATTTTTAGCGGAGGGTTATGGTCCTGGCGATCCCTCCCCCGGTTCGGACGCTTCCTGATGCATGTGGTGCATATGAGAGTCGTTCATGGCCTGCTGATAGACTGGTCATCAGACAGGCGGTGCTTCGGACTTGGGCTTGAGCAAATGCTCCAGCCAGCAGCCAACTCCGGATGCAATTTTTACCGTCCTAGTCAGTTCGCCCTTCATGCAGGACTGGTACAAAGACGCAATCATCTATGAAGTCCATGTCAGGGCTTTTTCTGACAGTGTCACTGACGGCATCGGTGACTTTGGCGGACTTACGCAGAAACTGCCTTATCTGGAAGACCTTGGTGTCACAGCGGTCTGGCTGCTGCCATTTTGTCCGTCGCCTCTAAAGGATGACGGCTACGATATTTCCGACTACACGGACATCCATCGTTCTTATGGGACGATAAAAGACTTTCAGCGCTTTATGCGTGAAGCCAAGCGCCGCGGTCTTAAAGTCATCACCGAACTTGTCCTGAACCACACGTCTGACCAGCACCTCTGGTTTCAGCGCTCCCGGCGTGCTCCACCCGGAAGCCGCTGGCGGGACTTTTACGTCTGGAGTGATACGCCCGACCGCTATCGTGACGCCCGCATCATTTTTAAGGACTTCGAAACCTCCAATTGGACGTGGGACCCCATTGCCAAGGCATATTACTGGCATCGTTTTTATTCGCATCAGCCTGACTTGAACTGGGAAAATCCTGAGGTCCGCAAAGCCATGTTTGCCGCCATGGATTTCTGGTTCGATATGGGCGTGGACGGGCTTCGGCTGGACGCGGTTCCCTACCTGTTTGAGAGCGAAGGCACCAATTGTGAAAATCTTCCGGAGACGCACACGGCGCTCAAAGAGCTGCGCAAGCATGTAGATGAAAAATATGCTGACCGTCTTCTGCTGGCTGAAGCCAATCAGTGGCCGGAGGATGCAGTGGCCTATTTCGGCACTGGCGACGAATGCCACATGGCATTCCATTTCCCCATCATGCCCCGCCTGTTCATGGGCCTGCGCATGGAGGACCGCCATCCAATTACAGAAATTCTCCGCCTTACTCCGCCTATTCCGGATAGCTGCCAGTGGGCAATGTTCCTGCGCAACCATGATGAACTCACGCTGGAGATGGTAACGGACGAAGAGCGTGACTATATGTACCGCACCTACGCGCATGATCGCGAAATGCGGATCAATCTCGGAATTCGCCGCCGGCTTGCCCCACTGCTGGAAAACGATCGCCGACGCATTGAGCTGATGAATGCCCTGCTGCTCTCTTTGCCCGGCACTCCAGTGCTTTATTATGGCGACGAAATCGGCATGGGCGATAACATCTATCTCGGCGACCGCAATGGCGTCCGCACCCCGATGCAATGGAGCCCTGATCGCAACGCCGGGTTCTCCCGCGCCAATCCGCAAAAACTTTATCTGCCCGTCAACATAGACCCTGAGTATCACTACGAAGCGCTCAACGTTGAAACGCAGTCCAACAATTCACATTCACTGCTGTGGTGGACGAAGCGCATGATCGCGCAGCGCAAACAGCATCCTGCATTCGGCCGGGGCAAGATGGAGATTCTCTTTCCGCCTAACCGCAAGATTCTGGCCTTCGTCCGTGAGTTTGAAGATGAGAAGATCCTCGTCGTAGCCAATCTTTCGCGTTTTACCCAATGCGTGGAACTCGACCTCTCAAGGCATAAGGATTCTGTTCCAGTGGAAGTTTTTGGACGCAATCGCTTCCCGGCCATCACAGAGCAGCTTTATCTACTCTCGCTAGGACCACACGCTTTCCTGTGGTTCCATCTCCAACAGCGTGAGCAGAGCCAGGAATCATTTTCAATATCTGCTCGAGTTGAAGAGATGCCGGTGCTGACCGTGGATCCCGCGAACATCTTCAGCACGACCACCTGCAACACCATTGAGCGGCTGCTTCCTCGCATGCTACGCACACGACCGTGGTTCAAGAACAAGAACCGGACCATACGGCTCGTCCGTATCAAGGACATCATTTCTCTTCCTGATACCACGGCGCATATTCTTCTTGCCGCCATTGAATATAGTGACGGGGAGCCGGACACCATCCCTATTCCTCTTTCCCTGGCCACGGGCGAGCAAGCCGCGACAATCCTGGCGGACAAGCTGTACGGCGTTCTGGTAAAGCTGCAGGGCATGCCTGACCCGCAATCGATCCTTTACGGTGCAATCTTTGATCGACAGTTCAATGATGCGTTATTAAAAGCCATGCTGCGTCGCAGAAGGATCAAGGGCGAGCACGGCGACATTGTCGGCACGCACACACGGGCATTCCGCGAAGCCTGGGGACGTGTCCGCTCAAACCTCGACCCGCAGCCGCAAACCCTGGATCTGCACAAGATCATGGTTACGCTAGGCGAAGATTTTGTGCTCAATTTTTATCGTGAGGTCGAGGCTGGTCCCAATCCAGACCGTGAGATGGGTGAATTTCTTACCAACAACACGACGTTCTCCCACATCGCTCGCAACCTTGGCGCGATCGACTACCGTGTCCTTCAGGATGATGAAACTGAAGAAGTGACCACACTGGGAACGCTCACGTCATACGTCCGCAACGCGACGGACGGCTGGGCCTACACGCTTGACCATCTGGGTCTCTTCTTTGAGCGCGCACTTGCCATTGCGGAAGATGATCCGCGGATGAAGGACCTGGTGTCCGGCACTCCGCTTACTCTCGCGTCGCAACCGGTACCTTCGATCATTACAGAACTGCTTGGCGGCTATGATGAGATCGCGGTGCTGCTTGGCCGGCGCACTGCGGAACTTCATGTTGCGCTCAACAGCCATCCGGAAATACCTGAGTTTGCTCCTGAGCCGTTCACTGAATTCTACCGTCACGGCCTGTATCACGGTTTTCTCGCGCAACTCAATAAATCAATGGATGCCCTGCGCCAGGGGGTGGAACAGCTGTCCGGTTCCGCCCGCGAAGAAGCAACGGAAGTTCTAAATCGACGTGACACTCTGCGCGATCGCTTCAATGCGCTGCGTGATACGCGCATCTCAGGCATGCGCACCCGGCACCATGGCGATTATCATCTGGGCAACGTGCTCTACACCGGCAGTGATTTTATGGTGGCCAACTTTGATGGCGACTTCTCACGGCCAATGAGCGAGCGCCGCATTAAACGGTCGCCTATTAAGGACGTCGCCAGCATGATTCGCTCATTTCACTATGTTTCCCATGCCGTCTTGTTCAACCACGTGCCTGGTATCGTAACCTCCCCTGATGTTGACTGGCGTCTGGAGCGCTGGGCCAAAGCATGGTACCGGTGGGTAAGTGCCTTGTTCCTGCGTGGCTACCTTGAAACAGCGGCTGCCGGTAATTGCCTGCCGGGAACGCAGGAGGAAATCAAAGCCGTACTGGACGCTTACATCCTGGAAAAAGGCCTGATTGAAGTTGAGTATGAACTTGAACACCGTCCAGACTGGGTTCGCATCCCTCTGCATGGCCTTCTGGAACAATTGCAATGAAATTTCCCCGTTCGGCTGGAATACTACTCCATCCTACTTCTCTGCCAGGCCCACTCGGGATTGGTGACCTGGGCCCTGAAGCGCAGCGTTTTGTCACCTATCTCCACAACAGCGGGATAAAAATCTGGCAGGTGTTGCCGCTCAATCCCACCGGATACGGAGACTCTCCTTATCAATCACTCTCGGCCTTTGCCGGTAATCCTCTGCTCATTAGCCTAGAAAAGCTCGTCACGGAAGGCCTGCTGGATGAAACAGCACTTCAATCGCAACCCAGTTTCCCTGAAAACAAGGTCGATTTCAGTCTGGTCATTCCCTGGAAGTTTGGCCTGCTTCGTCAGGCCGCCAACAGATTTTTCGCAGCCGCTCACTCTGAGCAGAAAACTGAATTTGAAGATTTCACAAAACAGAATCAGGCATGGCTCGATGATTACGCGCTCTTCATGGCTGCCAAAGATGCACATCATGGCCAGGCTTGGAGTTCATGGGATCCCGAGCTCGCCATGCGACGTCCCGCAGCCATGGCTGCATGGAATAGCAAGCTTGCCGCGGAGATCGCGACGTACAAATTCTGGCAATTCACTTTCTTCCGGCAGTGGAACGCCATTCGAGCCGACTGTGCCCAACGGGGCATCCGCATCATGGGTGACATTCCCATCTACGCCGCGCATGACAGTGCCGACGTATGGGCGAATCCTGATATGTTTTGGGTTGATGAGCGCGGCAACCCGCTCAAAGTAGCGGGCGTCCCTCCTGACTACTTCAGCGCCACCGGCCAGCTCTGGGGCAATCCCGTGTATCGCTGGGAGGACCTGAAAGCCAGCGGATACCGTTGGTGGATTGATCGCGTTCGCGCATCGCTCAACATGTTTGACATGGTGCGACTCGACCACTTCCGCGGCTTCGAGGCTTACTGGGAAATTCCCGCGGGCGACGCCACAGCCGAGAATGGTAAATGGGTGAAGGGGCCGGGCGCGGATCTATTTCAGGCGCTCACCAATTCTCTTGGGCCTCTGCCCATCGTCGCAGAAAATCTAGGCGTAATCACGCCCGAGGTGGAAGGCATACGCAAGCAGTTCGGCTACCCTGGAATGGCCATTCTTCAGTTTGCCTTCAGCACTGATCCGCAGGCGCCTACTTTCCGTCCGCATAACTATGAACCGCAACTGGTGGCCTACACGGGTGGGCATGACAACGACACGATGTTTGGCTGGTGGCGATCAGGCGTTTCCCAGAGTACGCGCTCACAGGATGACGTGAAGAAAGAATATAACGACGCGCAAAACTATCTGGCAGTGAGCGGCGAACAGCTTGACCGCGAAGTGAATTGGATCTTCATCCGCGAAGTCATGAAGTCAGTGGCGGATACCGTTCTGTTTCCCATGCAGGACGTACTTGGGCTGGGCAGCGAAGCGCGTATGAACACGCCCGGCACTCTCGGCGGCAACTGGACCTGGCGACTTAGCCCTGATGGCCTTCATGAACAGGACCAGCAGCGGCTGAAGCTGTTCGCGGACATTTACCAGCGCTAAGGCTGCGCTTGAACTAACCCGGTGGTTATTTGCTGGGCGGGTCCCTTTCCGTCAGAATGAGCCGCTTAACCTTGTTGCGATCCATGTGCTGTAAATTCCCGGCGATCCGAAGAACTATCTCTACTGCGGACATTGACTCCACATCCCCGACCAAGACGCTGCCATCGCGAAGCTCAATGGTGTCATGCGCAAGCGCGCCCATCTCAAAACTCACGCTGCCGCCAGAGGCATCATCAGGGCCAATCTCCAGTGGAAACCTTCCAGGCGTGAAACCTTCTTTGGCGAACTCAAGCGTATGCTGGCCCACCCCGATACGAATCATTCTTGGCGTGACACCAGCATCGGTACCATCTACCTTTAGCGCCGCACCTTGAGGAACCGTATTGATCGTGAGCGAAACCGTCTTGGCTGGTTTATCCGGCTGCAATTCAGCGGGTAGATCCCGAGGGACAAGCTGTAAGGTGACTGGCGTTCCCGATGCCTCAATGCCAGTTTGAAACTTGGTCTTCTCACCGGGGGCAAGGTTCGAAATAGAAATCCAGCCTTCGCCGATTCTTACCTTCTTCTTGTCAAAGATATAGAGAGAGAAAGTGGCCAGATTGATTTTCTTATTCCACAGGTTCTCCACCGTGGTTTCTGTCATATAAGTTCGCGAGCCGCCCTGATCACGGAACTTACCTAACGATATTCTCAGCGCTGGCTGGCCGGTTTCCGGCCAAAGCAAGACATGTGCCGGCTCGTCTTTAGCCAGTACGGTTGTGGCAAATGAAACCACAAGAACCGCTAATACCCAAAGTTTTCCTGCTATTCTTCGCTGGACCATCATGGTCTCCTGTGTACCTATTTGCCCCCTGCAATCTCTGTGGTCGCCGCATACAGATACTCCACAAACTTGCCAAAGCCGGCGATCTGTATCCGCTCGTCATTTCCGTGGATATGCTTGAGGTCTTCAGTGCTATAAACAGTTCCAATGTCATACGCCTGCACGCCTTTGGCACGCAGTTCGGCTGAATCCGTGGCCCCTACCTGCATAATGGGAATCGTCGGCACACCGGGAAATATCTTCTGCTGCGCATGTTCCAACGCGTGAAACCCGTCGGTATCCAGTCCGGATGGCTGCCCTGTTGGCCGGGCGTGTGCGCTCTCCTGATCCACGATCTGAATCGCCGGATCGTTGATGACCTTAGTCAGCTCCGCCTTGAGAGCATCCATGTTTTCGTCAGGCAAAGCGCGAACGTCAAAGCGAGCTTCTGCATCCGCGGGAATTACGTTGGAACGGAACCCGCCCTTGATGATGGTCGGCACCAGTGACGTACGCAGCATGGAGTAAGAAGATGGCTCAGTGGCATGTAGTTTCTGTTGCGCTTCCGGCTGCTCTACGTGCGCATAAATGGCAGCCTTTTCTGGTGGACTGATCTTGGCCATCTGCTGGAAGAACCGCCGCGTTGTTTCATTCAAACGCATGGGCGCTTCCCAACGCGCCGTTTTGTCCACTGCGGCCGCCAGATGTGCAATGGCATTGTCGAGCCGCGGCGCAGATCCGTGGCCGCTGGTGCCATGCGCCACCAGGCTGAATCCACGCGGCACCTTCTGGGTGGTGCTTACCGCCACATACTGTACTTTGCCATTCTCTTCCTGAATTCCTCCGCCTTCATTCAGAGCGTATTCGCAGGCGATGTCTTCCCAGTGCTTCTCCACCATGAAGTCGATGCCAAATTGCGTAGTGCCTTCTTCACCGGCTTCCGCCAGCAGGATCACGTCACGGTCCAACGGCACTTTCAGCCGATGAAGGAGAATAAATACTTCAAGGTTGGCGGCGTCCATGGACTTGTCATCGATGGAGCCACGTCCAAACAGGTATCCATCTTTTTGAATGGCCGCGAAGGGATCCACCGTCCACTTGTCGCGCTCAACACCTACAACGTCCAGATGTCCCATCAGGAGCAGCGGCTTTTTCTTGCCGTTGCCTTTCAGCCGAGCCACCAGGTTGCCCCGTCCGGGAGCGGACTCGTAAATCTGCGCGCTGATTCCCTCGGCAGCTAGAACACCTTTGATGTATTCCGCTGCTTTCACTTCATTACCCGGAGGATTGCTGGTGTCTATCTTCACCAGTTCGCTCAAAAAATGCAGCGCCTCTTCATGTGCTTTGGTGAAGTCAGGAGCCTGCGCGGATGCGCGGCCGAACAACGAAAGGACAATAAGCGAAAGTGCGGCGATCCTGATGTAGCGGTGGGAAATGATTGTCTTCATGGCCCGCCAAGACTAAAGCCTTGCAGCCGCCTCGCGCAAGAGTGTTTGCAGCCCGGCTACATCATGGTTTCCGGGCAAACCTCCCTGCGCCAGTTCAGCGCTGCCGCCGCCGCGTCCTGCGCGTTCGCTGAGAATCTGTTTCAACAATTGCCCCATATTCGATTTCAAGCCTGCACTCTGCGCGAAGACCAGCGTTGTCTGCCCGGCGCATGACGCCAGAAGCGCGACTACATCATTTGTGGCCGCAGTCAGCTTCTGCGCCAGCAGCTTGATGTATGCCGCGTCCCGGTCCGGCAATACCGCCGTGATCTTTCGTGGCGATCCTTGTGTTGATGCCAGCAGCTTATCTGCGTGCAACTCCGCCAGCTCTTCCAGCAGCTTGTGCTGCGCCTTGGCAGCCGCCCTGGTTTCTTCCTGGGCTTTCCTGATCTGTTGCGGCAGCTCGTGTATGTGCGCGGAGTACAGACCCGCAGATTCGGTGAGCGTGGAATAATCTTTTCGTGCCATAGCCACGGCGCGCAGTCCGCAGACGAACTCCACGCGCATTCCCTGCTTTACTTTTTCAACCTTGCGTAGCAGAATGCAGCCGATCTGTCCCGCGGCGCGAACATGCGTGCCTCCGCAGGCGCAAAGATCAAAATCTTTGATTTCGACCAGCCGCAGGTCGCCCGTCTGTTTTGGCGGAAGCTTACGCAGTCCCAGTTGTCTTGCTTCTTCCAGGGGCACAAAACGAATTTCTACCGGCCGGTCCTGCGCAATGACCTCATTCGCCAGCCGCTCCGCTTTTTCCATCTGTGCAGTGGTGAGCGATGGTGTATCCATGTCAATGGTGCAGCTTTCCGTGCCCATGTGAAAGCTGACCGTCGACATATTGAACAACTCGATGAATGCCGCCGAGAGTACATGCTGCCCTGTGTGTTGTTGTATGTGGTCGACTCGACGTTGAGCGTCAACCTCTCCATGAACGCTGGTTCCCTCTGGTATGGGCGATTGGGTAATGTGGACAACGCGGCCGTCCTCGCCATCAGAGACCTCAAGAACGGGTATTTGATTGCCATTAACTATGAGCATTCCTGTGTCGTAGACTTGTCCGCCGCTGGTTGGATAAAACGCAGTCCGGTCCAGCACCACAGCGTGCCTGCCCTGGTGTTCTGTGCTTTCAATGACGCGCGCGTCAAAGGAGAAGAGGTAGGAGTCGTGATAGTAGAGACGTTCGGTAGGCATTTAGTCTTTATCCCGAGGGAACCGAGGGATCCCTATCCCCTATAAGATCTCGCTCCCACAAATTGGTATTGCTCAAAAAGTATTCTAGCGATAGGGATCCCTCGCTCACGCTCGGGATGTAGAACAAACTTCAATACGGTTGAATAATCCCGCCGATCTTCCTCGTTGCCGGCGCGCTCGCGGGCGACGCAGGCTGATGCGTACTGATTCCCAGTGCTTCAGCCGTGGATTCCAGATACTTTAATCCTGATCCAGTATTGAAAATCACAACCTTGTCCGTTTTCTTGAGGAAGCCTTGTTGCACCAGGGTCTTGTAAGCCGGCAGACACGCTGCGCCTTCTGGCGCCGCAAACAATCCTTCAGTGCTCGCCCACTCTTTTACGCCGGCGAAAATATCTTTATCGGAAACTGAAATGGCTGTGCCGCTGCTCTTCTTCAAGATGTCCAGGATGATGTAGTCCGCATATGGTTTAGGCACACGCAACCCGGAAGCCAGTGTGTTTGCATTCTGGAACATCTCGGCTACCGGCTTTTTCTCCTCCCAAGCCTTGGTGATCGGCTGGCACCCTTCGGCTTGCACAGCAACCATCTTCGGGCGTTTCTTACCTATCCATCCGAGCTGTTCCATTTCATCAAAGGCCTTCCACATGCCTATCAGGCCCACACCACCGCCGGTCGGATAAAAAATGGCGTCCGGCAGTTCCCAGTTCAACTGCTCAGCCACTTCGTAACCCATGGTCTTCTTGCCTTCTACGCGGAACGGTTCCTTCAGCGTGGAGATATCAAACCAGCCTTCCGCCTGTTTGCGCTCGTTCACAATTTTTGCGCAATCGGAAATCAGGCCGTCCACCAGGGTCACTTTGGCGCCATATGCGGTGCATTCCACCAGATTGGCCAGAGGCACGTCTTTGGGCATGAAGATGTAGGCTTCAATTCCCGCAGCGGCGCTGTACGCGGCAAGCGCGCTGGCCGCGTTCCCCGCTGACGGCACGGCAAGCTTTTTGAGCCCATATTGTTTGGCCATGGTCACGGCCGCGCACAAGCCGCGAGCCTTGAATGAGCCAGTGGGATTCAGCCCTTCATCCTTTATATAGACGTTCGAATTATGGCGGCTCTGCAGCATAGGCGTGAAGCCTTCACCCATGGTGACGGGATGATCGCCGGGAAGGACTTCATGATAGCGCCACATGCTGGCGACGCGCCCTTTGAGTGAATCCGGCGTGAACTTGCCTTTGAGTGGCGCAAGATCAAAGCGAACGTAAAGGGATCCGCCGTCTTTGGGGCAGAGAGTCTGTGGCTGGTCGGCGCTGATATGGTCGCCGCACTTGGTACATTCGAGGTATGCGATTTTGGCCATCGCAAAAGTTTAACAAATCGTTGTCGCTACGCTCCAAACCGCTTGAGACCGAATCTGGTGGGCGCTGTAAGAATGCTCCTGTTACGGCGGGCTCGGCGCGCAAGTCGGCCTCGCCCTTTATGTTCGCACTAACGTAATTTCGCTGCGCTCCAAACCGCTTGTGACCGAATCTGGTGGGCGCAGTAAGGCAACAAAGCTATTTCCTTTTTACTGCCGGATCAGGATTCTGGAGCGATTTGGGATCAGAAAGATTTCTTGGCGAAACTTTCTCCAAGGACGAAATCAATTTCCGTCCGCCTGCCGGGGTGCCAACCATGTGCTGCAACACGATTTCACGCGCTGTAATTTTGCGACCATAGATCTTTTCGTTTGCGCCGTTGTCCTGACGAAGAGTTGAGCCTTCCAGCGAAACGCCGGCAAATAGTCCGCGCGACCGTGAATAGGTGAGAATTTCGGCATGCATGGTAGCGTCAGTGGCAGCCTCAGCATCGCGTCCTTTGGGTCCAATTGCCGCAGACGCTTCTCCTCCCAGTTTCACTTTGCTTTTGAGAATTGAGCTGACACCCTTTACATTGACGACAAGCAAAACGAAGTCAGTGGCCTGACCGCCGAGTTGAAAGCCGATGTTGCCGCCTTCCAGTGCGTACATGGAAGGCGGTCCCCACGGACCAGTGAAATTGGCTCCGCTGCGGCATGACATGGCGCCGCGGCCATAGCTCCCACCCACCCCAATGGCAAACTTCTTGACTGACGGAAAGATCAGGACGCATTCTGCGCGATCCAGCCAGTATTTGGGGACGCCGTCTGGAATGTTCAGGATTTCAGAGAGGACTTCACCGGAATGCTTCAAACGGTCCTGCTCGTGCTCCTGTGATTGCAAAGTGCCCATCGCCAGAACTACCGTCATCAGGAAAAAACTTACTTTCTTCATGGTTCCATCCTCGTGAAAAAGCCTGTCCAATCAAACTCATCATTCTAACCGGACTTGGATGCCAGTGTCAGCGCACCCTTCTCTGCCCAGGCCTGGACAAATTCCGGAACCGACTGCTTACGTCATCCAACCGTGCAACGGCACTGATTTTGCTGTATCATTCGCGTTTCCAGTCCTACGATTGGCAGACATATTTCTTATGAAAACACTACGCAGAACCCTCTTCGTCGCAAGTTTAGTTTTAGGCCTGACCACGCTTTTACCGGCTCAGAGCACAGCCGCGAAAGACACTAAAACCTCTTCGGGCAAGCCGGGCGCATCCGGGACAATTGCCACTGACAAAGCCGCGCAGAAGCCCGCGAGCCCTGATGCTGCCACTGCGGCCGCAACCGCTGACGCCAAAAGTGAAGACGCGGCCAGCAAAGACCCGCTGCAGTATTACCGCTTCCGCAATCTGGGACCTGCGGTTGGTGGCGGACGCGTTACTTCCGTAGTTGGCGTTCCCGGTAAACCGAACGTCTATTATGTCGGCGCAGCCGGCGGTGGCGTTTTCGTCACACAGGATGGCGGCCTGAGCTGGCGCGCAATCTTTGAAAAGGAATCCACCGCGTCCATCGGCGCCATCGCTCTTGCTCCCTCCAACCCCAACCTGGTCTGGGTCGGCACTGGTGAAAAGAACATCCGCAACGATGTGATAACCGGCAAGGGCATTTATTTCTCTTCTGACGCCGGCACTACCTGGAAGTTTATGGGATTGCGCGATGCCGGGCAGATTTCCAACATCGTGATTGATCCGCGCGATCCCAACAACGTGATAGTAGGCGTGCTTGGGCATGCCTGGGCGCCGAATCCGGATCGCGGCGTGTTCCGCACCACAGACGGTGGCCGCACCTGGCAGAAAACGCTCTTCGTGGATGAAGAAACCGGGGTGAGTTCACTGGTGATGGACCCGGGCAATCCCATGGTCCTGTTCGCCGGACTGTGGCGTGTGCGCCGTTATCCCTGGAACCTTGATAGCGGCGGCACCAGCGGCGGAGTGTTCCGCTCGCTCGATGGCGGAGTTACGTGGAAGAAAATGAAAGATGGTCTTCCTGACACGGCCACCGGACGCATTGGCCTGGCCGCATCTGCCAGCAACCCGCGTCATGTTTATGCCCTCGTGGAAAACCTGAAGGGCGTACTGTACGACTCGCAAGATCTGGGCGACCACTGGCGTATGGTCAGCAACAATCACAACCTGGCCGCTCGCGGATTTTACTTCAGCGAACTGGAAGTCGCGCCCAACGATGAAAGTCGGCTCTTCTTCCTCTCATTCAACATCATGCTGTCAGAAGATGGCGGCAAAACTGCCCGGGTGACGTCCGCGCGCGTGCACGTTGACCATCATGCTCTGTGGATTGATCCTCAGGATCCGAACCGCATGATCAACGGCAATGACGGTGGCGTTTACATCAGCTCTGACGGCGCTCGCAGCTGGCGCTATCTGGACAATCTTCCCATTGAACAGTTTTACTCCGTGGCCGAAGATGACAATTCTCCTTACAATCTCTGCGGCGGCCTGCAGGACAACAACGGCTGGTGCGGTCCTTCCAACAGCCTGAGCCGCGGCGGCATTACGGGCTTTGACTGGTACACCGTGGTCGGCGGCGACGGCGAATACATTGTCCCGGCGCACGGCAAAGACACGCACATCATCTACGCAGATTCGCAGAATGGGTCCATCCAGAAGGTGAACTCTGAAAACGGGCTTTCCAGTTTTGTGCGTCCGTACCTTCAAAACGTGCAGTCCATGAAGCCCTCTGACTTAAAGTATCGCTTCAACTGGACATCACCTATCGCGGTTTCCTACACCAATCCAAATGAGGTTTATCTGGGCGGCAACGTGCTGTTCCATTCAACTGATGGCGGCGGGCACTGGAACCCGATCAGCCCTGACCTTACCAGGAATGACAAGTCAAAACAGATTCCCAGCGGCGGCCCCATTCAATACGACCTCAGCGGCGCGGAAACTGTGGGCGCGATTCTTTCCATGTCTGTTTCCCCCCTTGATCCCAAGACAATCTGGGTGGGTACCGATGACGGCGCTGTTCAAGTAACACATGATGGTGGTGAACACTGGAATAACGTGACGGGCGCCATGACCAACCTGCCGCAGTGGGGACGCATACAGCAGATTGATGCCTCGCCCTTTGACGCTAACTCAGCCTTCGTCGCCGTGGATTTGCACGAAGTCGATAACAATAAGCCATACGTCTTCAAGACTCATGACAGCGGCAAGACATGGACGTCGATCTCGGCTGGGCTTCCGCAAGAGGATCCGGCGCGAGTGATCCGCGAGGATCCCAACAAAAAGGGCCTGGTTGTTCTGGGCACGGACACCAGCTTGTTCGTCTCCGCGGATGAAGGCGGCCACTGGACTCCCCTTAAGAGCAACTTCCCTACCGTTCCTGTTTACGATCTCAAGTTCATCAAGCTCACACATGACCTGGTTGTGGCTACACATGGCCGCGGCCTTTTCGTACTGGATGACATCACTCCCATTGAAGAGACGGGCGGAGATTTCGCTAAGGGTGAGTTTCGCGCGTTTCCCGCGGCTCCCGCAGTGAACTGGCATGCCTGGAACAAACATGGCTTTGCCTCTGGCGGCTATGTGGCACCCAACCCTGCAAATGGCGCGGCCATTACTTACTACCTTCCGGCGGAAATTAAAGTGACTCCGGAATTGCGCAAGAAAGAGCAGACGCCAGTGCGCATCACCATCGCTGACAGCACAGGCAAGACAATCCGTACCATGTATGGACCTTCACGCTACGGCATCAACCGAGTGGCGTGGAACCTACGTTACGATGGGCCGCGCAAGCTGAACTTCCTGCCTGCCCGTGAAGGCGCTGAAGAAGAAGAGTTCTTCTTCGATCCCAATACGGGTCCAACCGCACTGCCGGGGACGTACAAAGTCACCGTCAACGTGGCTGGGAAAACCCAGACGCAGGATGTGAAAGTGGAAAACGATCCGCGCTTCAAGCTTGATCCACAGGCCATGGAGGCCCAGTTAAAGATGGGTCTGGAACTGCGCGACGAAGTTTCAGCACTCAACGAAGCCCTCAACCGGTTAAACAGCCTGCACAAGCAACTCACCAACCTGCAGGACCTGCTCACCGGTGATGAGAGCCAGGCGGGCGAGGTCAATGCCACTTATAAACCCGTCCTCGACGAAGCCCGGGCTTTGGACAAGAAGATCAACTCCATCCAGAATCCGCTTTACAACTCTGACGTTCAGCCGGGCAGCCAGGATGACATCCACTACCTGCAACGCTTTCACGATCGGGTACAGAACCTGATGCGTGGCGTGATGGGCGCATACGGCGAAGCGCCGCGTGATATCCAGATGGAGGAAGCAGCCGAGGTCAAAAAAGAGCTGGACCACCAGTTGCAACAGTTCAACACTTTCCTGAGCACTGAGGTTTCTGCGTTCAACAAGAAGGCCACAGAACACGGGTCAAGCACGCTGTTTGCGGGCGGGCCAGTGGAGGTCAAGGCGGGTGCGGGCGCTTCAGGCTCCGGGGCTGGAGACCTGCAAGACGAAGATAACGACGATCCGGACCAGTAATACTCCGGAGTCTATCCATTGGGGCGTGGCGACGGTTGTCGTCACGCTCATTTTATTGTCTTCTGGACCGTTTCTCCGATTTTTACTTCATCTCAGATTGGCTAACGGACAGGGGGCAGGTTCGTCTAAAATTGGTATCTCTTCACATACGGACGACAAGTCACCCCAACAGTAACGCAACAGCCTTTGGGTTCCAGCCGAGTCCGGGCTTTGGAACACCAGGCTTTTGAACATAAGGAGACACTCAGTGAACGCGATTCGCTTTTTAGTGACGTGCATATTCTGCTTCTCTGCCCTGGCATCCGCCCAGACGGCGGAAGAGTTGGTGGCGAAGAATATTGAAGCCAAGGGTGGTTTGACCAAGATCAAGGCCATCAGCAGCCTGCGGACGTCCAGTAACCTGGATGCAGGTGGTTTCAAAGCCGTGCTGGGAGAGGAGAGCAAGCGTCCCAACCTGCTCCGGACCACTTTCACAATCCAGGGGATGACGCAGATACAGGCCTATGACGGTTCCAGCGGCTGGCAGATTTCTCCTTTCGGCGGGAAAAAAGATCCGCAATTGCTGGGCGAAGATGACATGCGCGGTTTGGTGGAGAGCGCCGAATTTGACGGCCAACTGGTGGACTACCAGGCCAAAGGCAACAAGGTGGAATATCTGGGCCATGATCAGGTGGATGGCGATGATGCTCTCAAACTCAAAGTCACGCTCAAGAATGGCGACGTTTACTACTATTTTCTTGATCCGGACACATTCCTTGAAATCGAAGTGGAGATGCAACAGTTCATTCGTGGATCAGTCCGCGAAAGCGTGACCACGTATGGATCGTACAAGCCGGTCAATGGCGTGATGTATCCCTTCTCCATTGAGTCCGGATCGAAAAACGACGCTGACGGGCGCGCAAAAATCTCCGTGAAGAAAATTGAAGCCAATGTTCCGGTGAATGATAGCGACTTCAAGATGCCGGAAACTCCGCAAAGCGGCGCACAGCCTCCAGCCAAAAAGCCCACGGCCAACTAATGCGAGACCTTCTCGCGAGGAAACACCTGATGATGATTACGCGTTTACGCGCTTCTGCATTTTTCTCCTGCTGTCTTTTGCTCGCGCTGTCTGTGAGCGGCCTGATGGCGCAAGCCCCGGCAACTTCCACCCAACATCCACTCAAGTATGATTCCGGCACTATTTCAGGCCTGAACGCACGCAATATCGGCTCCGCAACCATGAGCGGACGCGTGGCCGCCGTGGATGCAGTGGATGAGAATGGCAAGATCACGCTGTTTGTGGGCTCAGCCAGTGGCGGAGTGTGGAAGTCCATCAACGGCGCCACCACTTTCAAGCCGGTATTCGACAAGGAAAAAGTCCAGTCAATCGGCGCGGTGACGATTGATCCTTCTAACCACAAGATTGTCTGGGTGGGCAGCGGTGAAAGCTGGACGCGCAACAGCGTCAGCATCGGCGATGGTATTTACAAATCCACTGACGGTGGCGAGAACTGGACAAATGTCGGATTGAAGAACTCCGAACGAATCTCGCGCATTCTTGTGGACCCCAGCAACAGCAACAACGTTCTGGCCTGCGCTACCGGACACCTGTGGGACGACAACGATGAGCGTGGTGTTTACAAGACCGCGGATGGCGGCAAGACGTGGAACAAAGTGCTGGCCGGCGCAAACGGCTCCACGGGCTGCGCCATGCTGGCCATGAGTCCGCAGGACCCGAAAACCATTTTTGCTTCCACGTGGGACTTCCGTCGCCAGGGCTGGACTTTCCGCTCCGGTGGCCCGGGCAGCGGACTTTTTAAATCCACTGACGGCGGCGACCACTGGACTGAAATCACGGCAGCCAATGCTCAAGGCCTGCCGGAAAAACCTTATGGCCGTATAGGCGTTGCTGTTGCCCCATCCAAGCCAAACGTGGTTTACGCCATGATTGAATCTAAGAGCAGCGCGCTTTTCCGCTCGGATGATTCGGGAAAAACATGGAAGAGACTTGATTCCAGCCAGTTCATGGTGTGGCGACCGTTTTACTTTGCGAACCTCATTGTCGATCCCAAAAATGAAAACAAGATCTACAAACCGGACTTGATTCTCCTGGTCAGCACGGACGGCGGCCGCAGCTTCAGTTCCACCGCCAACGCCCATGGTGACTTTCATACAATCTGGATCGACCCCGCCAACCCGAACCTGGTTTACGCCGGCGATGACGGCGGTTTCTGGTCAAGCGTGGACGGCGGTACCCGCTGGATCCACGCCATAAACCTGCCGGATTCGCAGTTCTATCATGTCAGCACGGACGATGCTGATCCGTATCACGTGTTCGGCGGCTTGCAGGACAACAGCGTGTGGATGGGTGACTCCTCCTATCCGGGCGGCGTGACCAACTCACGCTGGGAAAACCTCTACGGTGGTGATGGCTTCTGGGTATTCCCCGATCCCGCGGACAAGGCCTATGTATACGCCGAGTCACAGGGCGGCGAAGTTGCCAGGGTAAATCGGCTCACGCTGGAAAGCCGCAATATCAAGCCGCAGGCGGGCTACAACGAAAAGAAACTTCGCTTCAACTGGAACGCTCCGATCCATCTGAGTCCAAATGAAAAAGGCACCATCTATATTGGCGCGCAATATCTTTTCCGCTCCAAAAACCATGGCCAATCCTGGGACCGCATTTCGCCCGACCTCACTACTAACGATCCGGAAAAGCAGAAACAGGAAGAATCCGGCGGCGTGACCATCGACAACTCATCGGCGGAAATGCACACAACGATCTACTCCATCAGCGAATCGCCGAAGAACGGCAGCCTGATCTGGGTGGGCACTGACGATGGCAACCTCCAAATTAGTCGCGATGGCGCCAAGACGTGGACGAACGTGGTGGAGAAAGTCACCGGTTTGGGAAAGAACTCATGGGTTTCCAGCGTGAAAGCCAGCCAGTTCGATGAAGGAACGGCCTACGCCACTTTCGATCGCCACACACTGGGCGATATGAAAACCTACGCCTACAAAACCACTGACTTCGGCCAGACATGGACTCCGCTCATCACCCCTGACAGCAGCGTGACCGGATATGCACACGTCATCACCGAAGACACCAAAGATAAAGACCTGCTGTTCCTCGGCACCGAGTTCGGGATGTGGATTTCAATCGATGGCGGAAAGAACTGGGCTCAATATCGTGGCAGCAACTTCCCGGCTGTCGCCGTCCGCGACATCGTAATCCAGCCTCGCACCTCAGATCTGGTGATGGCAACACACGGACGCGGCATCTGGATTATTGACGATATCTCTTCCCTGCGCGCGCTTACACCTGACCTGATGGCCAAGGATGCCGTTTTACTTGATACCACCGCCGTTCAATACCTGAGCACCAACGGCGGATGGGGCGAAGGCGACGCGGCCTTCAGCGGGCCAAGCCGCAGCAACGCGGCCTACATCACCTACTATCAACGCAGCCGCCACATCTTCGGTGACATGAAGATTGAGATCTTTGATCCAGCGGGCAAGCTGGTGGATACGATTGCGGGCAGTAAGCATCGCGGGCTGAACCGTGCGACATGGTCCATGGCACTGAAAGCTCCCATCGTTCCGCCCGCGGCCAGCGCCGCGTTTGGTGCAGCCTCAGGACCGCGGGTCCTTCCCGGCGTTTACACCGTAAAGCTCACCAAAGGCGACAAGGTTTATACCAGCAAACTGAACGTCGTGATGGATACCCGCGCCCAGTACACGGCGGAAGATCGCAAAGCGCAATATGATCTGGCCATGAAGCTTTATAAGTCAATGGCAAAGATGAGTTTTGCCGTAGACTCCATGGTCGGTCTGCGTGACGACGCTGGAAAGCGCGCTGCCAAATTACCCGCCAACGATCCTGTACGCAAGAGCCTGGAACAATTGTCACAACAGGCTGATGCGCTGCGATCAAAAATTGTGGCCACCAAAGAAGGCGGCGCCATCACCGGTGAAGAACGCATCCGCGAATTCCTTACCGGTGTTTACGGCGACGTCACCAACTACGAAGGCCGGCCCACCGACTCGCAGGCTGCGCGTGCCGATGCGCTAAGTCACGAATTGGACGACGTGGTGAAACAACTGAGTGACCTTACGGCGCGTGATCTATCCAAAGTCAACGAAGGTTTGCGCAAGAAGAAGCTTGAGCCGATCCAGCCGCTGACGCAGGCACAATGGGAGAAGGCGCACGAAGATGAAGGCGGCAGCCACTCCGGCGAGGGCATGCGCAACCGGCGTGAGATCGACTAAGGACTTAACGCTTTACTTGAACGGGCGCGGCTCAAACAATTTGGGCCGCGTTTTTTTTTAAGCGACGATTTTGCCGGCCGCCACGTCTTCAATGCAGTTCAGCGCATCCAGGCCAAGGAACCGTGCCCCTTCGCCGAGTTCTTCTTCAATGCGCAGAAGCTGGTTGTATTTGGCAATGCGGTCCGTACGTGAAGCAGATCCGGTCTTGATCTGCCCTGCGCCGGTGGCCACAGCCAGGTCAGCAATAAACGTATCTTCCGTTTCACCCGAACGATGGGAGATGACGGCGGTATAGGCGTTGCGCCGTGCCATATCGATGGCGTCCAGCGTTTCGCTGACGGAGCCGATCTGGTTGACCTTGATAAGAATGGAATTGGCTACATCTTCATCAATGCCCCGGCTGAGGCGTTCTGTGTTGGTGACAAAGAGGTCGTCACCCACAAGCTGGATTTTGTCGCCGAGTTCATCGGTCATCAAGCGCCAGCCGTCCCAATCGTCTTCGGCCAGTCCATCCTCGATGGAGACAATGGGATATTGCCGCACCCAGTCCGCCCAGAAGCGAACCATTTCCTGAGACGACTTCACCGACTTGTCAGATTTCTTGAAGACATACTTGCTGCGATCTTTATCAAAGAACTCGCTTGCGGCGGGATCCAGGGCAATGGCCACGTCTTCACCGGCGCGAAAACCGGCAATACTGATGGCTTCAAGGATCACTTCAATGGCTTCCACGTTGGCTTTCAGAGATGGAGCAAAGCCGCCTTCATCACCAACAGCAGTGCTGTATCCACGCTTCTTCAATACGCCCTTGAGGGTGTGGAAGATTTCCGCACCCCATTGCAGCGCCTCAGAGAATGTCTCAGCGCCCACGGGCATGGCCATGAACTCCTGAAAATCCACGTTGCTGTCAGCGTGCGCACCGCCATTGAGGATGTTCATCATGGGCACCGGCAGCAGGTTTGCGCCCACGCCGCCCAGATAGCGATACAGCGGAATCTTAAACGCGGCAGCACTGGCGCGCGCGCAAGCCATGGACACCGCAAGAATAGCGTTGGCCCCAAGCTTGGCTTTGTTTGGCGTGCCATCCAGTTCCAGCATGGTGTTATCAATGTGGCGCTGGCTGGTTGCGTCCATACCCTGAAGCGCGTCAGCAATTACGGTGTTCACATTGCTTACTGCGTTCAGGACGCCTTTACCCATGTAACGCTCATGGTCGCCATCACGCAGTTCCACCGCTTCATGCTCGCCGGTGGAGGCGCCGCTGGGAACAGCCGCGCGGCCGATGGAACCATCGCCTAGTGAAACTTCTGCTTCAACTGTAGGATTGCCGCGGGAATCAAGAATTTCACGCGCGTGGACATCAACAATAGTCAAATCCATATCGACCTCTTAAGAACCGAGATTATAAATGAAGCGTGAGGCAAGCGGTGTGATGCGCAATATTGACCTTCTCTCACCATCGTATTTCCCCGCCCTGGTGACTTCTGTTATGGTCATTGCTTCAATCCTGATCTTCACATCAAGCGCCCCGGAGGGCCCATGGCAAATTCGCCGCAACCCAACATCAAGATACTGAACTCGCCAGAGTACCGCGACGGCTACGCCAACTCGGTGCAGGTGCGGGTCAGTGTGTGGGATTTTCTTCTCATCTTCGGAAGGCTGCAACCGCTAAATACTGAAGAAGTTGAAGTCCACAATTTTCAGGGTGTTTATCTCAGTCCGCAACAGGCCAAGGCGTTGTTATCAATCCTGCAGCAAAATCTTCACCAGTATGAGAGTGCGTTTGGTGAGATCAAGTTGGATGCCAACATCATGCCTCCCGGCGGTCCCATTCACTAGTTGACATGCCGATAAAGGGCAGCATGAAATCTGCCAAGCATTCCATTGGAGCAACGATCAGCGGCGGGCAGCTTTACGCTGTCATGGTTGTCGTTCTTGTGATAGTTCACGCGCCGTTGTTGCGCCTTCCCTTCTTCTGGGATGAAGCCGGGTTTTACGTTCCGGCCGCCTACGATCTGGCCCATTTTCATTCGCTGCTTCCGCAGACCACGCTGGATACCGGCCACCCTCCGCTGCCTGCGGCCTATCTGGGGCTGTGGTTCAGCGTCGCCGGGTGGACGCCAATGGTCGCACGCCTCGCCCAGCTTGTTCTGGCTGCGCTGGCTCTAACCAATGTTTTCCTGCTGGCCGGAAAGATTGCCAATTGGCCGATAGCGACAGCCGCGACCATCGCCACCGCCATCTATCCTGTCTGGTTCGCGCAGAGTTCACTCGTTCATGCTGATCTTGCCGCCGCCGCGTTTACGCTCATCGGGATCAGACTGGCTATCGAAAAGAGAATCTGGCCGGCACAAATTGCCTTCTGCGTTTCCGTGCTCTGCAAAGAGACGGCCATCATTACGCCGCTTGCCTTGGGACTGTTTGAACTGGGCTTGTTAAAGGTGACTCGAGACGATGCCGGGAGTTTCCGCGAACGAATAGCGCGTGCCCTTCCTTACGTCACGGCGATCATTCCCCTGGCTGCCTGGCTCTCTTATCATCATCACGCAACCGGCAGGTTCTTTGGTAACGCTGATTTCTACCAGTACAACGTTGTTCAGGCCATCTCGCCGGTGCGGTTTTTATTGGCATTCATGCTGCGCATCTGGCATTTGTTCGGGACTATGAACATGCTAGCGCTCACGGGCGCCATGATCGCGGCCATGTGGTTTCCCGCCGTGACTGATGAAGAGGGGGAAAGGCAGCGTATCGCCATTCCCACCCAGATACAGTTCGGCTTCATCATGCTTGCGCACCTGATCGCGTTCTCTTTGCTGGGTGGCGCGCTGCTCACGCGATACCTCTTGCCGGCTTATCCGCTGCTGATCATTCTTGCCGTATCCACGCTGCGGCGGCGAATTCTGAGCTGGCAGTGGCCCACCGCGATTCTGGTGATTTTCTTTGTGCTGGCCCTGTTCTTCGATCCGCCGTACCGGTTTGCCCCTGAAGACAATCTGACCTATCGAGATTATGTCGTGCTGCATCAGCATGCCGCGGAATTCTTACAGCAGCATGAACGCGACGCCACGATCCTTACGGCATGGCCGGCGACGGATGAACTTTCCAAGCCTTATCTGGGATACGTGCAGACGCCACTGACAACGATTCCTGTCCGCGACTTCACGCTGGAAGAGATGGTGCGCACAAAATCGAGGAAGTTCCAGGTGGTGTACCTGTTCTCCACGAAGTATGAAGCGGCCACATGGCTCCAGTCAGAACGGTGGGAAGCGCTGAATCGCAAGTTTTTTGATTATCATCGCGATCTTTCACCGAATGCCGCGGCAGAGATGCTGGGCGGCAAGGTGGTCTATGTGGCCCATGAAAAAGCCGAGTGGGTGGAGATCATTGAAATGGAGCAGCCGGCGGAGGCGCGGCGGTAGCGTCGGGCATTTCGATGGCGCTCAAACTGAAACAATTTTCTTATGTCGCTCCACCGAGGCTGCGCTCAGGCCTGCGGCAGCGAAGATTCCTAAAGTGTTCAGCAGCAAAACTACGGTCATTTGCTCAACCTGACAAGCCATGTGCATTCGCAGCAAGTCGAATCGATCCAAGCAAGCACAAAACAAAAAAGGGACGCTTTGGCATCCCTCTTTCAATCCTGATTCAACGTCGACTTGCTTTAATCTTGCGGAACAGCAGGCCCAGCGCCTTCTCATTTCATCGTTACGAAAAAGCCCGGATCACAGCGATATGAAGAGAAGGGTTATACCAAAGATGACAAAACGCATTTAACACTGCGTTGAGTGCCCGGAAGTTTAAATGTTGGATATCCATAAAAGTTGTGGCCCAAATCAGCTTGCTTTTGCTTCCACCTCAATGTGGGAGGGAACAACCTCAGCAGCGTGGCCATGAGAAACAACCTGCATGGTCTTCCAGTCATAGGCGAATTCGCGTCCGCAATCCAGGCATACAACGTATGTGCCTGTCTGCGTGGCGGCGTCTGACCGGCGCTGTCCCCGCTTGGCGCTGAGGGGAAAACTCATGTTCTTGTGCCAGCAACCAAAGAGTGCATCAAAAAGTTTCACCGTCTCCTCCAGATCCTGTGGATCTATCAACCGAGCAGAAGTACTGACTCTTCCAGAACCATCGGCAACTCCGTCAGGTGTCTTAGAAACTGGCCGTGGAAAACGTAAGTACTTCCGTTACTGCTTAGTGCTATTAGACACATCCGCGTTTCAAACGTTGCGAGAAAAGAAGTGACAAAATGTGTCAACTGCTGCGCAACATCTCCACTGTTTTCAATACGGAGAACGAAAGCAAATGGATTTGTTGCGGGCTTCCATTTAAAGAAACGCAAACACCAGGTCCGGCCCAGAGCTGTGAAAAGAAAAAGTCTAAAACCGAATCAAGGTAATCCCTGCGGCAAATATCACCCTGCTTATGTGAATCACTGAGCCCCATTGAGCGGGCATCACGTCACGTTATATCGCTTTTTGTTCGTCTGTGCAAGTTAAAAGACATCCGCGATGCTGCGCGGTTTGAGATTCGTTACAGCGCTGGAATTCGGATTGGGACGCGCAACCGAATCACGCAACTGCAATGATCGCCCCTGGCTGGTCTCTGGTGTAACATCGTTGCAAACGGCCGCGAACTTCGGCCTTGAAGAATTGCAAAAGGAGTTTGATGAGCTCCGAAGAGAATCCTGACTGGAAGAAAAATGGCCTGCGGATCGTCCGCGGAGGCGAGCTTGACAGCAACACGCCGCAGACACCAGGTATGACACGCGCTGAAGCTATCTCATACGCAAAGGTGGGTGCGCAAAAGCTCTGGGCGGGAACAGTGGTGGTGCATCCCAATGCCAAGACGGGCCCACATCATCATGGTGAACTGGAGACCGTGATCTATGTGGTCAAGGGCCGCGCGCGCTTTCGCTGGGGTAATGATCTGGAGTTTGTGGATGAAGCGGGTCCCGGCGATTTTGTCTACGTCCCGCCTTACGTTCCGCATCAGGAGTTGAACGCGCGCAAGGACGAACCGGTGGAAGCGGTGATCGTGCGCAGCGGCCAGGAGCCTATTGTCGTGAACCTGAATATTCCGAGTCCGGAAGATTCGCCTAATTCTCCCGAAGACGATCCGTTTCACTCAGCGCCGAAACGGTGAGGCTCGGCGTTCCCTTTCAGGTCTCATCCACACCGTGTTGCGGTGTAGTTGCGGACTGCGTGTGATGATGGGTGATCTCCCTCACATAGCTGAGGAACCTGTGAGGATTACCTGAATCAAGGTTGTATTCGGCCGTTGCGACAGCTGAGTCGTTGGAGCGCTGCAGAGCCAGGACGGGAGTCGCACACACGTCCTTCAATTGGTTGACAATCTCCGATTTATCCTCAGACGGGATGGAGTGCCCCAGGATAACTAGGTCGAAGGTCCCTTTTTTACAGGCCTGAATAGCAGCGGTGAAGCCAATCGCCGACTCGACCTCAAATCCCGCACGCGAGAGCATCAGCGCCCTGGTCTGCAACAACGCTTTGTCGTATGAAATTGAGAGTATTCGCGGCATAACTTTCTCCTTCGTGGACCGTAAGAATACGGACCTTTCGTGTTGGTAATGTGCGAATCAAAAAGAATGCTTGAGGCGGTTGCTCCCGGATACCCTAGCTTGCTAATCGAAGGCGGCTCCGGTTCGGCGGCTTGTAGCTTTGAACCGCTGCCTGCAAAGCACGCAGGATGGCTGCAGGGGTGTTGTCAACCGGAACACAGCTGCGCGGCGCGAAACCGTATTGATGAGTACGGATGCAGAGTATGGGCATGCGGAGACGAGTCTGGCGAACCACGGCAGCCAGCTTTCCTATTTCACCGTCGGGCACGCTATGGCATATCAGAATCGCATCGATTGAATCTGATTGTGCCCGAGGCAATGCTTCAATCAGGCTGAAGGCCTCTTCCACCTCATAACCCGACTGGCGCAGAACGGACGTACGCACCGCGACGAGCATACGGTCATAACCAAAAGCGAGCACCCGAATCGCGCTGATTGCCGGGACAGGAAGATCTGGAGAGAAATTGTTACTCACAAAACAACCTCCTCGACAAACAGGATTTTGATGATTTGTTATTATTAACGTATTTCAAACGTATTCTTAAATGGTATAAAGAAGTTGTCAACAATTATTTTTATAAATTTTATCCCTTGTACTCTAAAATTTTCTTATGGTATGATAGTCCGCGATGAAAAAAGACGGGGACAATTTCGGACGTGTGCGAGTGAAGGACATCCCCACCGGCCGTCGCGGCAAACACTTTGACCTTCTCATTAAGATCATGGAGGATCTGGCGGATACGCCGGGCGGATCGGCCGTAAGAGTGCCTTTGAAAGACACCGGAGGGGTTGGCCTGGCGAACTTGCGATCAGCAGTCAACAGAGCGACTCGGGCGAAAGGCCTGCAAGTGGAAACCCAGTCCGATGAGCAATATTTCTATGTCTGGAAAAGTTGATACGGGAGGCGACGTGAGATCGCTTTGCGGGATTCCGTCCTTCTGCAACGGCTGATCTGGTTGATTTCGCCTCAGGGGCTGAAGCCCCCGAGTTGGTGGTCGTTTAACGGCACAGCTAAAGCTGTGCCCTTTCAAATCAACTTCTGCAACGGCTGAGCTAGTTGGTCCGAGCTTAACACCGGCACGTGGTCGTAAATTGCGGAAGAGGCGCCGGTTGAAAACGGCCCTTTAGGCCCGGAACTGCGCTTCCGAGCCTTTTGTGGGAATGACCTAGTCTCTATTTCAAGCCGGGAACCGTGCAAACCACGAAACCGCTCGCCGGCTATTTCTTGGCGGTAGCTGTGGTCAGCGTTGCGATAAGGGGTTTGGCTTCCGGTGGCATAGTGACGCCTTGCCCTTTAACAATCTGGTCGGCCGTCACCTTGGCTCCATAGAGGTTGTTGTTAGCGTCTTCGTCTGGACGAAGCGTTGCCCCCGATAAAGAAACGCCACCAAACACTCCGCGCGACCGCGAATAGGAGAGCATCTCAGCCTTCAGGCTGGCATTGGTTGAAGCTTCGCTGGTCCTGCCCACGGGCCCTGCGGCCACACTGGCATCCGCACCAAGCTTGAGTTTGTTGTGCAGCATGGAACGGGCGCCGCCGTCATTTAAGACCAGAATAACGAAATCGGTGGCTTGACCGCCTATCTGAAAACCAAAGCTGGCGGCTGTAGAAGACATCATTACAGGCGCGCTCCACGGGCCTTTAAAGTCTTCACCGGTTCGGCAAGTCATCACGCCCCGGCCATAACTGCCTCCTACACCCAAAGCGCCCTTCTTGACGGAGGGGAGAATAATCACGCACTTGGATCCCTCCAGCACGCTTCCCGGAATGCCCTTGTCAGGAGTGTCCATGATCTCTTTCATCACGTTACCTGAATCGGTGACGCGTTCTTTCTCTTTGTCACCGGTGGCTGCACTGGATAAGCCGGAGAGGACCAACAGAAAACCACAAATCGCTACCACTTGTCTCATAAGCACCTCGCAAAGAACCTTTCAGGTCTTCAATACTGGTTGCCGGTATGGCGACCGTGTCAATTTAAGATGCTGACAGGCGGGCAAACAGCGGTAAGTTGTGATTGGACTGATGACGATTTTCTGGGTTCGGTGCTGCAAGTTGATACGGTTCGGCTTCGTCCAATGGTCCCGGACAGCTTTGCTTCGGTGACGCCTGCACCAGTTGAGTACCAGCCAAATTCTTTGGTTACCACCATCGATAACCGCTTCGGGCCAAAAGTGTAAGCCGCGTCTCCGGCACGTTCTTTACCTATGTCTCAAGGCCGGACAGGGATTAACTGGCCGGGGAGAGAGGATTTGAACCTCCGACCCCCTGGCCCGGAATCGCCAACATTTACCAATTCAACAATTTGCTGGTTTTATGCAGGTGCTTCAGTCGTAATAGTTCTTTTCTTTTCTGCCCAGACTCTCATTCAGAGGTGAATGGGAACCCCTGAGTAGGAACCCCAAATGGCCGGAAATGGTCGCCATCAACCGATGCTCCCATGAGGAGAACCGACCACAGTTTCTGCTTGTTGGCGTTTCAGTTTGGCATCGGCAGTTCGACGCAGACACCATGTACCCGACAACTCCATCGGCTGCTCTACTCTTGCTCAAAGCGAAAG
>Ga0209863_10000268_pt1 | contig 30514 bp, 20 predicted proteins | sample OrgsoiDNA2013046_FD_185796 | JGI IMG/M metagenome (GOLD analysis project Ga0209863, IMG submission 185796) | Permafrost soil microbial communities from the Arctic, to analyse light accelerated degradation of dissolved organic matter (DOM) -... | ecosystem: Environmental > Terrestrial > Soil >...
CTGGCGGTACACGCAAGGGGACAAGAACGCCAAACGTCCGCCCGAACTGCTCACCCGCGACCACGTTGCCCGCTGCATCCGGCGAGAAGTGCGCGAGGGACGAGGGAGCCCGCACGGCGGCGTATTTCTGGATATCGCCTGGATTAAGGAGCGGATGCCGAATGCTGCGGAGCATATAAAGAAGAAGTTGCCGAGCATGTATCACCAGTTCAAGCAGCTTGCCGACATCGATATCACGCAGGAGCCGATGGAAGTTGGTCCCACGACCCACTACATGATGGGTGGCGTCCGGGTTGACGCCGATTCGCAAATGTCCGATGTCCCAGGACTGTTCGCGGCCGGAGAATGCGCGGCCGGTTTGCACGGCGCCAACCGGCTGGGTGGAAATTCACTCTCTGATCTCCTGGTTTTCGGCAAGCGTGCCGGGGAATACGCCGCGGCCTTCGCCAGGGAAAACTCACTCGGAGCAGTGAACCCTGGTGAACTGGAATCAGCGGAAAAATCGGCATTGCGGCCCTTCGAGCATAACGGCCAGGAAAATCCCTACGCCGTGCAACATACCTTACAGGACGTGATGCAGGAACTGGTGGGTATTGTGCGCCAGGAGCAGGAGATGTTGCAGGCACAGGAACGTATTCGGGAGCTGATAGCTGCAACTGCGCGGGTCAGTGTGGACGGGAACCGCCAATACAACGGCGGCTGGCATACTGCACTCGACTTGCCCAACCTTTTGACCGTGTCAGAAATGATTACCCAGTCCGCTCTTGAACGTAAAGAAAGCCGCGGCGCTCATTTTCGTGATGATTTTCCGGTCAAGGATGAGAAGTTCGGGACGTTTAACATAGTGGTGCGCAAGGGCGCCGACGGAGCCATGCAGTTTGCCCGCGAGCCCGTCGCGCCTGTGACACCGGAACTGCAACAGATCATCGAGGAGATGAAGTGATGGCGACGGCAACGTTTCGCATCTGGCGCGGAGAGAAAGGCCAGGGAAAGTTTCAGGACTATACAACGGAAGCCGGGGCCGGCATGGTGGTCCTGGACGTCGTCCATCAAATACAGGCGGAACAGGCGGGCGATCTTGCGGTTCGCTGGAATTGCAAGGCGGGCAAGTGCGGCTCGTGCTCGGCGGAAGTGAATGGAATGCCGAAATTGATGTGCATGACGCGGCTGAACACACTCGCGCTGGATCAACCGGTAACCATCGAGCCCATGAAGGCTTTCCCGCACGTAAAGGACCTGGTCACGGACGTATCGTGGAGTTATGAAGTGAAACGGCGCATTCCGAAATTCAAACCGCGCCGTCCCGATGCTGAGGATGGGACGTGGCGCATCGACCAGAAAGATGTCGAGAGGGTGCAGGAGTTTCGCAAGTGCATTGAATGCTATCTCTGCCAGGACGTCTGCCACGTATTGCGCGACCATCACATGCACGAGCAATTCATCGGTCCACGATTCCTGGTTTATGCAGCCGCTCTGGAAATGCATCCTTTGGACGTGGGCGATCGCGTTGAGCAGCTCAGGAATGACTTCGGTATTGGCTTGTGCAATATAACCAAGTGTTGCACCAATGTGTGCCCTGAGAACATCACTATTACTGACAACGCAATTATCCCCCTCAAAGAACGCGTGGTGGATCGTTTCTTTGATCCGCTAACGAAGTTGTTTCGGGTATTCAGCACCTCGAAAACCTAGGAGATTTTATGCAGTTTCAGTTGAAATCCATTTCCGTTGAGAGTATTCCCGAAGCGCTCGCGAAAGTGGAGCGCTACCGGTTATTGAATGAACCTGATCTTGCCGAAAGTATTTGCCTTGATATCCTGGCCATCGTACCTGACCACCAGCAGGCGCTCATTTCGCTGCTTCTCTCCCGGACAGATCAATTCCATTCCAATGTTCCAGCAAAAGCAGCTCAGGAAGTCCTTGCCCAACTCAAAGGCGACTATGAGCAAGCCTACTACGCGGGCATCATCTGGGAGCGTTTGGCGAGTGCGCGTATTCACCATGGCGTCACTGAAGCCGGCGCATCCGCATATCACATGCTGCGTGAAGCCATGCGCCATTATGAGGGAGCCATGAACTTGGCTCCACATGGAAACGATGACGCCATTCTGCGTTGGAACACTTGCGCGCGCGTAATCATGCAGAACCCGGAGGTTCGGCCGTTGCCCGATGAAGATCCTGCCCAGTCCTGGATGCACGGCGACGCCAGCTCCCGGATTGCGGACCTGTAACGATCTTTTGCAAGTCTCAGCTAACCCATGACAATGATAGGACTGGGACCTTCTTCTGCCCGCGTGTAATCGGCATACTACACCGGCAGCGGGGGCAGCTCCCGGTCGCACTCCCGAGGTTCGGCGCATATCTCTGGTATGCCTTGCAGAAAGAGAGTAATGCAGGAGCCTCAGACTCCATTGCTCGCGGTCCAGTTCGAAACTGATCGAGTACAGTCCGAGGAGCAATCAGGCGATCATGAGATTGCCCGTGTGGTCAAAAATCTGAAACGTGTTCACTGCCGTGACTTACAGCTCCTCACGTTCCTCTTCGTGATGTCCTTTCTTCAAACTGGACTAGCGCGTAGAATTCGATTTCCTATGACAACGAAGATGCTGAAGGTGGGGAAATGATCTGGGCGCGCATGTTGGCGTACATCACCGGAACGGTGGACCAGGAACTGTTGTTGAGGAACGAGTATCTTGCCGCCGAGAATCGGATTCTCAGAGCCCAAATCAAGATGAGTTTTTTGACCGTACGGGTTTGGCACAAGATCAGTTTTACCTGCCAGTTCCGGCACCCAGAAACTGTGGTCAGTATCGGCGGAAAGCAACTGCAGGAACGCCGGCCTGGGATGAGTGGGATCGCTCACGGGAATGTGCATCTCGTTGGCCGTAACGATGCCGACCTTCGGGTAGCGGAACTCCCACCAGTACTGGTGTCCAATCACAGTGATTTCTATGGCATCGGAGGCTGGGGAGCATCCTGGACGGCGTGGATCACGCGTGCAGTGGCCAGAAATAGAACTACGACAATCAGGACCGGAATAATGGTCCATGCCAACTCAACTTGTGTGCTCCCGTAAACCTGGGCCGGCTCGCGGCCGTTATCTGTCGCCTTCTTTCTGAATTTGATCACCGCATAGAGCAGCTTCCGGCAACAACAACGAATATAAGAGCGGTAATCACCAGCACAAACATGGATAGACCAAAGATGGAATGAGCAGGAGTCGAATTAGGCGCGAAGATGTTTGTTGGGCTCGAGAGTGTCTTAGCTGTCAACATCGTGACCTCAGTACCTAATGTCCGCTGAACTCGACGGTTTCTTTCGAAATAGATACCTTGAGCGGCGGCGCGGGGCTCGGTGTTTGAAGAGCATTCCGATTGCCACCTTGTGTATGTGCAAGAAATATCTAGCGGCCAGGACGAACAAACTGGCCGCGACGACGGGAGAACTACCGCGTAATGCAGGTCGTGAACAGCCTTTGGTCTTTGGTCTTAGACAGCGCCAAAAAACCAACTTCATCTGTACCCACCGCCAGTCAGTGATCTTTCTAAGGTCGGGAGGGGCAGGACAGTTTGCCTTGTGTCAGTTTTTCGACACCAATGTGGAAACCTCGACAGCGATAACACCCTCCGTTGACGCAACTCTGAAATCATCTAGTCGCCCGGCGCTGCCTTTCTCAGAAACAGCGCGGTTTGCTGAGTACCACTGTTTGGAAGTCAATTTGCTGGATTTCAATTGACTTGATCCCGCGTGTAATTCGCTTTTAGAAAAAGGAACAATATGGCAAAGAGAGTGGCTGACCTTCTTGTAGATGTTTTGGTGGAAGCAGGAGTGCGCAGGATGTACGGCGTTTCGGGTGATTCGCTTAACGGCATCACAGATTCGATTCGCGTGAGAAAGGATTTCCAGTGGGTCCATGTGAGACATGAGGAGGTGGCAGCTTTTGCCGCGGGAGCGGAAGCGCATCTTACGGGAAGTCTGGCAGTGTGCGCCGGCAGCTGCGGTCCGGGTAACCTGCATTTAATTAATGGTCTTTATGATTGCCACCGGAGCCGCGTTCCGGTCGTGGCCATTGCCGCCCAGATTCCCAGTGCCGAAATCGGGAGCGGATACTTTCAGGAGACTCGTCCTGAACATCTCTTCTCTCAATGCAGCCCATTACTGTGAGCTGGTGTCACAGCCGGAGCAAATGCCCCGTGTGCTTGAGATTGCCATGCAGACCGCGATCTCCAAGCGTGGTGTTGCTGTGGTTGCCGTTCCTGGCGATGTCGCCATGAAGGACGCCGTAGAGGGGCCGCGAGTGCGTTTCCATGACGCGGCGCCCAAAGTGTGTCCATCGGATGAGGAACTCAGCATCCTTGCCGACCTTTTGAATCGATCGAAGAAGATCACTATCCTGGGCGGTGCAGGTTGCGCAGGAGCTCATTCAGAACTGATTGAACTTGCGGGCAAGCTGCAGTCGCCTATCGTACACGCCCTGCGCGGCAAGGAATTCATCGAATACGATAATCCGTTCGATGTCGGGATGACCGGCCTGCTTGGATTTTCGTCGGGCTATCACGCCATGATGGACTGTGATGTTCTACTGATGCTTGGTACCGACTTTCCGTACAGGCAGTTCTATCCTAAGGATGCGACGATTGTACAAATCGATGTTCGAGGAGAACAGATTGGCCGGCGCTCCAAGATTGACTTCGGTTTCGTTGGCGATACAAAGACTACACTTCGCGCCCTGCTGCCGAAGCTGGTCCAAAATCCCTACCAAGACCACCTGAAACAAAGCGTTGACCACTACCGTAAGGCGCGCAAAGGTCTGGATGGGCTGGCGACAGGCAAGCCGGGCAAGCCGATACATCCACAGTTTCTGGCGCGTGTGTTAAACGAACATGCAGCCGAGGACGCGGTCTTCACCTGTGATGTGGGCACGCCAACCGTTTGGGCCGCGCGTTATCTCACCATGAACGGGAAACGCAGGCTAATGGGGTCTTTCACACATGGGTCGATGGCAAATGCGTTGCCCCAGGCGATCGGCGCGCAAGTCAGCTATCCGGGCCGGCAGGTGATCTCAATGTCGGGCGATGGTGGTCTGGCAATGCTCATGGGTGATCTGCTCACGCTCAAGCATCATCAATTGCCAGTGAAGGTGATTGTCTTCAAGAACGACTCGCTTGCCTTTGTCGAACTGGAAATGAAGGCTGCAGGCATGCTGGATTTCACAACAGATCTGCACAATCCAGATTTCACAAAGATCGCCGAGGGAGCCGGTATGTTCGGAGTGAAAGCGGAAACTCCGGACCAGGTAGAGACAGCCATTGCAGAAGCGCTCAAGTATGACGGTCCTGCGCTGGTAGAGGTTCCCGTGTCCCGCCAGGAGCTTTCAATGCCTCCGAATATTACCGTGGAACAGGCGAAAGGATTCAGCCTTTTCATGGGATCATTGCCGTGGAAATCCATTTCGTAGTAGCCGGTAACATCGTTTCCCTTGAAGTTGTCAGTCACCTTCAGGCTGATGCGGGAATTTTCAGCGGTAAACCGTGTCTCACTTAACTGGCCGGGAACAGTATTGTGAAAAGGAATAGAAAAGAAATTAGTTCCATATCCAGTGCCGGGATTGGTGTTGCGCCAGAATGCGGTTAAATCCACGAAACCTCCGGGCGTGAACTCGGCGCCTCCAATGTGAAAAGAGAGCGGAGATTCCTTTGGTTTGTCAGCGTCTCCTTGCGTTAAGGCGTGGTCAGACGGTGAAGTGGGCTTCGGCGAAGTCAGGGTTGCATTGAGAAACTCGGGAGATCCACTGCTGGGGGAACCAGATGTCGCCTGCGGCTGTTCGGCCATTCTCTGCCTCAACATCTGAAGTTCCTGCCGCTGCTCTGAAATCTGCTTTTGTTGCTCTGCCATCGCGTGCTGCTGTGCCGCGATCGCGTTTTCCAATTGGTGTACCTGGTTTTCCAGCTTGCCTGGATCCGAACCAGTATCTGGCGAACCGACTTGTGCCGAAGCCTGACTGGATATCAAGCTTGCAATAAGGGCAATCAAACACAACCTTCCCAACAACTTCATTTGAACTGTATCTCCTCTCGTCGCTGATTTTTGTTGTCTCGATGAACTAGAGCCCGGGAATTCGCCAAACTTGAACATTCTCAAGCGCAACAATTCGAAAAGAACTCCCGAATAAGAAGGTCAAGAGCACGTTCTCTTCTTCTTGCCGCTGAAATGGCCAGCAGTTTCCGTAGAACCGCGATTCCTGTTCCACAGCAAGGCGATGGCTTCTTGGCATTTCCAGTGATGACAACGTGCGACCTGATGATTTATTCCCTGAAGGTAAATTTGTTTTTGCAATTTAATAAAAGAAATCAAGCCAAAGGGAGGTGGGGGCGAAGAAAACTTGGTGGTACCACGGAATAGGGACGCAACTCCCGTTTTAAAAGAGTCCGGTGTGGAACAATAGAAATTGCTCTTCCGGGAACGAGTGGGATATCACGCGGTCAGCAGTGAGGGCTGACTGGCCTTCAGCATAAGGACTTCGAGAGGCAGTTATGAATCCACAGTGACGTTTCCCTCAGGCCGTCCGACGCATGCCAATATGTAGCCGCCTTCCTTTTGATCAGCCGTCAACCCATCTTCTGTTTCCATGCGAACGATTCCGTTTAGCGTCCGTACCGCGCAGGTGCCGCATTGTCCACGTCTGCAACTGAAAGGCATGAAAATGCCGTTAGCCTCGGCTGTCTCCAACACAGTTCTGGTGCTGAGAATGGAGCAACTTCTGCGAGTGCGGGCAAAGACCAGCGTGCCGGCGATCTTTTCTGATTCAGCCGTGAAAGGTGCGGGCTTCTCTCCAAAGCTCTCCCACAGGATTTGCGCGTCCGGAATTTCGAGGGAATTGAGAATCTTACGGGCACTTTCCATCAGGCCTCTGGGCCCACAGAGAAAGAATGTGGAGAAAAGGAGATGACCAACATTGTTCTCCAACAGCTCCCGGCTGAGATGCCCGGAGGCACCCTTCCAGTCCGGATCAGGCGTGCTCGCCACAATCACGTAGTGGAAGTTTCGGATAGATGCGCGGAGCCCGGCGAGTTCCGTTGCGAATATAATGTCCCTGATAGTTCTTACAAAATAGATCAGCGTCACATCGGTCGCAAGACCAAGATCATCGATATAGCGCAGCATCCCCATCATCGGCGTTATGCCACTGCCGCCGGCTATCAAGACAATCTTTGTATGCCGAGATTCATCAAAACAGAACCGCCCAGATGGTCCCCGCGCCTGAACCGTTAAACCAAGATGTGCATTCCGGTTCAGAAAACCGGAAACACAGCCGCCCTCGATACCTTTAACGGTGATCTCGAGATGTCCCTTTTGCAAAGGGGAGGAACAGATCGAATAGCACCGTGTAATCGTTTTACCGCCCACAATCCAGTTGAAGGTCAGAAACTGCCCAGGACGGTGGTCAAATCCATTTCCCTGGGGAAGAAGAAAACGGAGTGTCTTAGTATCGTGGGTTTGATGTTTGATTCGAGACAGGAGAAGGAGAAGTGATTTATTCAATTCTGGTTGTGAAAGTGTGCCCGAAGCCGGAGGCGGTGTAAGGACGGTGGTCAAGTGTTGAGCGTCCGAGACCGATGGAATCGCAACCGGTCGCCGCAGGACCAGGGTGCCTAAAACCAATACAAGCAACCCGATAACGCTGATGGAAAATCCCGGAGGTACACTCTCGACAGTTACTGAGGCCCACAGTAAGAGAAATGAAGGTATAGAGACCAGTAGAAATGAAATTGTAAAAATGGCAAGTCCCAGCGCCAGCAGCGCTCCAGAATATTGCTTGTAATGACGCGCGACCAGGACTTTCACCAAAAGCAATGGAACCAGCAAGAATGCAAGACTACTATGAACGGTGGTGGCAATCGGGAGCCCGTGCCTCACACCCAAGACTCTCAGATTCATATAAAAGAACATCACACAGAAGAGGGTGATAAAGAGGTACCCCCCAAATCTGTGCAGGCGCAGTAAACTGCTTGGCCTCTGCGAACGCCGGGAAGCCCGAAGCATTGACCAGACATTGCCTCCGGCAATCGCCACAAACAGTATTCCGAGTGACACACCGCCGGTCAGACCGAGCATGCTTTGTCTCAACTTTCTTTTGGCTTCAATGGGATAAACCAGCCAGGCTGATATTTATTCCGTTTCTGCCGGGCGCGCGGAACACGACTCCAAGGCTTTTCGGTGCGAGTGTTGCTGATCCAAAGGCAAGGCGGCGTCATGCCTGTGCCGAAAATCTGACTCTCGGGCTCTGCTCGCGTCACTCCTGAGCCGCGTCAAATTGGTTCGCTAGGCGGGCGAGACGGAATGAGGCTGCAGAATCCTGCGCAATCCGTCACAAACGGCGCTCCTGGCCCTGCCTAAGCGTGACATAACGGTCCCAATCGGGATTGACAACGTTTCCGCGATCTCCCGGTAAGACATCTCCTCTATCTCGCAGAGCAGAATGACCTCGCGAAAGTGCAGTGGGAGTTCCTCAATCACGCGCCGCACCAGTTCGCGGTTGGAACTCTCAAGCACGAGGCTCTCCGGCGTCTCCGTAATAAATGCGAGTTCAGTTCCGTCTTCATGCGATTCGAGAGGCACAGTCAAGGACGCGTACGATCCGGTGCGTGCAGTCAAGAATGTATTACGCAGGATGCGATACATCCACGCCCGGAAGTTGGTCCCTGGTTGAAAAGAAGAGAACCGTTGCCATGCCTTCAGGTAGGTTTCCTGAACCAGATCCTCGGCTTCTTCGCGATTTCTCGTCAGCCAGCATGCGAAGTTATAGAGCGGGTTGAGCAGGGGCAAAGCTAACCCCTCAAACCTGATTAAAGAGTCGCTATACTCCGCTGATGGAACTCCGGATGGGAACGTTTTTTCTGGATCGAATGCCGTGTCTTTCATGATGTGTGCTCCCGCAATCGGGACGACTTTTACCGGCGTCTTGAGGTGTTCCCAATCGCTCACGCCCTATCTGACGTCCTGGGAGATGTAGCGTCAATTCACAGCCGCTCTCCTATTCATAGTCAATGCATTTCCAGCTAAGTCAATGAGTTGTAAGGGATTTTCTCCGTCCCATGTTTTGGAGTTTCCATGCACGGGACTCTGTTCGCGACCTGTCCGGAATGGTTATACCCAGGTTACTCAGTGAAGTGATGAGATTTCTCGATTTCGTAGGGGCGCGTGTGCCCTCGCTATAAACCGACTCCCTGGTCAGAACCAATTACCGTCAAGGCAAAAACCAAGAAACGCTTTGCGCCATCCTCTTACCGGCTAAACGGCTCGGCTGCCGATTCCATGTCAAGGGCTGTGCTGTGCTTGTGGGCGTTACTGCGGCGGGGAATAAAACCCGCCATTCCTCGTTTATGTCTGTGACGCAAGTCAAGAAAGTCGACGACAGATTAAGGAGTTTCATTTATGACCGGAAAAGTTTCACTATTCGCAATCATGGCATGCCTGGCCACCTCGCTCGCGTTCGCTGGTGATAAAGCCAAGCCTTCGCCCTGTCCTGACAATGCAAAGACAGAGGCGCCTCAAACTGCCTCCTCTGACAACGTCCAGCAAGACGGCAGCGGCCCAGATGTAGGCGATAAAGACAAGAAGAAGAACAAGAAGAACAAGAAGAATGCAAAACCGGCTCCAACAGATCAGGAGCGTGAATTCGATCGGGTCTTGCAGGGCATATTTGGTTGATCGCTGGCCGGTCAAAGGCACGCGCCGCGCGGGGCGGAGCATTGCCGAAAGTAGATCCGCAGCCCCTTCCGGCGGAACAAGGTAATTTGCTATGACCATTTAGTGACCATGCGGTGTTCTGAGAACTCTTTTTGCAGATAATTTAACGGCTGCCTATCCGTGGCAGGCCTTTATCTTCGCAGCCATCCCATGCCAACTACCGTCCCTGAAGCGCATGATGTTGCGTCGCAGGTTCTGTCATAAAAAAAGACCACACACTTCCGCATGTGGTCCTGGAGTCATCGGGGTCAGTCTGGATTGAATCACGTCATTGGTTAAAAGCTACGCGTGTTCCCGATCCTGGAGGCACGCACGTATAAGTCACCTCCTGGCCCAGAGTTGCGGCCAGACTGCGTAAGGCGCTGTCAGTCACGTTGCTTGTATTGTCGTCCGGAATGAAGCTGTTGCTGGCAGGATCAAAAAGGAAGCCTTTCACGCGTCCCGCCTGGACGACTTTGGCGACAAGGTCGCACTCCGTGACTGTGCCTCCCAGTGACTTGGAGACAAACTGAGTTGCCGCGCGCTGTTTGAGCAGATCAATACGTGGGCCGGCCACGCTGGCGTTGGTGTTCGTGAGAGTGATTTGCTGTCCTACGATGGGCGCCAGGTCGCTATCAAAGGCGAGCATAAACTGCTCGACATCGCGGAGGCATTTCACAACGTTCCGCAACAATTCCGTCGTGTGATGGATCCGGAACTGAGTTGGTTGGATGACTCTGTTTACGAACCTGCTCGTTGCGCTCTCTTCATCATCAGGGAACCAACCATGTCGAGCAAAGCGGTGGGCGATTCAAGTCCCTGCACAAAGCTGTCCACCTGAGCGGCGGTTGTTTCAAACCCCTGCGATACCATGAGGATTGGCAGCTTGGGGTGTAACTCTTTGACCTTCGCAGCAAGCAGCAATGTGCTCGCCTCTGGCAGCGAATGACACATGATGACGAGATCGAAGGCCAGAGAACCTTCAAGAAAAACGATTGCCTGTTCGTCCGTCACCGCTTCAGCTACAACATAGCCAGATTGCCGCAATATGAGAGTACGTGTATGTCGCAGCGTTTCGTAGCGGCAAATATTGAGAATAGAACTGGCGACCGCCATCAGTCTTTACCTCTGATTTTGGGAAGCGATATGCAACTCAGTGTGTGTTGTCCTGAAATTATAAGGTGGGATACGCCCGTTGCAGCAGGTTTATTTTGTAAGGCTAGCCGGGCCGATGTGGTTTATAAAGAAAGCGTTAAGCTGCTGGATCTTCTTCAATCTCAGTCAATTCGTATACAACATCAGTTTTGTACTGGAACAGATCACTCGCAGGATGCATCAGTTCAAAAAGAACAGCATCAGCGCACTTTTGGCATTTTGGGAATCGCTGCCCTTGGATTATGACGGCTTCGTGGGGCAATCGGTGGGCAGAATGCACCACCCGATAAATGCCCGTCACCGGAACAACCGTCCCGGTTTCATATAGTTCTGCTAGTGGCCCCGTAACCGAACGCGAGTGTATCGGATGGGGGCGCGACTCCCGGTTCCCCATCGCAGGTGAGATGCAAGGAAAGTATCTCGGTCACCAGTGGCAGGGGCTTTTTTACAGACCTGCTGGTTTCGCCTTTGTTCATCATCAATATAGCGTTGACAAGACGATGGGCTCTCCGAAAATCAATAACTTACGGAGATTTGTGTGCCGTCCTGCTCCGCTTGGCCTGAAAACAAAGAAGTTACCCGAAGTGAGTTTGTAGTAGCCTCGGTGACCGGAGAGGGAACTGGAATTGACAACGTTGCCGGCAAGAAACAGCGTGCGCGGCGGCCGCTTTTTTTCAATCGATTTTACTTCCATGCTTCTCCCAAAGATCCGGTCACGTAAGTGCTCCATGTTGAAGGCATGTGTCTGCGAGGTTAACGACACGTGAAAACTCACCGCAAAGCTCAGCAGCTTGGCGCAGATGCGCCAGTGGATGTGGAAAACTCAATTCCATTCAGGAAGTTTTTTCATGATGCGTTAACCCGCCATCAGTCTGTCCTTAACAAACATTCACTACTATTCGGGGTCGTCATCTCCGGAGGTTGGCATGGGTTTCAATCGTTGTACGTCCACTACGTTCATCATCACTTGCGTCGTCTGCCTTTTCTTGCTCGCGGCTGAATCCCAGGAGCGTAAAGGAAGCATCCGGGGACACGTTGCCGATGCGAACAACGCCGTTCTTCAAGGGGCACGAGTACAGATTGAACCAACATCCCAGGTTGTAGCAACCGATAGTCAAGGTCAATTTACCGTCGCTGGTTTGGCGCCTGGTAAGTACGCGGTTACCGTGACCTATGTTGGTTTTGCTCCATACTCAGGCGATATCACGGTCGGTCCCGGTGAAGTCGCGCGGCTGGATGCGGTCTTGAAGGTTGGAAAAGTGAAAGAGGAAGTGGTTGTCAGGGCGGAGCGTCAGCGGGGTGAAGAAGAAGCATTGAATCGCGAACGCACGGCCGACAATATTCTCCAGGTACTCCCTTATGACGTGATTACCAGCCTTCCCAACACCAACATTGCTGATGCCGTGGGCCGGTTGCCCAGCGTCTCTCTGGAGCGGGATGAAGGCGAGGGCAAATACGTGCAGATCCGCGGCACTGAGCCTCGATTGAGTAACGTAACCGTCGACGGTGTACACCTGCCGTCACCAGAAAGCGTTCGCAATGTGAAGCTGGACGCGATCCCCTCCGATCTGGTTGAGTCCGTTGAGGTGAGCAAAACACTTTCGCCAAACCAGGAAGGCGACGCGATTGGGGGCTCAGTCAACCTTGTTACCAAGAGCCCGGCTGATCAACCATACCTGACCTTTCTGGGAATGGGAGGCTACACACCTATTGCCGGCGGACGTTCACTTGATCAGTTCAGCACAACCATAGGCCAACGGTTCGGTGCGGACCATCGCTTTGGAATCCTGGTTGGCGGCAGCTATGACTGGAATGGTCGAGGGATTGACGATCTTGAACCAAGCCCAGGCATCAACGGTCCAAGCGCAATGGATCTTCGCCAGTATTGGTACGACCGCACCCGATATGGCTTTGGCGGCACCATGGACTACCGGTTCGGCAACACTTCGAGTGCGTATCTGCGCGGTCTGTTTTCGCAGTTCAAGGATGATGGCCAGGACTGGATCTATTCGCCATCATTCTCCGACGGAACCGCCAGCTTCGCCCATGTTACGCGCAAGCCGGCGCAAAGGTTGTTTAGCGCCACGGCCGGCGCAAGACATGTTCTGGGAAGGACGCTAGTTAACTACGAAATTTCCTTTGGCCAGGCCCGTTTCAAAGGATTCTTTCCCACAGCCAGCTTTGACGGGCCCTCAGGAATCCAGTACGCCGTGGATAACAGCAATCCATTCGTTCCAAAATTCACCGCCAGCCCCAGCATCTTTAACGCAGACTTATACACTTTGAACAATCTGAGGACCGGGGACGACCACACTTTTGAACGAGACATCACCGGGGCTATCTCTGTGGCGCACACATACTCCGTGGGGTCCCATTTCAGCACGATTGAAGTTGGTGTCAAGGTACGCGATGCGCATAAATCGCAGCTTGATACCCAGACGACGTTCAGCGCAACCAGCACTTTCCCGATGAGTTCTTTCCTCAGATCATTCACCAACCCGAATTATTATTTTGGCCAGTTTGGGACGTTTGGCCCAACCACGGATTACAACAAGATCATCGCGTTATTCAACGCAAACCGGGGTGCATTTGATTCCGCAAGCAATCTGGCAAGCGACCAGGCCCGAACATTGCCGGCCGATTTTAATACCGATGAACGGGTTGCCGCTGGCTATGTAATGAACACCATTAGTTTTGGCAAGGCCCGGTTACTTGCTGGCGTTCGGATCGAAGGTACTCAGGATTCATTTATCGGAAACCAGATCAACGTGGCAGCGGACAATGTGCTCGGGTCGCTGGTTCGAATACCAGGCGAGGCAAGCTACGTTGATATTCTTCCCAGCGCCCAGTTCCAATACCGTTTCGGCTCCGACACTCTTCTGCGCGCCGCCTATGGGATCGGCATTTCACGCCCGAATTACGGCGACCTTCCACCCTTCGTCGTGTTTGATCCCACCGTGGCCGCGGGACAAGCATCGGTCACAGCCGGAAATCCTGCTCTGAAGCCGACCCACGCCCAGAATCTTGATTTATTGGTTGAGCGCTATCTGAAAAATGTGGGGATTATTCAGGGCGGCGTCTTCTACAAGTACCTGACTGATCCAATTTATGAAAATGTGATCACGCCTATCACTACCGGGCAATTTGCCGGGCAACTGCAGTCTGCGCCGATTAACGGTCCGCGCGCGCATATCACGGGAATCGAAATGGCGTGGCAACAACGATTGACGTTCCTTCCCGGACTTTTAAATGGATCAGGAATCAGGGCAAATTATAGTTACACCAGTTCCAGCGCCAGTTTCCCCGCCGGATTCGGCAGGACGGACCATGTTGCTCTTCTGCGTCAAGCACCAAATAACTGGAACTTCGATTTCACCTACGACAAGAAAGGTATATCCGCTCGCATGGGACTGACCCACAATGATGCCAACATCTTTGCTTACCAGTTCCAGGACGGGGCTGCGGACGGTATCAAAGGCCCAAACGGCGACCAATATCTTTATCCCCATACGCAAGTGGACGCACAAGTCAGTTACGCGATCCCACAGTCCCGTGGGCTCCAAGCGATTGTCTCCATGCTAAACCTCAATAACGAAGTTTTTGGATTCTATAACGGAAGTGAGCGCTTTCCAGTCCAGCGGGAGTATTACAGCCGCACAATTTCGCTTGGACTTCGCTGGACACCGACGCGAGAGCAGCCGAAGTAGGCGTCGGCGTAGTTCGGTATCAGTGTCGGGGAACATGACGTCTACGCGCTCATAGAGGTTGCGAGGTGTCCAGCAACTTTGTAAGATCGGCGCTGACAAAGCAGGACTGTGTCCAAAAGCAACAGGGGAGAAGGTCCTGGATCATCAGATGAAAGATCATGGCTCGATGAAAAAGCGGTTTGATGAAGGGGCAAAACTTCCACAGAGAAGAGTCATTTTTAACCATCATTTAACCATGCTTTGATCTATGTTTTTTTCTTCCTTTTATAGTGGGTCGCTGAAGAAGGAGAAACAATGCCCCACTCTAAGTCCTTATCACTGCGTTTTGTTGCCGCGTTAGTGATCGCGTTGTTTGTGAGCACTTTCGCTACAGCCGAAGATCAAAATGATGGCCATCAGGCTAAACACGTCCTTTTAATCAGCGTTGATGGCATGCATGCCCTGGATCTCGCAAATTATGTTCAGGCCCATCCCAATTCGACCCTCGCGCAATTAAGCGCTCATGGTAAGACCTATACCAATGCAACCACATCGCAACCCTCGGACTCTTTCCCCGGGCTGACTGCTTTGGTTACAGGCGGCTCTCCGATCACCACTGGATTTTGGTATGACGTGAGTTATAACCGGAAGCTGTCGCCTCCGGCTGCAACGAATCCCATCCTCGGCCCTACAGGTGGAACGAACCTGTGCCCCGGGACTATTGGAACGGTTGTTGAACTGGATGAGTCCGTTGATATCGATCTGACTCAGGTCAATGGCGGCGGTGGCATTAACCCCAACTTCCTTCCGCGCGACCCCAACCACGGATGCGCTCCAGTTTTCCCGCATGACTATCTTCGTGTAAACACCGTCTTTGAAGTGGTGCGCGCCAGCGGTGGCTACACTGCATGGACGGATAAACATCCCTCATATGAATGGACCAATGGACCCAGCGGTAAGGGCGTGAATGATTTCTTTGGCCCTGAAATCAATTCCATCCCGGTGGCTCTTCCTCAATTCGCAGGTTGCTCGCCTGTACCTGCGCCAGACACCATTCCGGACGATGGCTGGACCACTGATCTCGCCAATATCAAGTGTTACGATTTGTTGCACGTGCAAGCGGTAATTAATCAGATTGACGGGTTCACGCATGATCGCTCAAGACGAGCGCCCGTGCCCACTCTCTTCGGGACGAACTTCCAGGCGGTAAGCGTGGGGCAGAAGCTGCAGGGCAGTGGATATCAAGATGTGCTGGGAACGCCAAGCGCCGGTCTTGCGGGTGAATTAGATTTTGTAGATCATTCACTCGGATCCATGGTGACCGAATTGAAGAAACAGGGTCTGTTCGACGATACCCTCATTATTATCGCGGCCAAACATGGACAGTCGCCGATTGACGTTCAAAAACGGGTTGGTATCGGCGGCGGGCAGCCGCAGACGGCCATCGGAGCTGCTGAGGCTTTTGACATTTCTGATGATGGCTCTTTGATCTGGCTGACCGATCCCTCGTTGACTGCTGGTGTTGTGGCCAACCTCAGTACGCCTGCGAATCAACAGGCTTTGGGAATACAAGAGATTTTTGCTTTGCAATCGCTGCAGAATAAATTCAACAGCCCACTCCGTGATCCGCGCACCCCAGACATCATTCTGAAAACGAACACTGGCGTGATCTTCACCGGTGGTTCAAAAATTGCCGAACATGGCGGATTCAATGAAGATGATCTTCATACGGTTCTGCTGCTCTCATTGCCCGGAATGAAATCACAACAGGTAAAAACCCCAGTATCCAACCAGCAGGTTGCTCCCACTATACTGAAGGTTTTGGGGGTTGATCCAAACGAACTCGATGCGGTACGCCAGGAACAGATACAGGTTCTGCCCTTCTTTTTCAGCAATACAGAGGGCAATGACGGCGACCGGCATAACCAAAAGTAAATTACTTCCTTCAAGAAGAGGCGGCCTTCAGATTGTCCGTGTTGAAAACTCAGCTTTGGACAATGTGCGGCTGCCTCTGTTTTTCGATACTCGCCAGACTCGCCCACGACTCGATGGATCGTTTCGGGACCGGGTGGACATGCCGCTGAGGGATCATCTCCGAAACGTGTACGCGATTGCCTAAATTGTGAACGCATCCGCGTTGAAGGCGGCGAAGTCCATCAGAGCGGTATGCCGGCCAGAGAAGCACGATAGTCAGTCCATGGTTCGCCACCTCGAAAGAAGCTTCTTGAAAGTGTGGCGCGCTTCTCCAACCCAAGTTGATCCCTAGTCCTGCGAATTTAACGCAATTTATATTGCATCGAAATCCGTCCGTCATAGTCACCGCCTAAACTTCTGCGAGGTTGATTTTCAACCGCAGGAGGAAAGCATGAATCCTAGTGACAAAAGAAAATGGCGAGCGAAAATCATTGCTTGCGCGTCTATCCTGGCCTTGTCGGTTCTCGGCGTTGGGTCTTCAGCCCAAGCTCAAGCTGATCCGGATAAAGCAGTCGACACCATCAAGACCGCGACCCCGATCAAACACGTCATTATTATCGTCGGCGAAAATCGTAGCTTCGATCACATTTTCGCCACTTACGAGCCAAAAAACCAGCACGAGAAGGTGTTAAACCTTTTATCGCAGGGCATCATCAATGAGGATGGCACGCCAGGCCCTAATTTCGCGAAGGCTCACCAATTCAAGATCGTGTCCGCCCCCAATGGCGGCAAGTTCTTCAGCAGCGCGGACCTGTCACAAAAGCAGCTCTACGCAACGCTACCGGCGCCCGATGTGGCTGGCGTTGGCGCAGTTTCGCCCTATCTGCCCGTTTTGAGCATCCCTGGGGGCGACCCCGGCGTGTCCGTGGCGGATCAATTCCTGTTCGGAACCGGCGGTACCGGATTGAGCTTCACGCTGGGTCCAGATACACGCATCACTAACGTTAACAACCTGGCGCCTGGACCTTTCCAGATGACTGGCCCGACCATGCCGTTCGACGCCTTCACCGGCGACACGATCCATCAGTACTTCCAGATGGTCCAGCAGATGGATTGTGCCATTGACAAAGAGCACGTATCGAAGCGCAACCCGACAGGCTGCCTGCATGATCTGCAATCGGCGATTACCACAACCTACAGCACGCCACCCACGGGGACGCCGCATGACACCGGCCAGACTATGGCCTTCTTCAATATGCAGAACGGCGATGCGCCATTCTTCAAGTCGCTCGCGGACACATACACGATGAGTGACAATTATCACCAGCCCGTTTTAGGTGGCACCGGTCCGGACAGCCAGCCGCTGGGCTTCGCCGATCAGGTTTTCTTCAGCGACGGCAAGGGCAACCCCGCAACTCCGCCGGCAAACCGAATCTACAATCCGGATCCCCAGGCTGGAACCCTCAACCTCTACACATTACGGGCGGATTGGTTCAACTGTTCCGACCCGAGCCTGCCGGGCATCGGTGCTATTACGGACTATCTGAGCAAGTTGCCGTACGCGTTGGATACGAAGTGCGGACCGGGACAGTTTTGGCAGGCTGTCAACGTCAACCCGGCTTTCACACCTAAAGGAACAGTGCAGGCCGGTCTCGTGGTTCCGCAGACCATGCAACGGAGCATCGGCGACGTGTTGAGCGCCAGCAATATTCCCTGGAAATATTATGGTGGCGGTTTTAACGCCTCGGGAACCACCAGCCCATTCAACGGGAGCTACTGCAATATCTGCAACCCATTCGAGTATGAAGCTAGTTATCCCAGCATGGTGGCAGATCACATGCGGGACGTAACCGATCTTTTCACCGACCTGACCAACGGCACTCTTCCCGCAGTTTCCTATGTGAAGCCTGACGGCCTGATGGACGGCCATCCCGCTTCCTCGAAATGGGGTCTGTTCGAGGCCTTCGCTCAGAACATTGTTGAACTCGCGCAGAGCAACCCGGAACAATGGGCCGAAACCGCGATCTTTATCACCGTGGACGAAGGCGGCGGCTACTATGACTCGGGCTTCATCCAGCCGGTTGATTTCTTCGGTACAGGTCCACGCATTCCTATGATCGCCGTTTCTCCCTTTTCGACTGGTGGCCATATCAGCCATGCCTATAACGAGCATTCTTCGTTCGTAAAGTTCGTCGAACGGAACTGGATGCTCCATACCACGCTCAGCGGCCGTAGCCGTGACAATCTGCCCAATCCGCGGATTGACGACGACAATACGTACGTTCCTCGGAACATGCCGGCCATCGGGGATTTGTTCGACCTGTTCAACTTTGATCAACATGATCACGGACCTGACCACGATCGTAATTAGCCGCGAGGTCTAGCTACTTTAAGGCCCTTGGTCATTTACGACTAAGGGCCTTTTTAAGATTTGGGGACTGGTCCAAAGGGTCAGGCGGATAGGGTGCACCGGGTCAGTCACCTCGTTGAGTGATCGTGATCACGGCAATATCTCTTCTGAACAAACTCTGATTCTGCGGAACGTGGGTTTAACACTCAAGAACTCTCCCGCACATACGTTCTCTGAGATGAATCGGGGGCAACCAGTAATTTGCGATATTCCTTTTTCGACGATTAGCCCGTTAAGTAGTTGAACAAGTCGGTTACATCCGCGCCAATCTCACTTCTGGGACGGCAATAACTTCGCAGTCGCGTACTGCATTCCTCTTGGTCGCCGGAACGTCACTAAACTGTCCTGCTGGACTCGCTTTGGCTCGTTTTAGCGTAAAGTAAGAAGAGCGAGCCTTTCGTGCCATATCACGCTTCCGGAACTCACCTTGCGGCAGCCATCGGTCTGGTACCGGACACAGTTCTGACACGTCTTCATGGAAGACCCACCAAAGCGATGATCATTTGAATACTCGACAGATGCATGGGAGCTTCCTTCAGCTCGGTGAACGCTTGCGCAGCGGGCTCTTGCGGTCAACAGCCGAGAACCAGGCTCCCTTACGCTCTGAATTATTCAGCAAAGAGCAGATGAAGGAACATGGAAAGAGTCTGGCTGCTTCGCACACAATTGCTCGCGGGCGCGCCTCTGACCATCTGCTGGGAAGGCTCGCCGACAATGAACAGGTTTTAAAGGAAACCTGTCTTCTTCTCACCACAGCAACCAAAGACAACCGTCGCATAGCTCCGGCGGGTGAATGGCTGCTTGATAACTTCTATCTGATCGAACAACAGATCCGAACCGCACGGCAGCATTTGCCGAAAGGTTATAGTCAGACGCTTCCTCGATTGCGAAAAGGAGCGTCCGCCGGCCTGCCCCGCGTGTATGACCTGGCGCTGGAAACCATTTCCCACGGTGACGCCCGCGTGGACGGCGAGAGTCTCAGCGGTTTTGTGGCCGCTTACCAGACGGTCTCACAGTTAAAGCTGGGTGAGCTGTGGGCCATTCCCATCATGCTGCGCCTTGCGCTCATTGAAAACCTGAGGCGCGTGGCCGCTGTGATCTCCGTCGACCGGCGGCATCGCAATCTTGCCGATAGTTGGGCGGACAAGATAACTCAAGTGGCGGAAGCCGATCCCAAAAACCTGATCCTGGTGATTGCGGACATGGCGCGTTCCAATCCTCCCATGGTGAGTTCGTTCGTCGCCGAACTGGTGCGCCGGCTACAGGGACAAGGTCCGGCTCTCGCGCTTCCGCTCACATGGGTTGAGCAACAACTTGCCGGGTCTGACTCCACCATTGATCAACTGATCCGGTCTGAAAATCAGCAGCAGGCAACTGACCAGCTTTCCATCAGCAACACCATTGCCAGCCTGCGATTCCTGGACGCAAACGATTGGCGCGCTTTCGTTGAGTCCACCAGCGTGGTTGAGCGCAGTCTTCTGGCCGACCCCGAGGGCGTTTACGGCAGGATGAGTTTTGCCACGCGTGACCATTACCGCCACGTGGTGGAAGCAATTGCCAGGAAAAGCGAATTCACAGAAGGGGCTGTTGCGGATCGCGCGGTGGAACTGGCGCGTGAGAGTTGGGATGGGAAAGGGAACCGGGCGGGGCACGTTGGTTTCTACCTGATCGCAGAAGGACGCCCCACCCTGGAACGTGCCGTAGCCATGCGAGGGCTGATCTCTCGTGTCCGGCGCAGCCTGGGGCGGCATTATGCTTTGCCTCTCTATCTGGGCATCCTGTTTCTTGGCAGCCTGTTAGCTGGCTGGATCTCTGTAGTCACTTTGGGCTTCAACAGTGCCCACATAACTGAAACCGTATTGCTGCTGGTCTTCACCGTATTAGTCGCCAGTCAATTCCTTTTGACGTTGATGAACTGGCTGATCACAAAGTTCACCGTTCCGGATGAGCTGCCGCGGATGGACTTGTCTGCGGGAATTCTGCCTGAGTTGCGTACCCTCGTGGTGGTTCCCACCATGCTCACGAGCAATGAGAACGCGTCCGAACTGCTTGAAGCGATCGAGGTGCGGTTCCTGGCCAATCGCGATGAGCATGTGCACTTTGCCCTGCTTTCTGATTTTGGCGATGCGCCCCAGGAGAACATGCCTGAAGACGCGGCGTTGCTGGAGATTGTCCGGTCTGGCATTGCGGAACTGAACAGAAAATACGGCAGCGTCGAGTCCGATTCGTTTTTCCTCCTGCACCGGCCACGGCGCTGGAATGCAGGCGAGCGGTTATGGATGGGCTATGAGCGCAAGCGAGGCAAGCTTGAGGAATTAAATTCATTTCTCCGCGGGCAGCCCGGTGACCACTTTGTCAGATTAGTGGGTAGAACCGCAATTTTACGCAGCGTTCGTTACGTCATCACGCTTGATACGGATACAGAGTTGCCGCGCGATTCAGTCCGCCAGTTTGTCGGCGCCATGGCGCACCCGCTCAACCATGCCCGCTATGATGGCGCAAAACAGCGCGTCACCCATGGCTATGGCATTCTTCAGCCTCGCGTGGCCGCATCTCTTGCGGGCACAAATCATTCGCGGTATGCACGCCTCTGGGGCGGAGAACCTGGAATTGATCCCTACACTCGCGCCGTCTCTGATGTTTATCAGGATTTCTTTGGCGAAGGTTCTTTTGTCGGCAAGGGAATTTACGACGTCGATATTTTTCGCCAGGCCGTGGATGGCCGCTTTCCTGAGAATCGCATCCTCAGTCACGATCTCATCGAAGGCTGCTACGCAAGGTCCGGCCTGCTGAGTGACGTACAGCTTTACGAGGACTATCCGCCCACCTATGACGCTGACGTGGCGCGGCGACATCGCTGGATTCGCGGTGACTGGCAGATTGCGCGCTGGATTCTGCCGCGCGTCCCCGGACCCGACAACGCCGCTCTTACCAACCCGCTCTCTCTTCTCTCCCGGTGGAAGATTGCCGATAACCTGCGCCGCAGTCTTGTACCTTCCGCGTTCATTCTGCTGTTCCTCCTGATCTGGCTAACGCTCTCACCCTTGTGGGCGTGGACGCTCACGGTGGTGGGCACAATCCTTGTTCCCGTGTTACTGATTGCGCTTTTCGCTTTGGGCAAAAAACCAGAGGATATGGAACTCAGGCAGCATCTCCGGGAAACAGCAAATGGCTTTGGCCGCCATTCTCTGCAGGCGCTGTTCACGCTGGCTTGTCTCCCGCATGAAGCATACTTCAGTCTGGATGCTGTCATTCGCGCACACTGGCGAATGTTGTTTTCGCATCGGAAATTATTGGAGTGGAAGGCTTCCGGCGAACACCGGCAACATCGTTCTGATCTTGCAGGCCAGTATCTATCCATGTGGCCGGCTCCGTTTTATGCCGTTGCGGTGCTGGCGTGCCTTGTAGCGGAGCGGCCAGCGGCCCTGGGCGCGGCAGCGCCTTTAGTGCTTCTCTGGTTAGCGGCTCCGGCGGTGGCGTGGTGGACCAGTCTGCCGCTGAAGCGTAACGTCATCAGGCTCTCCGCCGGGCAGGCAATCTTTCTGGGACAACTTTCGCGCAAGACCTGGTCATTCTTTGAACGGTTCGTAGGCGAGGAAGATCACTGGTTGCCGCCGGACAATTTTCAGGAGAGCCCGGTCGCTACGGTCGCGCACCGCACTTCGCCAACCAACATCGGTCTGTCTCTGCTTGCCAATCTTTCCGCCTACGATACCGGATACATCCCGGCTGGAGAATTGCTTCACCGTACCGGCTCAGCGCTTGCCACCATGAATTCGCTTCAGCGCTATCGTGGGCACTTTTACAACTGGTATAACACGCTCACGCTCACGCCTTTATCGCCGCTTTATATCTCCACCGTCGATAGCGGAAACCTTGTGGCTCACCTGCTTACTCTTGAACCAGGGCTGGCTTCTCTGGCTGATCAGCCGATCCTTGCGCCGCGTTTCTTTTCTGGCCTCACTGACACAGTCGGCGTTTTAATGGATGTCGCCAAGCAGAGCGGGCTTCCAGGCAGTGATCAGTTTCGACCCGCGCTCTTACACGCCGATGAACTGAAGCAACAACTGGAGTCATTAAGGCTCTCGTTCCCCGCCACCTTGCCGGAAGCCCGCGCGTCTCTGGAGCAACTGCATGCTACGGCCGGTGTGATCAGAGAAAATCTGAGCGGAGCAGGCCAAAGCCTGCTGCGTTGGGCAGACGTGCTGGTGCGGCAATGCCGCGCAGCCCTGGATGATCTGAATTTCCTTGTGCCGTCCGCCGATTTGAAGAACATCCCACAGGATTCCAGTCTGGCTCCTTTGAATAGAGTCCCCACTTTGCGCGAACTCGCTTCTCTGGACGAGACGGCTGCGCCGGGCCTTCATGAAGCAGTGATCCGTGAAGGCGTCACTCACGCCAAAGAAAGAATGGCGGAGATTGATCGCCTGCTGGTCTTGTGCGGCGATTTCGCCCGTGTTGAGTATGAGTTCCTTTACGACGAAGCACGCCATCTCATGTCAATCGGTTACAACGTGAGTAACCATCGCCGCGACGCAGGTTATTACGACCTGCTTGCCTCCGAGGCGAGGCTGGCCAGCTTCGTGGCCATTGCCCAGGGCCAGGTTCCCCAGGAAAACTGGTTCTCTCTGGGACGCCAGTTGACGCATTCTTCCGTGGGTCCCACCCTGCTTTCCTGGGACGGCTCAATGTTTGAGTATCTGATGCCGCTGCTTGTCATGCCAACCTATGCCAATACCTTGCTCGACGAAAGCTATAAGGCAGCGGTTGAACTCCAGATCGAATACGGCGGCAGCCGCCGGGTTCCATGGGGCATTTCTGAATCAGGCTACAGTGCCGTGGACGTCCAGATGAACTATCAATATCGCGCGTTTGGCGTACCCGGCCTGGGACTCAAGCGAGGGCTCGCCGAAGATACTGTGATTGCTCCTTATGCCACGGCCCTTGCGCTCCTGATCATGCCGGAAGCTGCCTGCACCAATCTGCAACGTTTGTCAGCTTCCCATTTTGAAGGAGAATACGGTTTTTACGAAGCCATTGATTACACCGCATCCCGTCTGCCGCGAGGCCAGAGCCATGTGATTGTCCGGTCTTATATGGCGCATCATCAGGGCATGAGTCTGCTTGCACTGGCTCATGTTCTGGCGGACCGTCCCATGCAGAAACGTTTTGAGTCTGTGCCCATCTTCCAGGCCACCACGCTTCTTCTGCATGAAAAAGTTCCCAAGGCCATGGCGCTATACAGCACTCCACAGGACCTTCCTGAGCCGCGCAGGATTGCCACGGACCAGGAATCTTCCGTGCGCGTGTTCCGCACCGCCAATACCTTCGCACCTGAAGTGCAGTTGCTCTCCAACGGGAAGTATCACGTAATGGTCAGCAACGCGGGCGGAGGTTACAGCCGCTGGAAGGACATGGATGTAACCAGATGGCGTGAAGACGCCACGCGGGATTCATGGGGGACCTTCTGCTATATCCGTGACGTTGCCACCGGACGCTTCTGGTCATCAGCCCACCAGCCGGTCATCAAGCCGCTTGAGCACTATGAAGCCATCTTCTCGGAGGCCAAGGTGGAGTTCCGCTGCCGGGAGGCGGAACTGGAAGCGCACACCGAGATCGCCGTTTCTCCCGAAGATGATATTGAGCTGCGCAGAATCACGCTGACCAACCGCGGCAAAAAGCGCCGGGTCATTGAGATAACAAGTTACTCTGAGGTGGTGCTGGCTTCTTCAGCATCTGACGTTCTGCATCCCGCGTTCAGCAACTTGTTCGTGCAGACGGAGATACTGGAAGACCGTCGCGCCATCCTGTGCACGCGGCGGCCACGTTCCAATCATGAGCAATCGCCCTGGATGTTTCACCTGATGGTGGTGCACGGCGCAACCACCGGCACAGTTTCGTACGAGACCGACCGCATGGAGTTCATCGGCCGCGGAAACACGGTGGCGAATCCCCACGCGATGAACGCCGCCGGGCCACTCTCCGGCAACCACGGGTCCGTGCTTGATCCCATTGTTGCCATCCGTTACCAGATCACGCTCCAGCCGGGCCAATCCGCCACCGCAAGCCTGGTCATGGGTGTTGGTGAGAACCGCGAGCGTTGCCTGCAACTGGCCGATAAATACCAGGACCGCAATCTTGCTGACCGTGTGTTCGATCTCGCCTGGACCCATGCCCAGGTGCTGCTCAGACAATTAAACGCCACTGAGGTCGATGCGCAGAGCTACGGCCGCCTGGCCAGCTCAATCATTTATGCCAATCCGTCATTGCGGGCTGACGCTTCTGTGATTGCCGGCAATACACGAACGCAATCAGGTTTATGGGGCTACTCGGTTTCCGGCGATTTGCCGATTGTGCTGCTCCAGGTCAGTGACCTGGAGAACGTGGACCTGGTTCGTCAGCTGGTGCAGGCTCAAGCCTATTGGCGATTGAAAGGTCTGGCAGTGGACCTGATGATCTGGAATGAAAATCATGCCGGCTACCGGCAGGCTTTGCAGGACCGGATCATGGACCTGGTTGCTGCCGCCGTTCACGTGAGTCCGGAAGAGCGTGGTGGGAAGATTTTTGTTCGCGTGGCTGAGCAAATGTCGGATGAAGACCGGATGTTGTTCCAGGCTGTTGCGCGCGCCATCATCAGTGATACGCGCGGCTCCCTCAACGCACAGCTCAGCCCGCGCCGCGCCACTGAGCCTGAAGTCCCGCCAATTCGAAACAGGCGGGCCGCTCAAAGAGGCCCGCAGCGGCATGACTCATTGGCGGCACGCGACCTGCTCTACTTCAACGGGCTCGGTGGTTTCACGCGTGATGGCCGCGAATACGTCATCACCGTGCCGGAGGGGCAAACGTCAGCCGCTCCGTGGGTAAATGTAATCGCCAATCCCGAGTTCGGATCAGTGATCTCGGAAAGTGGGTCGGCCTATACGTGGGCGGACAATGCCCACGAGTTCCGCCTGACTCCATGGCATAACGATCCTGTGTCCGATGGCAGTGGCGAAGCGTTCTTCCTGCGTGATGAAGAGAACGGTAGTTTCTGGTCGCCCACTCTGCTGCCGGCTCGCGGCTCCGGCACGTACGTTATCCGCCATGGCTTCGGTTACAGCATTTTCGAGCATACGGAAGACGGTATCACTTCAGAGTTGAAGGTGTATGTGGCCACGGATGCTTCCGTAAAATTCTGCGTAATTAAAGTAAGTAATCATTCCGGGCGTGATCGCAAGCTCTCCGTCACCGGATACGTGGAATGGCTTCTGGGTGACATTCGGCCAAAATCGATGATGCATGTAATCACCCAGGTGGATCAGGAGACGGAAGCCTTGCTCGCGCACAACGCCTATAACGGCGAATTTCAGGATCGCGTGGCGTTTTTTGACAGCAATCAGGGGTACCGCACCATCACCGGTGATCGCACTGAATTTCTCGGTCGTAACGGAACGCTTTCCAATCCTGCTGCAATGTACAAACCGCGCCTGTCCGGAAAGGTGAGTCCGGGCCTTGATCCGTGCGCTGCCATCCGCGTTCCTTTTGATCTGGTGGATGGCCAAGAGCGAGAGATGATTTTCACTCTCGGCGTGGGGCAGGGAAGATCAGGGGCAGTGGAGGTGGCAATGCGTTTCCGCGGCACGGAAGCCGCCCGCACTTCACTGGAAGCTGTATGGCATTATTGGACGCATACCCTGGGCACTGTGAATGTTGATACGCCCGATCAATCTCTCAACGTAATGGCCAACGGCTGGCTGCTTTACCAGACTCTGGCCTGCCGTTTGTGGGCCCGCAGCGGATACTACCAGTCCGGCGGAGCTTTTGGTTTCCGTGATCAGTTGCAGGACACCATGGCCCTGGTCCACGCCGAGGCCGGTCTCATTCGCAAACAGATTCTGCTCTGTGCATCCCGCCAGTTCAGTGAAGGTGATGTTCAGCACTGGTGGCATCCTCCCGCAGGCCGCGGTGTTCGCACGCATTGCTCTGACGATTATTTGTGGCTTCCGCTCGCAGTCTGCCGCTATGTATCCACCAGCGGCGACACCGGCGTCCTGGACGAACCAATCTTTTCCCTCGAAGGCCGGCCAGTGAAGGCGGAAGAAGATTCGTATTACGATCTACCCGGACGTTCTGAAACCGCCGCTACCGTGTACGAGCACTGTGTACGTTCAATCCTTGCCGGACTCAAACGCGGTGAGCATGGTCTTCCGCTGATTGGTACCGGTGACTGGAATGACGGCATGAACCTTGTAGGAGAACATGGCAAGGGCGAAAGCGTTTGGCTCGGCTTCTTCCTGCATGAGGTTCTTTCGCGCTTCGCGGAACTGGCCACTCGCCGCGGAGATTCCGTGTTTGCCGATCGGTGTCACGCGGAAGCAGGCCAGATGCGGGAGAACATTGAAGAGCATGCCTGGGACGGCGAATGGTATCGTCGCGCTTATTTTGATGATGGCTCGCCGCTGGGCTCTTCAGCCAATCAGGATTGCCAGATTGATTCCATCGCGCAGAGCTGGTCCGTGTTGTCCGGTGCGGGAGATACGCGTCGATCGGAAATTGCCATGAACTCGCTGGACCGCCGTCTGGTAGATCGCGATCATGGCCTCATCAAGCTGCTGACGCCGCCCTTCGACAAAGGAAACCAGGATCCCGGCTATATAAAAGGATACGTTCCGGGCGTCCGGGAAAATGGCGGCCAGTACACCCACGCGGCCATCTGGGCGGCCATGGCGTTTGCCTCGCGCGGCGATAGCAAGCGAGCGTGGGAGTTGTTTGACATGATCAATCCGGTCAACCATGCCAGTACTCCGGCTGACGTTGCCACTTATAAAGTTGAACCCTACGTGATGGCTGCTGATATTTACGCTGTCTCGCCTCACACCGGACGTGGTGGCTGGACATGGTACACGGGCTCCGCGGGCTGGATGTATCGCCTGGTAATCGAATCGCTTTTGGGACTGCGACTGGAAGTTGACCGTCTGCACTTCCATCCCTGCTTCCCTCCGGAATGGTCAACCTTCAAGGTGCACTACCGCTACTACGAAACTGTCTATCACATCACGGTGAATCAGGGTTCCAGCAGTCTGCCGGAAACACAGGTGACCCTGGATGAACTGCCCCAGTCAGAGCCAACCATCCCGCTGCTCAATGACGGCAAAGAACACTTCGCCGAAGTAGCGTTTGTGCCTGCGCGTTTGCCTGTCTCGGTCTGAGAGCGTGTGGCTTGATTGGTCGTTCTCGGTGCCCATAGTTTTCCCGTCTGTCATCTCGAGCGCAGCCGGAGCGTATGCGACGACGTAGTCGAGAGGGATTCAGATCTGTCGCTACGCTCCAACCCGCTGTGATGTAACAATGTGGTCATGGCCAGATAGGCTCCTGTTGCATCGGGCTCGGCCCGCAAGTCGGCCTCGCCCTTGAAGAAACTCTATCCACCTGTCATCTCGAGCGCAGCCGGAGCGCCGGCGACGACGTAGTCGAGAGATCCCGAGGATGTTAACCGCTAAAATGCCGCAACAGGGAGTTCTCTAAAAAACAAAAATAGTCGCGTCATCCCGAATCCCCGTCAATGAGCCAGCGTTTTCTTCAGCTGGCGAACCGGGGTCCCCGGCGCACGCTTCGTGCGCTGGGGTGGAAATAGGGGTGAGGGACCTTGTGCTTCGCCACCACGAAATAAGCACAAGGTCCCTCGGGATCGGCTCGCGAGCTGAACAAAGCGCTCGCTTCGCACCGACCGCTCGAGATGACGATGATTGTTTATGTTGTAAAAATCCTTCTCCCCCTTGTGATCCTGAGCGGAGGGCGAGCGTATGCGAGCACGCAGTCGAAGTTGAGCTGTTCTGCGGGCGTGCGAGCCCGCAAGCGAAATCCCGAGCGAAGCCGAGGGAGCTACCGAAGGATCTATGTATTTGTCGCGACAAAAGATGTAACAGGGCCGAGGCCGACTTGCGCCACAAACGATTACACCCTCGCTTTCTCCAGACTCACGATCAACCCTTCAGCCGGCCTCAGTGTGATGGAACCTTCCGCCCGCTCTCCTTCTCGATCAAGAAAAGTTGACGCAAGAATGCGGCCTTGTTCCACCGCAACATCCTGTGGATCGTGTCCCATATTCAGCACGATTGCAAAATGCTGATAGTCGTCTTTACGTTCGTAGCGTAGAACCTGTCCTTCGGCGACCACGTTAATGATGGGCGCTGAAACCAGCGCTTCATTGCTGCGGCGGATGCCGATCAGCGTGCGATAGAGATTGAGAATCGAATCACGTCGTTGCGAGAGCGTTGCCACGTTGTGCGCAAGATAATCTTGTCCCAATCGTAACCACGGTCGGCCATTACTAAAGCCTGCTTGCGGAGCGTTGTCCCACGGCATCGGCGACCGTTCCGGATCGCGTCCCAGCCCTAGGCCCGGTTCGTTCTTCTCCGCAGGGTCCTGCACTTCTTCCGGAGGCACCGGCACGTTGGTCATGCCGATTTCCTCGCCATAATAAATAGTCGGAGTTCCTCGCAGAGTCAGCAGAAGCATTGCCGCCACGCGCGCCTGTTCCGCGCCGATCCGTGTAGCGATCCGCGCTTGGTCATGGTTGCCCAGCACCCAGTTCGGCCATGCTCCTGTCGGCAGCGCGGCTTCATACTCGCGGATGATCTCGGCAATCCTGCCGGCGCTCCATGCGCACAGGATCAGTTGAAAGTTAAACGGAAGATTAGCTCCACGCAGCTCTTTGCCGTAATACTCCACAAGCTGGCTGTAAGGCAGATAAATTTCACCGATCAGAACACGCTCCGGGTAGGAATCAATCACCGACCGAATCTGCGCGACAAGATCATGGATCTCCGGACGATCAGCGTTATAAACACTCAGGAAGCGATGCGTGGAAGGCGAACCCGGCTGGTATCCAGGATTCAGAGGATTGTCACGGAACAGCTCATCCTTGATCAGCAGCCACAGCACGTCAACGCGAAAACCATCCACGCCGCGGTCCATCCAGAAACGCAGCACAGCCAACATCGCGTGCCGCAGTTCAGGATTTCTCCAATTCACGTCTGGCTGTTCCTTGAGGAATGAGTGGCAGTAATACTGTCTGGTTGCCGCATCCCATTCCCAAGCCGGGCCGCCGAAATTGCTGAGCCAGTTGTTGGGCGGGCCGCCGTCCGGCGCCGGATCACGCCACAGATACCAGTCGCGTTTGGGATTGTCGCGGGAAGACCGGCTTTCCAGAAACCACGGATGACGATCCGATGTGTGATTGGGAACGAAATCAAGAATGATCTTCAACCCACGCTGGTGAGCAGCGGCCAGCAGGCGATCGAAATCAGCCAGCGTGCCGAAGATGGGATCAATATCGCAATAGTCGGCAACGTCATAACCGAAATCCGCCATGGGAGAAGGGAAGATGGGTGCAATCCACAGGGCGTCCACGCCCAGCGCGGCCAGATAATCCAGCCGGGCCAGAATGCCCGCCAGGTCGCCAACGCCATCATTGTTTGAATCCTGAAAAGACCGCGGGTAGATTTCATAGACGATCCCGCGCTGCCACCACGCAGTAATACGCATCTTAAATTCTGGCGCTCCTCTGGTTTTTGCTCCGGCCTGAATCCACAACGAAAGCGGTCCAACGCATGATCAATGATCTCTGGTACAAGAACGC
>Ga0209863_10000269_pt1 | contig 30324 bp, 25 predicted proteins | sample OrgsoiDNA2013046_FD_185796 | JGI IMG/M metagenome (GOLD analysis project Ga0209863, IMG submission 185796) | Permafrost soil microbial communities from the Arctic, to analyse light accelerated degradation of dissolved organic matter (DOM) -... | ecosystem: Environmental > Terrestrial > Soil >...
ATTGGGCAGCTTCGCTTCCCATAATAATTTCCCGGTGTTTTTATTGAATGCCCTGATTTTTGCGTCTTTGGTAGCGGCAATAAAAAGAAGTCCGCCTGCGGTCAATACAGGTCCGCCATAATTCTCAGTTCCTGTTTGAGGCTTTCCCGCAAACGCACTGTCGTCGCCGAGTACTGTTTTCCATTTTACATCAGCACGGTTCATATCAATAGCAGTCAGCGTTCCCCAGGGTGGTGCAATGGCGGGCAATCCGGATTTGGTTAAGAATTTATTATATCCTGCAATCGTGTAAGGAACCTCTCTGAATTTCTCATTTTCAGTCAGCACCCGATGATATATTTTCTTCTGGTCTGCTTTGATATCCAGAACAAAAGAGGCAATCGCTTCCTTATCCTCCGGTTTTAGAAAAGCAAAAGCAGGCATCATTCTTCTTCCCGCACTAATAAACTCTGTGAACTGATCTTTGTTTAGTTTTTTATTGATGTCCACAATGGACGGATAAGTACTTCCACCCTTCCGGTCTGCGCCGTGGCAGGACATGCAGTTTTGTACATATAATCTTTTTCCCGCATCGATATAAGGCTCATTCGTTTTTGCCACATTATTTACGTCGCGCATTTGCTGTATCCAGGCCATTTCATTGGCGTTGACAAACAATGTTCCGTCGGATGGATCCACTGCCGGTCCGCCCCACTCTGCTCCGCCATCAAAACCAGGAAAAATAACCGTCCCTGCTTTCGATTCCGGTGTAAACATATGTCCGGTATGATAGGAAGCGAGTCTTGTTTTTACATCAGCATATTCTTCGGGTGACAAGTACGGATTGATATCTTTCTCAGTAAACCTTTGCCTGACGAAGGGAGCCGGTGATTGCGGAATCGGTTGTGTGGGCGATAATTTTTCATTCAGCAGTTCGGTAACGGTATCTACCGGTGTTTCAACAATCGGGAAAAGAGATTCTCCTGTTGCGCGGTTGAATAGGTAAACAAATCCCGTCTTGGTGGTTTGCGCCACGGCTGGCACTTCTTCTCCATTATGCCTGACCGTTAGTAACACGGGTGCGGATGACGGATCCCAGTCCCAGGTATCATGATGGATATATTGAAAGTGCCAGATATGTTTCCCTGTATTCGCATCGAGGGCAAGCATGCAATCTGCAAAAAGGAGGGATCCTCTTCTCTTGCCACCGTAGAAATCCATGGAAGCTGAACCGATGGGAATATAGGCGATGCCGGTTTTCTGATCGACGATCATGCCCATCCAGTTATTCGCGCCGCCCGTCATTTTCCAGGCATTTTTGTCTTCCCAGGTTTCATAACCTGGTTCACCCGGATGAGGAATGGTATGAAATATCCATTCCTGCTTACCGGTTCTCACATTGAAAGCGCGTATATGTCCGGGCGCGGCATCCATTTCTTCCGATACACGGGTGCCTGCCAGTAAGAGGTCTTTATAAACGGTGGGAGCCGAAGTGGCCGTAACGAAAATATCTTTGGAATCCACACCCAATCCCTCACGCAAATCAGCTTTTCCCTTCTTGCCAAAAGATTCGATGATCTTTCCTGTTTTTGCATCTATAGCCCGCAGAAATGGTCCTGCAGTATAGAACAATCTTTCGTCATCCTTCCCGTCGGTCCAGTAGGTCACTCCCCGGTTGCTGTTTAAATTAAAGTGCATTCCTTTTTCGCCCGGAACACTGTCGAAGGGCATGTAATGCCAGATTTCTTTTCCTGTAGCCGCGTTAAGCGCAAAAAGTTTTAACTGCGGGGATGTTCCGTAAAGTATTCCGTTTACGACGATCGGATTACACTGGATCTGGGAGTGCGCCGCCGTATCCACGTCTTCCGTATGGTATGTCCATGCCACTTTGAGCTGCGCCACATTGGAGGTGTCAACCTGTACAAGTGATGAAAATTTATTTCCGGAACTATTTCCATTTACAGTCTGCCAGCCGTTGTAGGGATCCGGGTTGCTGGTGCAGGAGGCAAAGAATAATATCAGAAAAAACAGGGAGAGGCGAATCATCATTTGGTTGACGGTTGACAGTTGACGGTTGACGGACCTATTTGAATCAGCAAGATTAAATTTAGGCATAATTAATTTTTTTATTTCCTCAAACCGTAAATTGCCAACCGTCAACCGTCAACCGTCAACCGCCACCCCCGAAACCAAAATAAACGCATGCTGCGAGCCGCGGTAATTATTATAGATCAGGATTCGTTTTACCCGTTTTGCTGGGGCGGCTTTTTTTAACAGTAAAGCAGGAACCGTTCCTTCTTTCAGAATTTGAATGGAGAGCCAGCAGGCAAAGGAGGATGCCGTACAATAGTCGCCGCAAAAATGTTTGAAACGCGCAACCGGAACCTTATCCTTAAAAACAGATTCTATCAGATCATAATATTTAACCAGCCTCTCATCACCGTTTTCGCCGGTCATCAATAGATCAGGCATTTCACCATCTGGTAAATTTTCTGAAAGGAATTTATTAAACGCCTTTAATACCGTGGATGGATCTTCGCTGTGAACGGTTCTTACTGCATCCAGCCTGGCCGAAGCATCTTCCCGTTCATTATTCATCCAGACCATGAACGCTCCTTCACCGGGAATGGTGCCTTCCGCGAGGGATGTAAACAATTCACTGTTCAATACCGATTCTTTCCTGAAACATCCCGCCAGCCCGTCTATATTATAGTTGTATGCGGAAATCTCATCCGTGCATCCCAAAAGATAACTGGTACCCGGATGTTCTTTCAAAGACATGACAACATCCATCAATGCATTTTCGAATGCCAGCCCACGGTGTACATGGGTAATATTATAGTTGTGATTTTTTGTTACGAGTGCAATTTGCGCAGCGGCTGCGTTGGATGTACTTTGCACAAAACTGGCGGGCGTGAGTAAACCTTCATTGTATTCCAGGATCTGGTTCAGAAATTTAATGCAATCCTCCATGCCTCCGTTAGCCGTCGCGATGATCATACCATCGGGCTGCGAATATTTTTCAAGTAATGGAAGTGCCGCTCCTACCGCCATACGTACAGATTTTCCCATCCGTCTCCGGGCGCCGGGCGGTATACCAGGATAATCCGGTTCAGTCACATTCAGCAAATTATTTTTCGATGCTCTCCATTGAGAAAGATCCGTTACCGGAAAACTAAACTGAGGCGAAATGCAGACGGAATCATGAAAATAAGGCATGCATCAGGTTTTTGAAAATATCAGTGTGCTGCAATTGCCACCAAATCCAAAAGAATTTGACATGACGTTTTTAATCTCCTGCCTGACATAACGCTGAACCGGGATCAGGCCCGTTTCAACAATCGGATTTTTAAAGGACAATGACGGATATACCTCCTGGTGCACCAGGCTCAGTATAGAATATACGGCTTCAATAGCGCCAGCCGCACCCAGGGTATGTCCCGTATAGGATTTGGTAGAAGAAAACGGAGGCACTTTTTCAAATAAACGCAACATGGCGCGGCTTTCCGTTTCATCATTATTTTCCGTACCTGTCCCGTGCGCATTGATATAGCTGATATCTTCCGCCCTGAGGCGGCTCGTTTCCATGGCTTCTTTCATGGATAAAAAAGGTCCGTTCCCTTCCGGAGAATTCGATGAAGGATGGTATGCATCGTTCTTATTTCCAAAACCTGTCAGGGAAGCATAATTTTTTTTCCCTTTGCAATCTTCCTCTCTTTCCAAAACGAGAAAGGCCGCGCCTTCCCCCAGGTTTAAACCATTGCGATCCCTGTCGAAGGGAGCGCAGGGTTTGGAAGAAAGAATATTCAGCGCATTGAATCCATTGATGGTAAATTTCGCGAGACTCTCCGCTCCTCCCACAATGGCTCGTTTGGCAAATCCATGTTGAATCAGTCTTGCACCGAACAGAATGGAATTTGCAGAAGAAGAACAGGCTGTATTGATGGTACTCACTTCACCCATCATTCCATATCGTTCCTGCAGGGCCATGGAGACAGAAGCGTAATCATAGGATGATAAATAAGGAGTGCCGTGATCTTTCGCCAATGCATCATGATAAATTTCATCCGTCAGGCACATACCACCAACGGTCGTCGCGCCAACCAGGGCTGTTTCTGTAGAAGAAATTTCATCGGCGCTTAGTCCGCTGTCCCGTATCGCTTCTTCTGCTGCATGTATGGCGAGTAAGGAAGTTCTGGTGATGGATGGATTGGGTTTTCCGAATAATTTTTTATTCAGTTCTTCAGTGGAATGTCTGACTTCGGCAGTTGGCAATTTGCCAGCATAAGCCGTCTGGTAAAATTGTATATGTCCAATTCCACTACGCTCAAATTGAAGAGAATCCCTGTTTTCTTCTACAGAATCTCCAATCGCACTGATCAGGCCCATGCCTGTAATAATGATCCTGCTCAAATGGCGCCGTTTACTTGGTTCTGTTTTTTTCTATATAATCTACCATAGTATTAATATCCGACAGGATTTTTCTTCCTTCCTTCGGATCCTGAATATTGATTCCATATTCGCGGGATAATAAAACAATCAGTTCGATTGAGTCAATGGAATCCAGTCCAAGCCCTTCACCAAATAATGGCTCGTCGTCTTTGATGTCTTCCGGTTTCACCGTCGTCAGGTTCAGGAAATGAATGATCTGCTCTTTTACCTGTTGCTTTAACGCAGCTGTTTCCATCGTTTTATTAAATTAAATTTTTCTTCTTTAACCCGTACAGAGTGAAAAGTTGTATGAGCAGGGTTATACCCAATAAAGATAGAATATTCATCCATATGTCCTTCAGTTTTCCACCTTCCAGAAATAGTCCGTAATACGCTTCCAGTGCCCAATGTAAAGGTGAGAGCTGTAAAACTTTTTGCAGATGGGCTGGCATTGCAAATGAAGGCACGATTAATCCGCCCAGGGCGGCCATAATCAAAATGGAAATGGCGCCGAAACCGTTGGATTGTTCTGCCGTGTTTGCATAAACGCCCACACAGATGGCATAATTAACAGCGCAATAACCACAAACAGTTGTTACAATCAACAAAGCCCATATGTCTTTTGGTAAATGCAGAGTGGGCAGTCCGATGAATGGGAAAATTTTATTTCCTATCACAAAAATTACAGTTGCCTGCAGAACGGTAACCATCAGGTAAACGAACTGTTTGGAAAAAAGCGCATGGAGATAACTGGCAGGCATCGTTTTTAAACGGATAAAACTGCCGCTGTTTTTTTCACGCACTATGGTTCCCCCGAGTGACAAGACAATAAAAAACATGGCGAAGATGGTCCATGCCGGCACATTGTGCTGGGATGCATTCGGTATCGTGCGGCTGCCCGATCGGGAAACGGGGACTTCTGAAATGGGTATTTGTCCGAACAGGATTTGTTTTTCAAGATCCGTCGGAATTTCTTTTTGATTTACTGACTCGTATAATTTTTTAACAATGGCTTCTCCCTGGATCACCTGTACGGAACTGCGCAATGCGCCTTCCACGGACTGACGAAATGAAGCCTGCATGACGGGGTGATAGTACATCAGAAGTGAATCCGGTAATTCCATGTGAATTACAGATTTTGCATCTATGTTATCTGTATCTTTCAATGCACGGGTAGCAATTTCGTCCGCTTGATTTTGAATGAATGAAGTAAACTGTGCAGGGATAACAATGGCGACCAGGGCATCCTTACTATACATGGCGGAGGAAACATCATTGACGGGTAATGTGGAATCCTCAATCTGCATTTTAAATAATCCAATTTTGCGTATGGCCTCAATCATATGTCCACCCAACGGTCCCTTATCCTTATTAAAGACGATCAGTGAAATTTTATTATTGTTTACCAGTTCGAAAGTGCTGTTCTGCACGCTGGTGATCACGATCACCAGAAGGATGGGCATAAAAAACATCATGAAGAGTCCGACCCGGTCGCGCAGGAGAATTTTGCTGTCCTTAATAATGGTGGCCTTTAATATATGCATATCAGTCCCGGAATCTTTTACCCGTGAGTTCCAGAAATAATCCTTCCATTCCTTCATGCCCGTGTTTCTCCAATAAAACTTTCAGGCTGTCGTGCGCTATAATTTTTCCGTCATCGATCAGCGCAATTTTATTACATAGTTCAGCAGCTTCCTCTAACTGGTGAGAAGTATATATCAGCGTTGTACCGGATTCATTTTGTTTTTTGAGATAATGTATGATGGCATGACGCGATTGAACATCCACTCCAACGGTCGGTTCATCCAGGAATAAAACCTGCGGTTTGTGCATTACGCCGATGGCCAGATTGACCCTTCGTTTCATTCCTCCGGAAAAACTTTTCAAAATGCGATCCCCTACAGAAGTCAGGCCCAGCACTTCCAGTAATTCTTCCGATCTGTTTTTTATTTGTTGTTTGTCGAGGCGGTACCAGGCTCCGTAAAAAGCCAGATTTTCGCGTGCAGACAATTCCGGATAATAAGAAAAATCCTGGGGTACGAAACCAAAAATGGTATTGATGGATTTGGGATGATCATTGATTTCATGATCGAGCAACCGGATGCTCCCGGCAGTATATTTCAGCAGACCCGTCATGAGATTCATCAGGGTCGTTTTGCCCGCGCCATTCGGACCAAATAATCCGAATCTTTCACCCGCACTGATTTCCAGATTAAAATTTTTGATACAAACGCCTTCCTGCCGGGGATATTGAAATTCCAGGTCCTGAATCTTTATAGCGGGCGTACTCATGCCTTCCATTTTATTTTTGCGAGTGCCTGGAAGGCCTGCTTCTCAATGTCCGCCGCCGCATTGAGATAATCACTCATCACATTGAAATCGGCCTGGCTGCCGATTCTTCCCTTATAAATCCCCGCGGCCTGGACGGCAGCGGATCGCCAGATATCTCCTGACCGGGTAAATTCTTTGGAAATATCTATCAGCTCCTGGATCGGATGATATGCATAAGCCTGTTGCAGAAAGGCAGCATAAATAAAACGAAATCCACCGCCTCCGGTTCCGATCTCTTCCTGCATGCGAACGAGCTGAGCGAGATAACTGCCCGCTTTTTTCGGACCCAGTTTATCGCGCCACTGACTTATTTTTTTTGCCGTATACCGAATGCCGCGGATGCCTGCAATCGGTCCGGGTATGCGAAGCATTAAATTGATATTGCGATTGATTCCTGTTTTGATCGCTTTTTTCACCTGGTCATTGGTGACCTCGCGTTTTTCTTTTGGATAATAAAGTTGTCCCCTCGGGGCAAACGCGCCTTTGGCGAATCGGACCCTTTCCAGTTCATAACTGCTCAGAGAGGTTGCCATTTCCATGACCGGGTCGCTGATCAGAAAATTGTCTTCTTCCTTTCCGTAAACGATCAGGTTGTGTGCATTGAAATGGAAACGATATTCTTTCGGAAAATAGGTTAGGTAATAAACGCCAACCTGGCAACCAACCGGCTGGCCTGCCGCCAGACATTCCATCAATATTTTTTCGGCTTCTTCTTTCGACCTGAATTTTTTTCTGGCGACCGGAATTCCCAATGCCTTGCAGGTCCTGTTGAAAATCAATCCGGGTTGCGTGCGGAAAGCAATCGCCGGACCGTTGTTGATTTTCATAAAAGGAATATAAATAAAAAAAAGGCCGGAGCCGATCCCGAACGCAAGGGGTTCAGTAATCTGATTTACTCCATGATGCCGGAGCAGGCTGGTTGTTACACCGTTTTCACAATGGGCGGCCTGTGTATGCGTAAAATCAAGTTTCATCGACTTTCATTGTTTTTAATTCTTCCACCGAAACTTCGAATAATTCCGCATACTTGGCGAGTCTGGACGCTGAAAGTTTTTCAAAAGCCGGATATTTCAAATGCTTTTTTACCTGCCATTTCCAAATGCCGGTATAAGCGGCAACAATCGGTATATCCATTACACGCAGTTCCATGAAAAATAAAATGGGACTGGCTTCCTTATTCAACACTTTCTGATGGGCCGCCTGGATACGCTGCTCCACATCTTTCCACGCCACTTCGAGAGCTGAGGATTTTACTTCCCAACCATTACTAAGCACGGTCGTATAATTTCCGGATTCATCCACCACGTAACAAACCTCACCGGTGATTTTCCCCAGAGCGCCCAGGTCTTGTGGTAACTCATCTTTTTTCATCTTTTAAGCTTGAGGCTGGAAGCTTAAGGCGGGAAGAAAGGGCTTGAGGCCTCACGCCTCACGCCTCCTGCCTTACACTAACAGACCGTGAGTAAAGCATACATATAAGAGAAGCGTGAACTTTCAGGAACGAGTAATAAAATTTTTTGACCGACTTTCAGTTTATCGCTTTTAAAAACTTCATCCACCATAAAATATACTGAAGCGGCCCCCACATTTCCCAGACTGCTCAGATTAATCACCCATTTTTCGTACGGGATGGGTGTTTCATTTTTATTCAGCTGATCAAATATTTTGGTCCGGAAAAAATCACTGGACATATGAGGTAGAAAATAATCAACATCTGCCGGGTTCAGGCCTTTGTCCTTGAAAAGCCTGGAGAGCATGATCCCGCCAAGCGGAACGATATTCTCACTCAGGAGTTTTACATCCTGCTTAATACTCATAATGGAACGAGCCTGTACTTCTTCCGGACTATAATCCAGGTAACTCTTCATCTTCCCGCTCTCCAACTTTTCACCACCCATATACATACACACCTCTTTCACATTGGCATAGGAAACCCCTTCGATCCACTCAATTTTTAAGCTAAAACCGGTTTTGTTCTTTTTGTCGGACAACAGGAAGCAGGAAGCGCCGTCCGATAACATCCAACGCAAAAACTCTTTTTCAAAACCTATGTACGGGTTCTCCTCTAACTCACTGAGTTTCTTGGCTTCATCCTCGAATATCTGAGATTTAAGTGAAGAAGAAAAACGCTCGGAACCCGTCGCCACAGCATGGTGAGCATCTCCTGTTTTAACCGACATATAAGCGTATTTCAGAGCATGCATTCCGGCACAGCAGACTCCGGATGGTGAAACCACTTCAATGGATTCCGCTTCCGGCAATTCCCCGTGCACCATTACAGCATGAGAGGGCATGATCTGGTCAGGTGAAGAGGTGCCGCAGACCAGCAGGTCAATTTCCTTTATTTGTTTGGGATCATTGTCCAGCATATTACGGATAGCCGATGCTGTCATTTCCGCATTGGTATGGGTGGATCTACCCTGTTTGTCCAGGGCATAAAAACGGTTTTTGATGCCATTATTGCGCAGGACGATACGTTTTGATTTTGAGGGGCTTTTATTGATGAGACCCAGGAACTCCTCCATTTCGTCGTTGGATATAGGTTCATTGGGGAAATACGTAGCTGTTTTTGTAATATATACATCTTTGAACTCCATCTGCATTACCGGATTAATTCACACCTGAATAATATTGTTTTTGCCTCTTTATGCGCCCGGAAAGAAATGGTTTAAACAAAATCGCGTCTACTGTCAGGATAATGGGGGCTGCTATAAATAGCGCAATTAAAAGATAATATTTGAATGCAACAAGCCAGGCATCTCTTTTTTTGCGTTTGGAAATGATGCCTGCCCAGACCTTAAAAATCTTCCGGGCCTTGCTCTCAATAAACATCAAATTATATTTCACCGGCACTGCGCCCTGCCTCACCATTTCTTCCTGAAAACCTTGCCAGTTCGATTTTTCAAGATAAGGAATCGCAGTCGTTCCGTAATTTTTTGTATTCAGGATATCCTGTTCAGAAACACCGGGAACAGGAAATATATTCAGAAAACGATCTTTTTTAGCCTTGAACATCCAGTGGAAAATCGTTACAAAACTTACAAAATTGTGGTGCCTGTCCACAAGGGCAATATTCCCGACCAGCCGGGCCTCCATCGTTTTCAAAACCGGTTTGATTTTCTCCATGGCACTGAGCCACATATTTCTGGCGCCTGTAATTGTGATGACCGGAGTGTTTTTCGCTATCTCCCTGAACCGGGGATCAAATAACAGGCTGTTGCATGGAATACTGGGAGAAAGAAACCATGCCTGGTAACCCAGTATAATCAGGTCGTAGGAGGATTCTTTAAAACTGAGTGGCTGAAGCTGCCCAGGCACCTGCAGTACGCAATCCGGCATTACGCTGAAAAAGGACTTTCCTGTCCAGGGAAAAGGATAAGCCTGCGCAGGATAAAGGCGAAGCTTTTCCACCGTTGCTCCTGCCTCAGAGAATGGCTCGGTAAATTGATCGATAATCTGTTCTAATTGGCCTGACTGCGAGTAAAATACGGCTAAAACTTTTTTGCCCATTGTAGGCTCGAAGTTAAGAAACCTGCAGCTTTAAAACCTTCGATTTTTTATTGTAGTCGGCGATGGTTTTCTGAAGGTCTCCCGGCAATGATTTATATGATTTCCGGATGAATTCGCTGTCCTTTTGCTCATCGTCTTTATAACCCAATATGCCGGGTGCGTTTTCCTGGATCATAAGACGCAGGAAGCGGAATTCGGCATTATTCGGGTCCTGTTTGATAGCGGCTTCTAGTAATTTATGTCCCTGTTTGAATAGTTTCAGCTTCGATGCGGGATTGCCACCGATACCCGCCCTTCTCATGGTCATGGCTCCTAAAAACGCATCTTTTACATTGGCCGGCGCCGAATTCAGTTCTGATATCTGGGCGTCTACCAGGCTCTTGTTATCCGATTCCATGGCTTTGTAAAAAGCGGGGCGGTTGAGATCAGTTGACAGTAGGCAGTTGGCAGTTGATCCCGCACATGCGGGAACAGTTGGCAGTAGGCAGTTGACAGTTGACAGACGGCTGTTGATAGTTGTTCCTTTAGCGGAAGCTGATCCGGCCACGCAGATCAGGAATAAGTTGAGAATTATATTTTTCATAAAAGAAGATTTCATCTATTATATGAAAAATTTCGTGCCAAGTTTTTTTGAACGCCTAAAGCCCAAGGCCTAAAGCCTAAAACTAAACCGCCAACCGTCAACTGCCAACCGAATTACGCTTGTCTATAAATTTCACCGGCTTTCTCCCTGCTCCGGGAAACTGGAGTTGCTGAATGGTTTCCGAATTCACATAACGGATTTGGGGAGTCACCCGCAATTTGGCCTGTAAATAAGCCCGTACCCGGTGATCTGATTCCTCAGAATACTTCAAAGGAAACAAATACAATAAAACCTCATCGGTTCCGATCTCATTCGAATATACTTCCACGACAAAATCCGACACATCTTCCATGCCGGCAAGCAAATCAAAAAGCGCCGGAGCAAATAAAGTGGTCCCTTTAAATTTAATCATTTGTTTTTTTCTACCGATTACCGGAGACAGGCGTATCGAATGACGGCCACAGGAACAGTCTTCTTCATGTGCGATGCATAAATCTCCCGTTTTATATCTGAGCAGTGGCATGCCTTCCACACCCAATGTTGTAATGGTCACTTCTCCTGCTTCTCTCGGTTGAACCGGCTGATCCTGCTCATTCAGTAATTCCAAAATCACGAGCTCCGGCTGATGATGCCCTCCCCGCCCCGCTTCACATTCTGTGAAAGCTGTTTGCATTTCAGTGGATGCGTAGGTTGAAAACAATTTAATATCCCAGGTATCTGTTATTTTTTTACCTAACAGATTTAAGGAGAAATCGGGTTGCCGGATATTTTCACCTATGCAAATGGCTTTTTTTACAGTGGATGAATTCATATCGATCTGATGATCCCCGGCCCATTGCATCAGTTTCAAAATAAAGGAAGGCACGGCAACCAACACAGTTGGTTTAAGACGGAAAATAGTTTCCCATTGCAAAGAAGGAACGCCCGGACCAACACGAATGATGCCTGCTCCGAGTTTGCGAATACCTGAATAATAAGCCATACCAGCCATGAATTGCCGGTCCAGAGTAAGCATCAGCTGATATATATCTTCCGGCTTTCCTCCCGCACAACTGAAAGACTTGAATTCATTGTAAGCCAGTCTTTGCAGGTCATTCTCAGTCAGTGCTATAGTCACTGGCGAACCCAACGTTCCTGAGGTAGAGGTATATTCAATCACTGAACTGACGGGTACAGCGAGAAAATCATTGTTGTTTAGCTGAAGGTCTTCTTTACTTGTTGTTGGGAGCAAAATGAGGTCTTCCAATTTTTGAATATGGCTAATGTCGATCTCCTGCCGGTTGAAAATTCTTTGATAATAAGGAGAATTTGATTTTAAATAGATGAGAAGTTCCTGCAATTTTTTCTCCTGGATTGCCCGGATCTCTTCCCGCTGAATAAATTTTTTATGGGTTCTGGTATTCATGATTCCAATATAACAATAGCCGTGGCCATAGATTTCAAATGGGAAAGGGATACATGGATAATGCGAATGCGCAGGGATGAAAGCATTTGTTCGGTCATACCTGAAATGCGCAAACCCGGTTTCCCCGTTTCGTCATTCACCACTTCAATTTCATTCCATTGCAAACCGCTGTCCCATCCCCGGCCAACCGCTTTGAGAAACGCTTCCTTCGCAGCAAAACGCGCTGCATAATGTTCAAATGGAGAAGCTTTTGCGTCGCAATACTTCATTTCTTCTTTTGAGAAAACGAGTTCTTTAAATCCGTTATCCCTTCCGACCCGCGTGGCTAAGCGGTCCACTTCGATGATGTCTATTCCGGTTCCTAAAATCATAATATGCAAATGTGCAAATGGGCAAATGGGCAAACCAATTTGCAAATATGCAAATGTGCAATTGGGCAAATGCCGTAAAAAATCATTTTATTGCTAAGAGCTATCATCTTGTAATTGTTATTAAAAAATCAATATAATTATTTGCAAATTTGCCGATTTGCACATTTGCACATTTACCTCAGTTTCTCCTCACTCTTATAAATCTGATTCCTGATTTCATTCTCCTCTGTTTTAGTCGCTATTTCCTTGGACAGCGCCTGCCGGTAATAGCCAATCGCTTTTTCATATTGCTTCGTCCTGAACATTTCATTTCCGGCCAGCTGGTAAGCCTGGTAATAATTCGGATTGCTGGCAATCAGACTGTCAGGATTTATATTTTTGCCTTCTTTTATTTCCTTCTTATACGAACGGTACTTTAAAAATTGCCGGTACTTGTCCGACAAAAGAAAACTGTCAGCCGGCAGATTCAATGAACTGTCCATAATTTCCCGGTTAGTTTTCATCCCATCCATCGAAAATACCTTATTCAGGTCGTAGCATACAAATTCTCCCAATTGCCAGGGCCCGGTTGATACCCAGACCAGCTTTTTCTGCGGTTCAAAAATAATGGAATGATGTGCGATCAGCTGATTTACTGCTTTTTCATTTCCTGTACCAATATCTGTATTTTCCAATCCGGCTCTGTCCCTTAATATCTGAACTGTTTTCGCCACTGTATTTTTTTCAGCGGAAGCCAGCAGCTCCACCATCCGCTGATAACGATACTCCGAAGCACTTTGCCTGATCTGTATTTTATTTGAACTCAATCCGTTTAGCTCTTTGCTTTGAAAATGATTGGCGCAGATGATTTCATTTTTTCCCGGATCATAGAGTCCCAGTGAATCCGGCGTCTTTTCAATGATCACCGCTTTGTTATCTTCCGATGATCCGATCAGGAAAGATTCAGAAACAAACATCTTTCTCTTTTTTGCTATCGACATCGCCTCCTGGATATTTTCCGCATACTGAAGAATTTCACGGGCCACCAGCGATACCGGTGTGGCCGATCCCGAAGGGATGTCAGACTTTGCAGCGTTGATGGTTACCGTTAGTCCCTTTTCATTCATTCCGGAAACCACCCCTATAAAGCCACCCCAGCTAACATACATAAATTTAAATCCGTCAGAAGGTTTTTCGAATGAAACGATTTTATTTTCTGAGAAATGATCACCCACATAAAAATCAAAATTTCTTCCGATAATCAGGGTGCTGTCGGCAGACCTGGATCCCCATGTGCCGAAGGAAGTGCAGCCCACCAGGGCGAGGTTCTGCAATGCATGACCGATATCGTGGGCAGCATGATAATTGAGGATGCGCTGGTAATTGTTTCCGATATAAGCATATTTGTCAGATGCCGACAATGAAATACCATATATCTCTTCTTTATCTTCCTCCGAAACATATTTGTCCAGATCCCGGTTAAACCAGCCTATTACATATTTCAGGAAATGACGATAAAATTTAGAGGGGATCATTTTAGTGATCTGATCATTGAAATAATCTTCCTGTAATTGAATCAGCTCTTTTGATAATTTTCCATTCACAACTCCTCTTTCAAAGGGTCTTCCTTCCACATACAGTTCGTACAAGCCCGATTTACTTTTACGGAACCAGTTATTTTTTACAACATAAAGTCCGGGGCTTGGTTCTGTGCGTTCCCATTCCAATGCTATTTTATCTGTAACCTTCGGAGGATTGGTTCTTGAAACAATCAATATATAGATGACACCCAGTAATATGAACAGGCCAATTACCGCGAGGATCCTTAATAACCAGCGTCCTTTTCTCTTTCTCTCAGGCATTTCTAATTTTTTCAATAAAATCATCCTTACCCGTAAGGGCAATAGAAGTAATCAGGCCGCTGATGGCAGTGCCGAGGATTCCATGCAGGTTTAGATACTGACCCGTAAGAAACAGATTCGGGATCCTGGTTCTTGGTGAAATGAGTGTGCCCATCGGATTCTGATAATCTTTAGCTGTTCCGTACAAGTTGCCGTCTTTGTTTCCAATATAATCCCTGAATGTAAGGGGCGTGGAAGTATATGTATGTAAAATAGATTTTCTCAACCCGGGGAATTTTTCCTCCACTCTGTTTAGCAATTGTTCCGTTTTTCTTTCCTTAAACGCTTCATACTCCGCTCCCCTGCTTTGCTTTGAAGATACTGTATTAAAACTTGCTTCCCATGATCGCACTTCATCATACCGCATATATGCAAAAATAGTCATACCGGTTGCAAATTCCTTTTTTTCAGCGGGCGAGCCATATATCGCATAACCCAATGGCCAGTTGCTCTCTATATAGGAGTCCATCGCCCAGACCGATCCTTTTTTTTGATAATAGTAGTTGTGCTTTAAATAAGGGAACTGCCCTTTCTTAAAAACAATGTTCAATATAAATGATGACACGGTGGTCGGCATGGCTTCTATCCTTTTCCTGGTAACGGGGCGGATCAGGTTACTGTCGGTCATCCGGTAAGTGTTGGCAGGTGTTGTATTCGATACAAAATAGTCTGCGTGAATCGCAGATCCATCATTTAGGGTAGCGGCGGTTACCAACCCGTCTTTCACTACCAGGTTTTTTACTTCACGGTTCCTGATGATCTGTCCTCCGGATTTTGAAATATTCTGCGCGAGAATTTTTGAAATCTGTGACCCGCCATCCAGGCATCGCCACGCACTTTCCAAATAACTGTTTACAGTCAGGGCGTGAATGTAAAATGGCGTGGTATCCCCGTTCCCCGCATAGAGCATATTATTTCCGGCAAGTACTGCGCGTAGCCTTGGATTTTCCGTCAGGGATTCAATAAATTTCTTTGCAGAAATTCCCATGGCTTCCTGTTTTTCTTCTCCATTTCCCTGCATACGTAAACGGTATAATGGAAACCGGTCACAGATTTCAAGAATAGTTTTGATGTAGGTCCGGATGGCTTTTTCTTCCCCGGGAAATTCATGGATCATTTCCTTTTCAAATGCTTCATAACCCTGATTGATCTTATATTCTTTTTCGTCGTCCTCCAATAAAATCAGGTCAAAGGATGTATCCATTTTTTCAAGCTTCAGCTTGTCCATCAAGCCCAAGTATTTGAAAATCTGGTAAAGATTTTGTCCTTTATCCAATCCGCCGATATAATGGACTCCTGAATCGAATATTACCCTGTTGCGTACATAAATCTGTAGACAACCACCCAGTTGTTTGTTTTTTTCGACCATACAAACCGTATATCCCAGCTTCGTCAGGATATTTCCGCAGACGAGTCCGCCCATTCCGGTTCCTATGATCAGGACGTCAAACTTTTTCATACGTTTTTACCGGATGGGTGATTACAAAAAGAAGGTTGGATGTATATTCTGATTCGTCTACGGACCTGCAGTCCATCTCTTGTCCGGATGCCAGTTCTCTTATTGTATTTCCGGATAAAAATTGCAGGGGATGGCCGGCGGTTTTATTGAATGCAAAAAAGCGGATGGAGAAAAATTCCGTCCACCTGGTGCGCTCATGCTTTTTCTTTAAATCCCGGTCACCATCCCGGATGAGGAGTACACCACCCGGACGAATGGCATTCATACATTTCCGGATCAGTATTTCCTGCTCACCGGGTTGAAGATAGTGCAGAACATCTGATAAAATGATCGCGTCTGACGGCCCTGGTTGAAGAAGGTTGATATCCATTTTGGTAAAATGAATATTTGAATTCCGGCTGAAGCAGTGACTGGCAAGCAATATTTTTTCTTCGTCATAATCATACCCGATCAGATCGCGTGCCGGAGCTGCAAAATTCAACATATAACTCATGAACCCATATCCGCAACCGATATCCAGTATGCGTCCTTGCTTCGGCAGGAGTTCATGAAATACCTGGTAGTCTTTTTCCAGCCGGATCTTAACACGCAGGTACCATTCCAGAACGGGGCCCTTATAGATGAAATTATATATCAGCAGTTCCCTGAAAAAACGCGGTTGTTCCGATTCTTCTTTCAGTTTTGCATACTGTTGCCTGAAATATTTTCCCATGTATTTTGACCTTTCTGTATAATCCACACCGAAAAAAAGATCGCTTGCTTTTACTCGCGGAAGATATTTAATCGTGACATAACCATCCTTCAGTAAAAAATCGCTCTTGGACATCGTGTATCCTGTTCCATGAATGAGTACGGGCAAAATATCTAATTCCAATTTTTCAGCTATGTAAAAAGCGCCTTTGTGAAATCTTCTGATCTGTTCGTCGGGTGATCTTGTTCCCTCCGGAAATACAGCAATCGAAAAACCTGCCTTCACCTGCGATTCCAAATACTCTATGCTGTTTTCAATACCCCTTGCGACCGGATAGTATCCTGCAATCCTGACGAGCTGGCCAAAAACGGGGGAATTCCAAACCCAGTTATTCGTTAATAAAATGACCTTGGGATAGAGCAGGGTCATCACCAGGATATCCAGGAACGACTGGTGATTGGCAATCATGACACAGGGTCTGGAAAAATCCTCGTTTTTCGGATTGATGATTTTCTTCTTGACGTTTCTCATGATATATAAAACCGACCAGGTATAATGGGATAATACCCAATGGTAAAAATAACGTGTACGCCCACCCGCAAAAGGGTTTAGTTTCAAAATAATAAATCCAAGAATAGTGACCAGCCAGCTTCCGATGGCGAAATAACTCAGAGAAAAAATGGATTTGATTAATCCGGAGGCCGTCCAGGGAAAAAGTTCCTTTTGAATCCTGTTGCGGATAAGAAAGTCAAAGAAGAAAGGAATCAGCACCTGCGCAATCAATACAACACTTAATATACCTGTTATGGAAATGAGTGCGATCGAACGTAGAGCGGGATGCTTGGCAAAAATCAAAACGCCGAGTCCCGCCAGCGTTGTGATAGCCGAAAGCACAATAGAGGATTTATAGCTCGACAGGTTCGCTTTCCCCGTTTTATATTCCTGCAATAGTCCGTCCATGATAAACAGGCTGTAATCGTCCCCAAGACCAAAAATGAGCGCCGACAAAATAATATTTACAATATTGAATTGCAGTCCCGCCAGTCCCATGATGCCCAGGATCCATATAAATGCAATCAACATAGGAATAAAAGAAACCAGGGCCAGTTCAATCCTTCCGTAGGTCAGCAGGAGCACAAGGAAAACGAGAATGGATACCATCCAGCCGATCTGGTTGAAGTCTGCAGTTACGATATCCAGAAGTTTTGAAGTCAGGTATTGTTTATCAATCACCGTTACATCCGGAACACCTGAAAATGCCTGGTATACCTGTTTTTTATCCGCTGGTTCCACTTTCAATAAACTGATCAGCGAAACCTGGTTTTTTTTCTCTATGATATAATCATTAGCAAATCCGTTTCTTAAAATATTCGTTTCCGTCTGATCCAAAGGCTGATAACTCCTGTTCAGCATTCCGGTAACCGAATCAAATGCCGACGCGCGAAAGCCCATCGAGTCGCCTGTAGCAATTAATTTCTTTAGAAGATCTGATTGTCTGTCCGTAGTCCAATACTGATTCCAGTAAAGGATTCTTTGTTTCTGAAGTGAATCAGAGATCAGTAACTGAAAAACACCGGAGGATCTTTTAATTATATCTTTTCCCCGGAGGGCATTTATTTTTCTATTTACAGACTCCTGTTTTCTCAATGCCGTTTCCAGGTTATTCCCGTCTGTGACCAGGTAAACGGAACGAAGGCTATAGGCATTGATTTTATTGAGTGTGGATTCCGCATTTCTTAAATTTCCCGGCATATAGTTCATATGCATCATGTCCTGGTCAAACCCTACCCTGTTGATAAAAAACGCGAAAAAGATCGTTAAAACGAAAATGGCGCCTACCAGCCATTTGTTTTTTTCAGGATGGTAATTAGCCATACGAAGGATCCAGGAATCCCTTTCCGATGTTTTAACGGGATTCGTTTTTGATAGTGGATCAGTTATCAGATGCGGAAGAAAGATGAGGGAGCTCAGGGACGCGCCAATCAAACTAAAGGCGGCAAATAGTCCGAGGTCTTTTAAAATTTCTGACTGAACAAACTGAAGACATAAAAATCCCCCAATGGTTGTTAAACCGCCAATCGTGAGTGGAAAAGCAAGGTCTTCCAGAACGGCCCGCATGTCTCTCCGGTGACGGAAATGATTATAAACGTGTAATGAGTAATTTATAGCTATACCGAGCACGATGGAACCTGCTGCCAGCGCAATGACGGAGATGGTACCCTTGATCCAGTAAAGGATACTGAGGGAAAATAAAGCACCCAGGATAACGGGCAGCAGGATCAGGAAAGGAGCTCTCTTCTTTTTGAAATACCAGCTGACAAATAAAATCAAAAACAATGCAGTTACGCTGAGGGTCAGGATAGAATCCCGCCGTAGTTGTGCAGCATTCCCCGCCGCGACAGCAACTGCTCCAAAATAATCTACCTGCACCGAACCAAAAGACTGCAATTGAAGTCGGGTAATGGTCTTATCCAATCCTTTCAGCAGCTGACTGTTCCTGCCGGTATTATCCGAGGGGAAAGCCGGACTAATAAACAACAGCATATAGCGTTCATCTCTGCTGAGGACATGGCCGTCATACAGATCAAAATTTTCATCATACTGCAGGTGACTGATTTTTTTGAGTGCCGCTCCTCCCAGGCCGGCCGGATCCCTTGAAATAAATGACTTCATTACAAATCCTGCGGGAGAAGAAAGTGTTTGAAGATCTTTTGCGAGAATTTCCTTCAATCTTTCAGCGTCCTGAAGGCTGTCGTAATACCCATAGTCTGACGGTTCCAGAAATACGGGCAGATGATCTGCTATTATTTGCGCGAGTTGCGGAACCAGGCTGTCATTAACCTGTACATCTACTGAATGAATCAATTCAGAATATTCCCGGCGAAGATTGGCTGCAATGGAATCAGAGAAAGCAGCAAGGGTTTCAGGAGATGAATGGGTGCTGTCTTTTAAAGAAACCATTAACACGAGCTTATCGGCAAAACGGGCACTCTTTAAAATTTCGTCCAGTTTTTCAGATTGCCTGTCCTTTGGGAGGATTTTAGAAATGTCTTCCTCCGGTTTTATTTTCGCGGCAAAAAAGCCGGTTATACCGAATAATAAAAGAAATATTACGAAAAATATTTTCCGGTGCGACGCGAAATAGGAATATATATTTAGAAATAGGTTCGCCATTACTAAACGACTGCCTGATTTTTTTTGCTGAAAATAATGAGCAAAAGATAAGTGATCAATCCGGCGACCAGTCCGGCTGCTATTGCCAGGCTGATACTGCCTGCCAGGTATTGTTTGAAGTTATACCGGATCGCTGATAAACTCAATGTTTTTGTAAGAGAAATCATATTTGCATTTTCAGGCATCCAGAAAGCCCCAAACCGGTAGCTGGCATAAATGATCAGGGGGATCATCGGGGGAATACTGATGTTCGCAAAAACGATAACCAGTCCTTTGTTGAGGCGTAGTAGCATCGCGAGGAATATGGCCGTCACCAATTGAAAACCCCAGATCGGAATGATACCCATAAAAATACCGAAGGCCACGGAGACGGATTTTCTTAGATTGCTCTGGGATGGGTCAAATAGTTCATCGATGAAAACTTCTTTCCATTTATGTTTCAGGAACAGACGTCTCAGAAGGTCCCGTGGTTTTATATACAGAAAGCTGATGATAACCAGCAAGCTGTTCAGGATGCTGATCCTTGTAAAATCGGTAAAAGGCCTGAAATGAGAAACTCTTTCGCCAGGGGCCGCATAATAAACTGAAACCGGTACGGAGGTCACCGGTATTCCATTCCAGGCCGACAATACGATCACTTCAATTTCAAATTCAAATCGCCTGGTGATGAAAGTCATGGAATTTAATCGTGCAACCGGGTAAAGGCGGAAGCCGGATTGAGTATCCGGCAACAGGATACCTGTTTCCACTTTAAACCAGAAATTTGAAAACCGGTGTCCGAAGCTGCTTTTTCCGGGGACTGAGGATTGGTTCATGTTCCGGGCGCCGATAATGAGGGCTCCGGGCATTTTTTCCAGTTTCTCCAGGAAGGCCGGAATTTCGCTGGCAAAATGCTGCCCGTCAGAATCAATTGAAATGGCATAATCAAATCCCTGGTTGACGGCAGCTCTGAATCCTTTCCTAAGAGCGATTCCTTTTCCTTTGTTTGGTAAATAAGAAATGGTATGAATACCGGGAAACTGGTTCAGGATACTTATTGTTTCATCTGTTGAACCATCATTCACTACGATGATCTGTGTATTGAACAGCTGCAGATCTCTCAACAGCGGAGCCAGTGTTTTCGCATTATTATAAGTCGGCACGACAATGCAGACTTTTAATCGTTCGAACTGGTTGTTATATATGGTGGATTCTGTTGGGATAATGCTGGTGGTTTATGGTTGGCAGTTGACAGAAGCTTTACGCTTTCCGCTTTACGCTTAAAAAGTATAACGCCCGGAAAACCCGAAATCGGGGAAATAAAAGTTTTCGTAATTATAATATCCCGGAGAAGAGATCCTGAAAGTTGGTCTGATATCCACCGAAACGTCGAGCGGAATTTTTCCAAACTTATAATCGGCTCCTCCTGTAGGAAATATGCCAAACCCGATCCCCCGGTAATAGCTGTTGTCAGAAAAAGTATTTGTTACCGTCAGACCGCCTCCTACGAACCATTGCATGCCGGGCATGGCCGCAATGGGGACATGATACTGATAAGATGTCGAAAAAGATATCATGGTATTGCCGTTGTCGTCCAGCACGCAGCATCCGGTTCTGTAATTAGTAGCCGGCTTCACACCAAAATTAAGTTCCAGGGCACCCGGTCCGTTTGACAGAAAAGTTTTATAAGAAGCGGAGAACAGGTCGTAATAACCGGTGCCGATTCTCAATCCAATGGCAGAATGATAGGTAGTTTGTGAAAAAGCAGCAGAAAAACAACAAAGGGCCACGCTTAAAAGTATAACCGTTCTTTTCATTAGAGTTCAATTAATTGGGTATTGATTATGATCCGCAAAGGTAAGAAATGTGTGATTTGTTATTATTTTTGCACTCGCACAGGATTTAACCTAAAATTTTACGTATGCCGGGCCGAGTAATGATTTTTGATGATGATACTGACCTGCTTGAAGTTTGCAGCATTGTTTTGAAGTCGAAGAACTATATCGTGAACGGGTTGAATAAATGTGACGACATCATGCAAGAAGTGAAAGCATTTTCACCGAACGTTATTTTAATGGATAACTGGATACCGGATATCGGCGGAGTAAAGGCGACCCAGCAGCTTAAAAATGATCTGGAATTAAAATCAATCCCCATTATTTTTTTCAGTGCCAACGACCGGGTAGAAGAACTCGCTTCTGAAGCGGGCGCCGATTTTTACCTGCAAAAACCATTTGAAATCGAAGAACTGGAAGCCACTGTATCAAAGGCAATCGCCATACACCGTCAGGCAGGAATCAGTGAAATCAGATAATGCCTGATATCCTCGGTGTTCAACACCTCATCTATTCTGGATTTCTGTCTTGCCTGATTGGGCATATAGTCTACTACGGCGTCTTCCGGGTCCTGAACAATCGTATGACCACCCCGCTCCTTGATTTCTTTTAATCCTTCTGCCCCGTCTTCATTTGCACCTGATAGTAAAATACCCGTCAGTCTCTTTCCATATACCTGTGCAGCAGAAATAAAGCTCACGTCAATACTGGGACGGCTGAAATTTAATTTTTCGGAATAGTCGAGTGTAAAAGTTTCATCTTTTTCAATTAAAACGTGGTAGTCTGCCGGAGCGAGGTAAACGCAATGTGGAGCTATTTTATCCTTTTCCTCTACTTCTCTGGCAGGGATCCTGGATTTTAAGATGAGCAGATCCAGCAAAGCAGAATCAGATGAATTCCCGCGGTGGACGATCAGTAGAATAGCTATGGGATAATCGCTTGGAATATTACCAAGAATCTGTAGTATGACCTGCAGGCTGCCGGATGAGCCGCCTATCACGATTAGCTTTTTTTCACTTATTTCTGCTTCCGCCATATTTTTTGTCCGGCTGTTATTTGTCTGAATTTAGGTGCTATACTGGAAAACCGAAGGGATTCTTTTGTACCCAGCGCAAGAAATCCCAGCAATTCCAGGCTGTGGTCGAAAAGTTCCAATACCCGGGACTGAAGACTTTTATTAAAATAAATAAGTGTGTTCCTGCAGAAGATCAGTTGAAATTCATTGAATGACGAATCTGCTACAAGATTATGCGTTGCAAAAATCATTTTTTCAGAAAGGCTTTCGTTAAATTTAGCAAGATTATAGTTAGATGAATAATAGGAAGAAAAATCATTTTTCCCTCCTGACCGGATATAATTTTCAGAATACTTACGAATCTGGTTTGCAGGAAAAATTCCGCTCCTGGCCTTTTCGATTACACCCGGATTGATATCTGTTGCATATAACCTGGATTTATGCAGCACGCCGGCTTCCTGCAACAGGATTGCCATGGAATAAACTTCTTCTCCGGTGGAACACCCGGCATGCCATATCCGAATGAACGGATAGGTGGCCAGTACCGGTATCACGTCCTCCCGAACAGCCTTATAAAAAAGCGGATCGCGCAGCATTTCCGTTACATTCACCGTCATCTCCTCCACGAGATGCCTGAAATAGTCCGGGTTCTTTATGATCACTGCACGAAGAATTGAAATATCCTGAATATGATCCTTGACCATAAATCGCTCAACCCGGCGCTTCAGAGAAGCCTCTGAATAACCTGTAAAATCATATCCGTACCGGTCAATCAGGTCATTCAATAAGAGCTGTAATTCTTCATCCCGGATGGACATTCCTATTTATTTTTCATATAACCAGATTCGCAAAAGTGAAATCAACTGATCGATATCGACAGGTTTTGAAATATAATCGGATGCCCCGGCCTGAATACATTTTTCCCTGTCACCTGTCATCGCTTTGGCAGTAATCGCGATGATCGGAAGATTTTTATAGGCAGGCGTTTGCCGGATTTTACGAATACTTTCAAAGCCATCCATTTCAGGCATCATCATATCCATCAGCACAATATTGACTTCAGGATTTGCATTCATTTTTTCAAGCGCCTCTTTCCCGTCAATAGCCGGGATGATATTCATTTTATGCTGCTCGAGTATTTTTGTCAGTGAGAAAATATTCCGTACATCATCGTCGGCCAGCAAAACAGTTTTGTTTTTCAATACCTCATCCAGGAATCCCAGTCTTTCAAGTCCGGTTGTCGGCTTACTTTTTGACTGCTGGTCCATGATGTGTAAAAACAGGGATACTTCATCAAGAATTCTCTGATATGAATGGGCTGTTTTAATTACTATTGAATCCGCATATTGTTTAATTCGCTGTTCCTCGGTTCTGGAAAAATTTTTGCCAGTGAAAATGATAATCGGAATGTTTTCAAATCCGGGGGTGGATTTGATTTGTTCCAGTTTATCATAGTTTCTCATTTCTGGTAATCCCATATCCAGAATGACACAATTCACCTCTTCCTTCTGAAGGGCGATGATGCTTTCCGGTATCGACTCGGCAATAGAAGACTGCACCTGGAAGCTGCTGAGATAATAGCTCAGGGCCTTTGCGTGTTTTGGATTTTCCTCGACAATCAGGACCTTGGATTTTTCACGATTGATAACGGATTCAATTCTCCTGAAGATTTCTGCCATCTGTTCCAATGCTACCGGTTTATTAATAAAATCAACAGCCCCCCGGGTAAGACTTTCTTTTTTCGCTTCGAAAGATGACATAATATGGACCGGTATATGCCTGGTAGCCGAATCTTTTTTTAATTCTTCCATGACTTCCCATCCGTTTTTCACTGGAAGCTGAATATCGAGCAAAATGCCCAGTGGATTGTAGACTTTTGCCAGCCGGATGCCTTCATCACCTCTAACAGCCACCACGCCTTTGTATTGCCGGCTTCTGGAATAGTTCAGGAGCGCCGTCGCAAAATGGGTATCATCTTCTATGATCAGAATGATCTTATCAGCAGGCAGGATATCATCCCGGTCGTCAGTAATGGCTTTAGGTATTTCGGTAAGCGTGAGTTTATTAAGCGTCTTTACCTGGATTGTCGGCGGTTTTGGTGAGGACACTGTACCTGATGGGATTATTAGGGGAGGTTGCCCTTTTTCAGTTATCTGTCTAACGGGAATGCGCAGAGTAAAACTACTCCCCCCGCCTTCTTCGCTGGTTACAAAAAGATCACCTCTTAACAGGCGGCTTAATTCCCGGCTGATGGAAAGACCCAGGCCTGTACCACCATATTTTCTTTTAGTGGAACCATCGGCCTGCTGGAATGCTTCGAAAATCAATCCCAGTTTATCCTCCGGAATACCTATGCCGGTGTCCAGCACTTCAAACAATATATACATTCCGGTAGCCTGGGGATCCGGTTTAATCCGAAGACTGATACTTCCCGAATTAGTAAATTTAAATGCATTGGAGAGAAGGTTTTTTAGTATCTGTTCCAATCGCATTTTATCGGTTTCAATCTCAGTAGCAGCATCCGGTTCGGTTTCAAAACTAAGCTGTATTCCTTTTTCACGGGCCAGGGGTTCAAATAACATCCGCATATCAGAAACTATCTGATTCACGGACAGGTATGAATATTCCAGGTCCATTTTACCTGCTTCAATTTTTGAAAGATCGAGAATTTCATCAATCAGTTCAAGGAGCCCGTTTCCGGAACTTTGTATTACCTGCGCATATTCAACCTGCTCCCGGGAAATGGTATTGTCTTTATTCTCTGCCATTAAACGGGATAATAATAAAATCGAATTCAGCGGTGTGCGCAATTCGTGTGACATATTCGCAAGGAATTCGGATTTATACCTGGTGCTCTGCGCCAGTTCCTCGGCTTTTTTCTGAATTTCCCTGTTCCTGTGGCCGATCAGTTCATTTTTTTCCTCCAACAATTTACTTCTCTCCTCCAATTCGCGGTTTGTCTGCATCAGTTCTTCCTGCTGTACTCTTAGTTCCTCTTCTGACACCTGTAGTTTTTCAGACTGTGTTTCCATCTCCGTATTGGCAATCTCCAATTCTTTATGCTGGGTCTGCAGTTCCTCAGCCTGTGCCTGAACTTCTTCCAGCACTTCCTGTAACCGGGCTTTGTTCTGTGCCATGTTGATGGCGATTGCAATAATATTTACAGCATTCCGAAAGAATTGAAAATCTCTTTCAGAATAAACATGCAGGCTGCCAAGCTCTATAACACCCATCAGGTTATTTTCAAAAGATACCGGGACGCCATAAATGCTCAGCGGTTTCAGACTTCCCGTCGCATAACTGATTTGAAGGGGTGAACCCGTAGTTTCCGCCAGGAAAATTTCTTTTTGAGTGATAGCTACCTCTCCCACGATTCCTTCTCCAAAACGAATATTTTTCCTGTCTTCTGTTGGAACAAATGCATAACCTGCCTCAAAAACCATCCGGTTATTTCCATCATTCAGGTAAAAAGCACCTACAGAACTACCACTATAATTCGACATCACCTGGAGTGACCGGGATGTCAGCTGCTGAAGTGTTTGCTCTCCAATAACCGTTTCGCTGATTTGGGCAGCCCCGGTTTGCAGCCAATCCTTATCTGACAATGTATTAAATGAATATTCCAGTGAGGCACCCATTTTATTCAGGGCAGATGACAAACTTCCCAACATATCCCGTTCTTCATCGTTAATCCGGATACTATAGTCACCGCCTGAAATGCTTTCGGCAATCTTGCTGACTGTTTGTATACGCTGTGTAATTTCAATATCCTTCTCTTCCAGGTCTTTCTGGAGTCTCACTCTTACGTTGATGTCTTTTCTCACCCGTAAATAAAAGAATATAGCGATGACTACGGCTATTAACGAAGACAAAGCGATAATTGCGGGAGTCAGCCGGGAGAATGTTTCAAATTTTTTGGTCCGGTTTGACAGCAACTCTTTCTCCGCATTTTTTAAATCATTGACGGTTGTTACGATGGAATCCATGTAATCCCTGCCGGATGCCAGTTGTTTCGGATCTATCAGATTAGATTCCTGTTTGGATTTGATCAGGAATTCCAGCCTGCTAAATCTCTTGTTTATCAATTCCCGGAGACGGTTGCATCGTACCTGCTGCGCAGGGTTATCGTTTGTAAGGGTTTTTACATGGTCCAGCGCCGTAATGGATTCTTCAAAAGAACCGTGAAAAGGATCCAGATAAACCGGGTCATTGGTAATCAGGAAACCCCGCTGGGCGGTTTCTGCTTCGCGGATAGGCGAAACCACATCGTTGAGATTCGAAATAACTTCGTAAGTATGATTTATCCATTCTGAACTGTTTAACAGGTTTCTTATGCTCACATAGGAGGCGACAGAACTTCCAAGTAATACTAAGAGTGAAAATCCAAAACCAATGGCCAGGTTTCGGGTAAGAGATTGTTTCATTCAGTGGATCCTTTAATTTTCAGCAATCTGATTGGCGATGGGTAATGAAAAATAGAAAGTAGATCCTTTCCCCGGTTCGCTCTCCAGCCAGCATTTTCCATTGTGCCGCCGGATAATTTCAAAACATATATAAAGACCGATGCCCAAACCCTGAAAGTGCTTGGCCACTCCTTCTGCCCGATAAAATTTCCGGAATACATCAGCCTGGTTTTCCTTTGGAATTCCGATTCCATAATCTTTTACGGCAACCACAAGGAAATTATTTTCCAGGGAGGAATAAATTTCCAGTTCCCTCCGGTCGGGAGAATATTTAATCGCGTTGGTCATATAATTGAGGATGACCTGTTCCAGTCGCATTTCATCTCCTAAAACCAGCGCGTTACTTTCACCGCTTACATGAATATTATAGTCCGGGTAGGTCTGTCCGATTATTTCAACCGATTCTTTTAATAATTTACTAAAGTTAAATAGCGACTCATTGAATTTCAGTTTTCCGTTTTCTATCCGGGAAGTATCCAGCAGATCCACGATCAGGTTGTTCAATTTGTTGATTTGTGCGAGGGTACGGTCAACGTAACCTTTTACTTTCTCATCTTTCCCGATTGACCGGCCGAGTAATTGTACGTAGGCTTTCATGCTGGCCAGGGGTGTTTTTAATTCATGGCTTGCTATACTCATAAATTCGTCCTTCCGCCTGGATGCATCCTGGGCCTCCAGCTGGGCAACTTTACGGAATTCGATTTCCTTTTTAAGGCTGTCCTGCATTTCATTCAATACCCGGTTTTGCTCGTATAACCTATAAAAAGTTTTTACTCTCAATAACAGAATATCCGGATCGATTGGCTTGGTTACATAATCAATCCCGCCGGAAGAATAGCCCTTGGTAATATATTTTTTTTCCACGTTGATGGCGGAAAGAAAAATAATGGGGATGTCTTTCGTTGCACTATTGCCCGACAGGGCTTCCGCCACTTCGAACCCATCCATGCCCGGCATTTGTACATCCAGGATGATCAGCGCATAGGAATTTTTCAGGGTTTTTCTGAGCGCTTCTTCTCCGCCCGATGCAGAATCTGTCGGGAAGGCGTGTAATTCCAGCAATGTCTTGAGTGTAAAAATGTTCTCCGGTGAATCGTCCACAATCAGAATCATGATCTTGCTTCAAATTTTTTGGGCGATGAATGCTAAAAATACGAAAGTCCTGAATTCAATTCAGGACTTTGTATGTTTCCCTATCCTAAGACTAATGCATGCGACTTTATATTGTAGTTCAATTTATTTGCCAATTAATTTCAGACGGGTTTTTAGATTTAAAAAGAACGGATGTGGAATAAAATTCCCAAAACAACTTTTTTGTAGACCTTGTTTCCTCAGGTTTATTTAAAACTATAAATCACTTTATAAACTTCCGAGATGTCTATATCCTGCAAATAAGGGTACAACTCCGAGGAATCATCAAAACTGCGGATACAGATATAAAAATATCGGGTCTTATGATAATATATCTCCACATAGAAATTATTTACCTGGTACAGGCTAATGCGGAAACAGCCGTCGTTTCGCTCTGCCAGGTAAACACCGTCGTTAGCCAGCACTTCAGTTTTGGCCATACCGTCCATAAAATTGAAATCCCTTATATCCATAAAGAGGTTTTATGCGTTGTAGTACCGGTTTTAAGGAATATTATTCAAATCATATACCGATATTGCGAAAAACCGGGCATAATATTCGAAATCATTAAAAAAACAAAATGGACGAGCCGGTTCTTACCCTTTCCCATAAAGAGCTGCTCAAGGCTGACAAGGACTATGAGAAGGCAGCCAATGCCGTCAATCTGATCTATGTAAGGGATAATATGCCCGGGATCCACCGTTTCAAAAAGGGAAAGGGGTTTACCTATATTATCGAGGATCAGACCCTTAAAGACCGCCATAAACTGAAAAGGATCAAAAAACTGGCTATTCCGCCGGCCTGGACAGAAGTCTGGATCTGCCCGGCGGATAATGGCCATATCCAGGCAACTGGCCTGGATATGCGAAAAAGAAAGCAGTACCGTTATCATAACCTCTGGGCCCATGTACGCAGTGAAACGAAATTTCACCGGCTCTACGAATTTGGTAAATTATTGCCCCGCCTGCGGGAACAACTGGAATCCGACCTGAAGATCCGGGAATTGAACCAGGACAAGGTGCTCGCTACCGTTATTAGCCTCATGGAAAGAACTTACATACGTATCGGCAACAGCAATTACGAAAGATTATATGGCTCCTATGGACTGACTACACTGAAAGACAAACATGTTTCAATCGATGGAGATAAAATGCGTTTTGCCTTCCGCGGCAAAAAAGGTATTCAGCATGATATTACCTTAAAAAATAAAAAACTGGCCAGAACGGTGGAACAATGCAGGGATATTCCCGGGAAAGAATTGTTTCAATATTATGATGAATCAGGAACTCCCAGGATTATCGAATCCGGTATGGTGAATGAATATATTAAAAAGTCAACCGGAAGAGATTTTAGTGCCAAGGACTTCAGAACCTGGGCCGGTTCAGTGCACGCATTGGAGACCTTGTGTAGTTTGTCGGATGTAATTACTGAAGCGGAGAGAAAGAAAAATATTGTCGCCGTGTTGGATTCGGTCAGTAAAAAGTTGGGCAACTCCCGTTCCATCTGCAAAAAATATTATGTTCATCCCGGACTGATCCGTTTATATGAGGAAGATAATTTTTCGAAATATTCCCGTTGCCTGGATCAGATAGAAATCACGGAAGAAAGGTCCGGGCTGACTCCCTCGGAAAAAGTGCTGTTGAAGATTCTTAAAGAAAGTTAACTCCACTCCAGCACTAACTCAGTATGGAAGTATGGAAGAATGGAAGTATGGAAGAGTAGTGGTTTAGTTAATAGTGGGGTGATTTTCGGCAATTATCTGGGTGATTTCCTCTTTGCCAATTTATTTAAATGAGTCAGATTAGCACTAAATCTGAGATCATGAAAGAAGGGCCTATCGTGAAGAAATCATTCGCATTTTCCATTTCGATCTTATCTTATTGCGAATATCTTGATAGTAAAAGAAAATTTATAATCGCAAATCAGCTATTAAAATCCGGCACTTCGATAGGAGCAAATGTTTTTGAAGCACAGGATTCGGAAAGCAGGATGGATTTCGTCCACAAGATGAAAATCGCTCTGAAAGAAGCGAACGAAACATTTTACTGGCTCTCTTTATGCGAAAAAATAAATGGTGTGTCCGTTCA
>Ga0209863_10000271_pt1 | contig 30040 bp, 28 predicted proteins | sample OrgsoiDNA2013046_FD_185796 | JGI IMG/M metagenome (GOLD analysis project Ga0209863, IMG submission 185796) | Permafrost soil microbial communities from the Arctic, to analyse light accelerated degradation of dissolved organic matter (DOM) -... | ecosystem: Environmental > Terrestrial > Soil >...
ATATAATGAAGTCCTTGAAATGAGAATCTTTATAACCTTTCCCGGTCATATAGTCTTTAACGGCCTCTGTAACCACATCTTCTTCATAAGGAACCTGAACAGATGCAACAGGGTAGGACGCTTTCTGAAAAGTATAATTGCCTTTGTATGACTGAGCGTTAAGTGACGTAAATAAACAGAGAGTCACAACAAATAAAACTAAAAGATTACGCATGGCTGTGAGGTTTTGGTTACTGGCTCCCGCCCGGGCGGCATGCTGCAAACTTACTTTAAGTTTAATAATAAAAATGGCCCGGACGTTTGATTATAACGAACCGGGCCTGTAATATTCAGACTAATTGCAATCAGAATTTATCCAATAATTTTATCTGGTTGAGCCGTAACCAACATATCCCTGTGTAGCCTTACAGCCGTTTTTCGAAGAACTGCTATACGTGGCACACGAAGCAAATAAACTGGTAGCTACTGCGACAATAGCGATGATTAAAACTGACTTTCTCATTTTCCTGGGTATTTTAAATTAATAATAAAAGCCTGGTTCAGGTGATCTACCAGGTGTTTCAAAGGAACAGGAATTAAGCCGAAAGCGTAAGCAAAAAGCTTAAAGCCAAACAGGTATAATTATTTTCGGAGGGGGGATCAAGTTGTTTTAAGCTTTCTGCTTTACGCTTTCAGCTTAAAAATGGGTATTCGAAGGATGAATGTAGACTAGGACAAAATAAAACAATATATTCCGTAAATGCAATAGGATGGCCTTTTTAGATATTTTTTGTGATTCCATTTGGCTTAGATACATTTAGATCATATCCATTGTTGCATTCCCGGGGAGAACCCAGGATTCAGGTTACGAAAACGAGATCTTTGATGTCAGCCCGTCCTATCAGTCAAAAAAAGTATTTTACTTACCCGAAAATTCTGAAAGGGAATAGCTAAAAGCACGCTTTAAAATGATGGCCGATAAGGCACTCCTCGGTACCGGAATATTCGCAAAGAAAGCGGACTCAATCACTTGTGAAGCCGAATTTATAATGATTGAACTCCGGAAATTACGATGGAAGGGATATTCCTACATTTGCAAAGAAAATTATTGTTAACCCACAAAGATTCATGCTACAATTAACCAAACCACTGGCGGTTATTGACCTCGAAACCACCGGGATTAACCTGGCTTCAGACCGTATCGTTGAAATTGCCATCGTGAAAATAATGCCCGATGGAAGTAAATCCGTAAAACATAAACTGATTCATCCCGAAATGCCGATTCCCAAACAGTCGTCGGATATCCATGGAATTACGGATGAGCATGTAAAAGATGCGCAGACCTTTCGACAGGCTGCCAATGAGCTGAAACAATTCCTTGACCAGAGTGACCTGGCAGGCTATAATTCAAACCGGTTTGATATTCCCCTGCTTGTGGAAGAATTCCTGCGCGTTGGAATTGAAATAGATATGAAGGGCCGTAAACTGATTGACGTTCAACGGGTTTTCCATTTAATGGAACAACGCACCCTGACAGCGGCTTATAAATTCTACTGCGATAAATTGCACGACGGAGCGCATGGAGCTCAGGCGGATGCAGAAGCGACCCTGGAGATATTAATAGCCCAGATCGAGCGCTATCCCCAATTGGGAGCCGATCCTGACAGTATCGTAAAATTTACCGGGGATGACCAGGTAGTTGATTTTGCCCGCCGATTTTCCATGGAAAATGGGATAGAAATCTTTAACTTCGGTAAACATAAAGGAAGGCCGGTATCTGAGGTATTAAAATCCGAACCTCAATATTACGACTGGATGATGAAAGGTGATTTTCCTATGCACACCAAGCAGAAATTGACGGAGATTTTCAACCGGACAATGCTGAAAAAGGATAAAACGGTAAGTTAAGCACCCCATATATTGGAGAAAATAGCAATCATACCGACCTATAATGAAAAGGAGAATGTAGCAGCCATTCTGGAGGCTATTTTTTCCCTAAAACAGGATTTTCATGTACTGATTATTGATGATAACTCTCCGGACGGAACAGCAGATATCGTTCGCAATCTTCAGAAAAAATACCCTAAAGAACTTTTCCTGGAAGTCAGGAAGGGTAAACTGGGCCTGGGTACGGCCTATATACATGGTTTTAGATGGGCTGTCGACAAGGGGTATTCTTTTATTTTTGAAATGGATGCAGATTTTTCCCATAACCCCAATAATCTGGAAAATTTATATAATGCCTGTAAATACCAGGGAGCCGACCTGGCTGTTGGGAGCCGTTACGTGAAGGATGGAGGTTTTGTTAACTGGCCAAAAGAACGGATTATATTATCAAAAGGAGCTTCCATTTATACACGCCTGATTACCTGGATGCCCGTTAAGGATCCGACAGCCGGTTTCATATGTTATAAAAAGGAAGTATTGGAAACGATCAACCTGGACGAAATCCTATTCGTGGGTTATGCTTTCCAGATAGAGATGAAATTTGCAGCCTGGAAACTCGGTTTTAAAATAAAAGAAGTGCCTATTATTTTCGAAGACAGGAAGCTGGGCGTTTCAAAAATGAATAAGGGGATTGTAAAAGAAGGCATATTGGGCGTCCTGAAACTCAGATGGTACGCTCTTTTCAAGAATTATCGCAAAAGGGTTAAGAATACCTCAATAGTAGAACAGGTAAATCATTTCTCCCAGAATATGGTGGTGGAAGGAAAATAATCTTTCTTTGCCAACTCCATGAAAAGAGCATTTCTCCAATTACATATTGCCGTTTTTCTCGCGGGATTCACAGGAGTCCTGGGAAGACTGATTACTCTCAACGAAGCCGTGCTGGTATGGTATCGGATTATGATTGCCTGCGTTGTACTTTGGGTATTATTACTCTTCAAAAAAAGAAAACCCGCGGCTTCGCGCAGGCTGTTTATACAGGCTTCAACCATTGGATTTATTCTGGCCTTGCATTGGGTGACGTTCTATGCGGGGATCAAGATTTCAAATATTTCGACGGCACTCGTTTGTCTTTCTGCAATGGGTTTTTTCACCGCGATTCTCGAGCCACTCATGCTGCGAAGACCATTTGATATTACTGAAGTGTTCCTGGGTTTACTGGCAATTGCCGGTATCAGTATCGTATTCCATTTTGACCCACATTATAAGCTCGGTATTATTATCTCTCTTTTTTCTGCATTCCTTGCCAGCGTTTTTCCTATAATGAACCGGCAGATTTTACAAAAAATGGATGCTGAAACGGCTACCCGATATCAATTGAACGGGGGATTGTTATTCATAACGCTTTTGATGCCCGTTTATCTGTATTATTTTCCGGTTAGCAGGTTAATACCTTCGCTGTCTGACTGGGTTTGGCTGCTTGTATTAGGTATTTTATGCACGGTGGTTGCCTATGAACTTTTCATGAAGGCACTTCAGAAAATTCCCGCATTTACCGTGAATCTTTCTTATAACCTCGAACCCATTTACGGCATTGCGATGGCATTCCTGATTTACAGGGAAGATAAAGAAGTAAGTCCCGGCTTCTATTATGGCTTTTGTCTGATTATAGCAGCCGTTGTTTTACAAACACTCAGGTTGAAGAAAATATCGAATGATGCCAATGAGAAACGGCTTACCTAAAGTTTCAATCATGCTTTTTGAACCGACTTCCACATTGAATACTAAAGCGAATTGCCAAGGATAAATCCGGAAAAAATATGAAGATTGCGAATTAAGCAGCTTTAGTGGAAATATATCTCACGAGGCTTCTTTTGGCAACTGGCAACAGGGTTTCATCCAGTGGAAATCTCAGGCTGGTTTCTATCGCATATACAGCAGGATGTGCAAGTTCTGGTTTTCGATAAAGCAATTCGGATTTTATCTGCTCATAGGTGTTGCTGAAACTCCTCTGCCAACTGTCAATATATTCTGTGCGCATGCTCCTGTATTTCTCATCGTGTTTTTCGAAGAAACTGAGATAATAACTATAGGCGCGGGTTTCGTTGGCAGATCCGTCACAGAGTAAAAAATATCCTTCCTTTGAATGCACCGGCATGATGCCCACCGGATGGATACTGATTTTATCTTCTACAAATTCATATATTTCTGTACCGTTGGTGATGGCAGTTTTCATGTGCTCTGCAGAATATTCTATGATATCTTCTAATTCCCGCATGAGCTCGTCGTCCTGTATTAGCTGTTCATAAAGCACCTGTATTTTTTCCATCTGCACACCCGTTAATTTTTTCGGGAACTGTTCCTGAAGATATTTTTTGTTTTCCCGGAAAGCTACAAGGTTGTTATAGTGGAAGATTACGTCTGCAAGTTGAGGGTATAGCTTGTTTTCCTGGAAATTACGGTTGATTTCCTGCAGGTATGCGAGCAGGGTGTATTTTTTTAATTCAAAGTCAATATAACCATCTGCAAACCAGGTCTCGGAAAGTGTTTTCATCTTGCTCGGTTTAGTAAGTAACGGAATTTACAAAACTTCTCCTTATCATAAACGACAAGATTTGGGAATTGTTATGATTTCCAAAGCCTTCGGCTTTGGGCTTAAAGCGTAAAGCGTAAAGCCAAAGGCTTATCGTCCAACGTCTGGCTCAAAATGTGATTTTTGGTAAATGGAGACGCGAATCATGGTATAAGAACCAAGGCATAGCTGCTATTCAACTATTAGGAAGCAGAATCAATAAGGAATTAAATTAAAGAAAAGATCGCATCCCCGTTGAGGGTACCGCTTTAAGCTTTACGCTTTGGGCTTTAAGCCTGAAACGCTTCCAGCTCTTTCCCGACGGCAGTCAGAAATGTTGCACCCATGCTTCCATCAATGATCCGGTGATCATAACTCATGGAGAGATACATCATATGCCGGATTCCGATCGAATCGCCTTGTTCTGACTCGATTACAACCGGTCTTTTCTTGATGGCGCCAAGGGCTAGTATTGCCACCTGTGGCTGGTTGATAATTGGGGTGCCCATCAGGCTGCCGAACACACCCACATTGGTGATGGTAAAAGTTCCTTCCTGGATATCTTCAGGTTTTAATTTGTTAGTGCGGGCGTTGTTCGCCAATGTATTTACCTGGCGTGCCAGCCCAACCCTGTTATAGTTGTCCGCGTTTTTGATTACGGGCACAATCAGGTTACCAGTCGGAAGGGCAGTAGCCATACCGATATTAATGTCCTTACGAATAATAATCTTGTCACCCTGGAGCGAACTATTGATCAGCGGATATTTCTTAATGCATTTTATGACAGCTTCAATAAACAACGGGGTCAGGGTAAGCTTTGTTCCTTCCCTTTGTTCAAAATCCCCTTTTTCTTTTTCTCTCCACAACACCAGGTTAGTTACATCTGCTTCAGTAAAACTGGTTACATGCGGACTGGTCTGCTTGCTTCGAACCATATGTTCGGCAACGAGTTTACGCATCCTGTCCATTTCCTGAATCTCCACATTACCGCTGATGTTTGCCGGAATGAATTCTGATGGTCTGGCTCTCTCTTCGCCGGAAGGCCGGCTCTTTTCCTGGCCAAATCCGAAACCGGGTTCGGCTGCTGCAGGGCGGCTGTGAAACCCATTCCCGTCTTTTCTTCTGGTTACGTATTGAAGTATATCTTTTTTAGTAACCCTTCCTTCATTTCCGGATCCCTGAATTTTTTCCAATTCCGCCAGACCGATCCCTTCATTGCTTGCGATGTTCAGAACAAGAGGGGAATAGAATCTGTTGGTATTTCCATTGGCAGTCTGTTCTGCGATGACCGACGAAGGCTCTTCGTTGGCCGTTGGTTCCTGCACCGGGTAGGTTGACGGTTGACGGTTGACAGTTGTCGGTTCATCTTCAATAGTGGCTGGATGTTCAGCATCAGGTGTTACATGTTGAGTATCAAGCGTTGAAGTACCATTCGCAGTCTCAATTTTAGCGATTACAGTACCTACCGGAACAACTGCATCTACCGGGAAAAGAATTTCTTTCAATATTCCCGCTGCTGTGGATGGAACTTCACTATCCACCTTATCTGTTGCGATATCAAGTAAAGATTCGTCCTGCTGAACTGATTCACCGGGTTGCTTGTTCCATTTGAGAATGGTTGCCTCCATGATGCTTTCACCCATTTTAGGCATTAACAGATCGACAATCGCCATGAAGATGAACTTTAGATTCGGTCAAAAGTATTAATTAATTATCTAAGTCATGCAGGCCACTTTAAAGGCTCCGGGACAAAATAAATCTTCTTAACAAGTTGAGCACATTTGCTGCTGTAAGTTCCGTATTCCGTTGTCTGTCAAAGCGAAACCAAAGCTTCTGCGTAATCACTTCATGGGCATTTCCGGCCGCAATCCAAACGGTTCCGACGGGCTTGTCTTCTGATCCGCCACCCGGACCCATGATACCGGAAGTCGCCAGCGCATAATCCGTTTTTAGATTTTGAATCGCTCCGCTGACCATTGCACGCACAGTTTCCTCGCTGACTGCGCCATGAGCGGATAAAATACCAGGCTCCACATTCAGCATTTTTTTCTTTATTTCATTGTCATAAGCGATCACCGAGCCGGTGAAATAAGCACTGGATCCGGGAATACTGGTAATCAGATGTGCCACGTATCCTCCTGTACAACTTTCCGCGGTAGACATTGTTTGTTTTCTCGCGGTCAGTAATTTTCCCAGTGCTTCCTGAAGGGTAATATCTTCGTCTGTGACCAGCCACTGGCTGACTCTCGATTTCAAATCATCAAATAGAAGATCTAATTCAGTTTCCAATCCGCCTGCCTGGTTCGCATTTGCTGTCAGACGTAATCGCACCATCCCGTAGTTCGGCAGATAAGCAAGTCTGATTTGCTGCGGCAGGGCTTCTTCAAAATCCTGGATATGATCAGCCAAAGAAGATTCCCCGATGCCGGCTGTCAGGAGTGTTCTGTGAGAAATAAAACTTGTAGCAAAACTTTTTTTCAAAAAAGGAATTACGCTGTCAGTCATCATGCCCTTCATCTCATGAGGCACGCCCGGCATGGACACGAATATTCTTCCGTTTTTTTCAAACAGCATACCCGGTGCAGTACCCCGTTTGTTTTGAATCACCGTGCAGGAAGCTGGCACTTCCGCCTGCTTCAAATTGCGTTCAATCATCGGGCGCTGCAGGATTTTAATGAAAATATTTTTTACGTTCTCGAGAGCTTCTTCATTTATGACCAGTGTAGTGTTAAAATATTCGCAGAGAACAGGTTTCGTAATATCGTCAGCAGTTGGACCAAGACCACCGGTAATCAGAATAATTTCGGCGAAGGAAGATTCTTCATCCAAAGCCTTAAGAATATCTGATCGCCCGTCTCCTATGGCCACCCGCCGGGTAACCCAGAAACCCGCCTTATTGAGTTCCTGCGCCATCCAGGCACTGTTTGTATCGATCACCTGACCGATCAGTAATTCATCTCCAATAGTTATGATGGATATTTTAGTCATGCAGTTAATAACTGTAAAGAAATGTTTTTGTTCAGTCAGACTTATTCGGGAAAAAAAGTTTGAATGAGGCTCCGCAGACTTGCCGGCATAATCGTCTTTTCAAAACTTCCTATTTTTACGAAGTACAGGATCACTTTCCCGAGGGTAAGCATTTTTTTTTCCTGGTTATATACTTCATGTTCGAATAAGATTCGATGATCGACAGGTAATTCACGCAGGATGGTTTTAATAGTTAGCAAGTCATCGTAATGGGCGGGTCTCAAAAATTTTATCTGCATTTCCACGACTGGCATCATGACCCCTGCAGCTTCCATTTCTTTATAAGTAAAACCGAGGTTGCGAATAGATTCGGCACGCGCGACTTCAAAGTACTGGGCGTAATTGCCATAATAAACCACATTCATCTGATCTGTTTCTGCGTAGCGCACCCGGATATGAGTTTCTGTTATAAACACAGAGCTAGTTGTTAATTGTCAATTGTAAATTGTTAATTTTCAAACTCACACTTCCAGACTTCCAGACTTCCAGTCTTCCATACTTTTTCTACTTCCCCATCATTCCATCCACACTTACACGGCCTGGGCCAACGATCATAATGGTAAATACACTGGTCAGGAATATGCCCCCGAGTTCAAAATTTTTAAGCGGCTGTCCATGATGATAAATAAATACGGCAACCGATAATTCAAATACAATAATAAAGGCAACGATGCGGGTAAAAAGTCCCAGTGCAAGTAACATCGAACAAAATAATTCTGCCAATATTACTAAAATGAGTGAATTACGGTGACCGATGCGCAACGGATCGTAAAAACTTCCTGAAAGATCACTGAAGTTTGAAATTTTTGGCAGCCCATGTCCAATCAAGAGCAACAAGCCAGTGGCAACCCTTTGAACCAATAATGCGAAATTGAAAGCACCATCGGAATAAGCAGTTGATAATAATTTTCTCATCTGTAACTATTTGCATCAAAAGTAAAGTATTTGCACTTTTAACAACTTGATCTAAAGAAATGTTAATCATATCAGTTATCCACAAGCTGTTTGGAACAATCTTTGGTATTAGGGGAAATAATTCAGAAACTTGGGCGCGTGAATAATATTATCCGGATGAAACGACCGATTCTTCCTTTCTTTCTTTTATTGTGTTCTTTTGCAAAAGCCCAGCAGACTTTCTGGTTAACTGATCCCCAGGCAACTTATAAGCAGGCACAGGAATATTACCAGAAACAATATTATAGCCTTGCTTACCCGATATTCAAAGAACTTGAGCAGGACCAGGCTGCCCGTCCGCAGTTATACGAATCTTTCAACTACGAAAACGTGCACTATTATAACCTGGTTTGTTCCCTTAACCAGGACGATAGCACAGCAGTCAGTCCGGCTGAAGTTTTTATAGAAAGAGATGATAATGCGGCACGGACAGAGATGCTGGCGTATCATCTCGCAGAATATAATTTCCGTCACGGGAATTATGATGCTGCCTTAAAACTTTATGAAAGTTCAGGCATTGACAACCTGAACAACGATGAAATTGCCAATTTGAAATTCCATAAAGGATATGCTTACTTTATCAAGAAGAATTTCGATCTCGCCAAACCACTTTTCGATGCCATTCGCCAGCTTCCCAGGGACGCCCACTATATTGACGCAAATTATTATTACGGGTATATCTGCTTTTATCAGAAGAAATATGGGGATGCATATACTGCTTTTTCGGTCGTTGAGAATGATCCGAAATATAATAATATCGTCCCCTATTATATTGCAAATATTTATCTCGTACAAAATCAAAAAGAGAAAGCCATTTCTTATGCTGCCGCCAAGCTGGCTGGCGGAAACCAGTATTATGCACCGGAACTCCGGCAACTGGTGGGGCATGCTTACTATGAAGAGAAAAATTTCAGCAAGGCACTTCCATACCTGGAATCTTATGTGAATGGTTCGAAAACCGTGAGCCGCCTCGATCTGTTTGAGTTGTCTTATTGTTATTATCAGGCCCAGGAATACAAGAAGGCGATTGATGGATTCAAACAACTGGGTGGAAAAGAGGATTCGCTAGCCCAAAATGCCATGTATTTGCTGGGTGATTCGTACTTAAAAACCGGACAAAAAGCAAATGCGCGGAATGCATTTCTCTTTTGCGCTTCCAACAGCAGTTATCCTGTTCAAAAGGAAATTTCTGAATTCCATTATGCCAAGCTTTCTTATGAGTTGGGTTATCCGGACATTGCACTCTCCGAATTCAGAAGTTTTTTACAGCAGTTTCCGAATTCGGCCTATGCAGCCGAGGCGCGGGAATTATTATTGAATGTACTTGCGAACACCAGTAATTATAAGGATGCGCTGGCGCTTATGGATAGTGTCAAAAATCCTTCTTCCAGTGCAAAGCAACTGAAAGCCAGAATTCTTTACGGAAGGGCAACTGAGCTTATAAACGACGGTATGCTGACCAATGCTGCAGAACTGCTGGACCGGGCTTCCCGGGAACCCAACAATACAGAACTGCTTCCCTTGATTAATTTCTGGAAAGGAGAAATAGCCTACCGGACCAATCGTCTCGATGATGCCATTCCGTATTTTATCGAATACCTGAAAACGCCATTGAGCAGAGGTGAAGTCAATCCGGATAATGCAAAATATGACCTCGGCTATTGCTATTTGAAAAAGGAAAACTATAAGGAAGCCCTGAATTATTTCTCACAGGTTTCCAGAAACCCTGGCATCAACGCGGCTCCGCTGGAACAGGATGCTTTTATCCGGAGCGCCGATTGTTATTATATGAACCGTGATTTCAAAGTCGCCGTACCCATGTATAATAAAGTGCTGGAATATTCCTGGCCTGCTTCAGATTATGCGACATTTCAAAAGGCCATGGTGGCCGGCGTGAATAACTCATCTGAAAAAATAAATCTCATGAGCGGCCTGATCCGGAAATATCCGGCATCTGACCTGGTTGTCGATGCCAATATGGAAATTGCCAACACTTATCTTTCAAACGAGCAATACAGGGAATCGCTTCCTTACCTGAAGATCGTTATTCTCAGCGCGGGCAATGATGGGTTGAAACCCAGAGCTCTCCTGCGTTCCGGCCTGGCCAATTACAACCTTGGCAACAATGCAGAGGCGCTCGGCAAATACAATGACCTGTTAAAGCAATATCCGAATTCTGTGGAAGCGCAGGAAGCGCTGGACAATGCCAAATCCATTTATGTGGAAGAAGGCCGGACCAGCGAGTATGTGAATTTTGCAAAAGGGATGGGTATTGCGATTTCTGTAAGTCAGGAAGACCAGCTGGCTTACCAGGAAGCTGAAGTCCAATTTAACAACGGAAATTTTCCGGGTGCGCAACAGAAATTCGAAGAATACCTTAAAAGATACCCCGAAGGTAAATATGCTTTGGAGGCAAATTTTTATAAAAGCGAGATGTATTCCAGCCAGAAAAATTGGGCTATGGCCGTTGCAGGTTATCAAATCGTTGCAGATAAGGCACCCAATAAATTTGCAGAAAAATCCATTCTCCAGGCGGCGCGTATCAATTTTTTCAATCTGAAGGATTATGCCAGGGCAGAAATATATTATGCCAAACTGAAAGACTTTGCCACTTCTCAGGAAAATAAAATGGAAGCGATGCGCGGATTGCTTCGTTGTCAGTTTGAATTGCAGGAATGGGCGGTTGCGAGTGACAATGCGAAGGACCTGCTCAACGAAAAAGGTATTGGTTCCGACGATAAAATTCTGGCCAGCATGATTGTTGGTAAATCTTACCAGGCCAATGGAAAATGTGAATCTTCAATTCCATATTTTAAAACGGTTGCCTCATTAAGCCGGGCGGCGTATGGCGCGGAAGCCCAATATCAGATTGCCGCCTGCCTGTTTGATCAGAACCGGTTGAAGGATGCGGAAAAATCTGCATTTGAAGTGATCCATAAATCGGGGTCCTATGAATTATGGGTTACAAAAAGTTACTTTCTGCTGGGAGATATATATCTGAAAGAAAAGGATTATTTCAATGCCAAAGCAACTTTCCAGAGCCTGGTGGAGAATGCAAAAATAGAAGAAATCCGGGTACAGGCTGAGCAGCGTCTCGATGAGGTAAAAAAAGAAGAAGCGGGAAATAGTAAAATCAGCAACGAGAATTGAGATATTTCTGAATCCATTGAAAATTATGAAGGGAATTATTTGTTTAACGATGTTTTTGTTCCTGGTTTCTGCAGCGGTAAAAGCACAGGATACGACGAAAAGGAAAACAATTAATATCACGTCTACTTTTAAACCGGCATTAAAAAATACCGCTAAGCTGAATTTTAATGCGGATGCGCCATCGATTGATACAACCCATCCGGATTTAAAATATAATCTGCCTACGCAGTTTCTTTCCCTGCAATACCAGCCACCTGGTTTAAACCCGGTTGCACTGCCCTCGGATAGCCTGAAAACCTGGAATAATGACAACTATATCAAAGTGGGAGCGGGCAATATCCACCTGCCTTATGTGCTGGCCGGACTTAGTTTTGGAGACAGGAAAAAATCTTTTTTCAATATCTCTGCAGAAGGATATTCATCAAAGGGGAAACTTCCTTTCCAGGAAAACAGCCTGCTGGCAGCTTCGATCAGTGGAACAATTAAGGCAGCCAATAATCTGGAATGGGACGGAGCACTTGGTTTTCGCGCCGACGGATATTATTTATATGGATTTCAACCGGATACTTTAAAATTCGCCAAGAGTCAGCTCCAGCAGCAGTTTTTTACATTCGATGGGAGAATCGGACTCAGGAATACCGTTCCCAGTAGTTACGGACTCACTTATAATCCCAATGTTAAGATTTCGGCCTTCGGGTTGAATAACTCACCACGCAGCTCAGAAGCCGATTTGGTATTCAATGTGCCTGTTGAAAAAATACTCAATGAACATTTTGCCATTGATCTCGCTTTTACTGCAGATATTACCAATTATTCTTTCAGGGGCGCCTCTTCCATAAACAACAATCTTTTTATTGTTTCACCCGCAGTTGTTTATCATTCAGATAATATAGCCCTGCACCTGGAAATGACACCTACATGGGACCAGAGTGATTTCCATCTGCTGCCGAATTTCAGAGCTGAATATACTACTGACGATAAACGCTTTACCCTTTTTGCGTCCCTGGACGGCTACTACGAAAAGGGAAGTTTTAAAAGATTTGCCGGAATTAATCCCTGGTTATGGGAGCCAACCAGTTTGTTGAATACCCGGGTTAACGAATTTTTTGGTGGATTTAAAGGATCACTGTCCAACCATATTTCTTATCTCGCAAAAGCAGGGTTTTCCCAATCGCATAATATGCCTCTTTTTTTGAATGACAGCCTCGACGGTAAGAATTTTCAGGTGGTTTATGAAGAAAGGCTTGATGCATTCAATGTGCACGGCGAAATCAGTTATATAGAAGGAGAAGATCTCAATATTACAGCCGGTCTGACCCTCAGCAATTTTAAAACGACGAGCCAATATAAGGCCTGGGGCATGATTCCATTCGAGTTTACAACCAGCTTCCGTTGGCAGCCCATGAAAGATCTCTGGCTGAAAGCGGATCTCCTGGCTTTTGAAGGAGGATATTTTCGTAATCTGAATAAAATAGTATCCAGTACGTCGGGAGGATTTGACATCAATGCAGGTGTTGAATTCCGGATTACCAGACAGTTGAATCTCTGGCTGCAAATGAATAATCTGTTCAATGATAAATATCAGCGCTGGAATCAATATTCTGTGTACGGATTTAATATCTTAGGGGGTGTAATATTTTCATTCGGCAGGTAATCCCTTTAAATCTTCCCATGTACGCGATATTGAATAAATACCTATTCCTGCATAAAAGCATTCCGGTACCCGGCCTGGGCACCATTTGCATGGAAAGCCAGGCGGCAACCATCGATGCAAGCACAAGAACAATCCAGCCACCCGCTTACCGGTTTCGGTTTGATAAATTCTTTGATTCACCGGACAAGGATCTTTTTGCATATTTGTCGGCGCAACAAAAAATTTCTGATTACGAAGCGTTGCGGCAGTACAATGATTTTGCCTATTCCCTCCGGGACCGGCTTAATTATTTCCGGGAAGCGCCCTGGGAAGGCCTGGGCATTCTCAAAAAAGATGATATGGGTGAAATTCATTTCGAATCCTCCATTCTAAACCCGGCTTTTTTACAACCCGTCCCGGCTGAGAAAGTTGTTCGTACCAATGCGAAGCATATGTTGCTCGTTGGTGATCGCGAACGATCGAACAGTGAAATGAGTGACTGGTTTGCGGAAGAACCCATTCATGGCAACAGGCTCTGGTGGCTGGTTGCTTTGATGGGCGGTATTGCCGCTGCATTGATCATTATGATTCATTTTTCATCCAGAGGATGGAATGTTGAATCTACCGGTAACCAACAAACGATCCAGGTAAAAAAATAATTCCGCCCCGACCGGGACAGGGCGACCAATCTCACAGCGAATGAATCCTGCGCCTGAATCAACGCATTATTGCCCGGTATGTAACAACGAAAAAATACATTTTGCGTTGAGGGTAAAAGACCACTCAGTGAGTGGCGAATTTTTTGAAATATTCGAATGCCCGCGGTGCAACCTGCGTTTCACTAAGGATCCTCCCTCCGGCGGGAAAATGGGTGTGTACTATGAGTCGGAAGATTATATTTCACATAGTAATACGAGGAGGGGTTTTGTAAACAGTTTATATCATGCTGTCAGGCGCCATACACTTGCAACCAAGTATCGCCTGATTGAAAAATCAACCGGGCTAAACCAGGGTAATCACCTGGATATTGGAGCGGGAACAGGGGCATTCGTTCAATTCATGAATGCACACGGCTGGCAGAGTACAGGTATTGAGCCCGATAAAAAAGCACGTGAGCTGGCGATCATTTATCATAAAACGGTTCTTTTACCTGCAGAAACTTTCGAGTCACTTTCGCCGGAAAGTCTCGACGCTATCAGTATGTGGCATGTATTGGAGCATGTGCATGACTTATATCCTTACCTGAGGCAAATAAAAAAACTATTAAAACCCGGGGGGCTCGCGTTTATAGCAGTTCCGAATTATACCAGTTATGATGCAAATAAATATGGTGCGAATTGGGCAGCTTATGATGTTCCCAGACATTTGTATCATTTTTCTCCAGCATCTATGAAATGGTTGCTCGGAACCGCGGGATTTCAGCTGAAGGCCATGTCGCCCATGTGGTATGACAGTTATTATATCAGCGTGCTAAGTGAAAAATATAAAACCGGACATTCCTCTCTGCTAAAGGGATTTGTTAACGGGGCTATTTCAAATATGAAGGCTTTTTCAGATAAACAGAGATGCAGTTCCCTGATTTATATTGCCGGGAAAGCGTGAGGCGTGAGGCATGAAGCTTGAAGCTTGAAGCATGAAGCATGAGCCTTAAGCCTCACGCCTCATGCTACAAGCTTTAATTGTTGAACCTGACTTCGTAAATATTCGGCCAGAGTTTACCGGTGATATATATTTTATTTTTTGCTGAATCGTAAGCTATCCCGTTCATATATTCCGCATCGGGTTCTTTTGATTTCAATTCTTTCACCAGGTTGCTGAAATCTGCTTTGCCCAACACCTTGCCAGTATTTGGATCTATGCGAATGATATAGGGGGTCTCATAAATATTGGCCAAAATATTTCCATTCACATATTCCAGTTCATTTATATTTCCGACTGCACCGTTATTGTCAGTTACGCCAACAATGCGGTTGGTCCTAAATGTAACCGGATCCAGGAATGTAATATTACTGGATCCGTCGCTCATGATCAGGCTGCTTCCGTCAGTCGTCATACCCCAGCCTTCTTTACTGGGAAAGTCAAATTCTCCGATTTTTTTAAATGTTTTCAGGTCGTAGATAAAACCTTTTTTTATTAAACCCTCTTCGTTTTTCCAGGTAATCTGGTACAGTCTGTTCTTTATAATTGCAATACCTTCTCCAAAATATTTTTTCTTGTCCAGCTCTGCTTTTACTTCCAGTTTGCCGGAAGCAGGATCGACAATACCCACCACCGATCTGGTTTTCTCTTCACCCTGAGGTGCTCCGGAACTTTCGTATAGTTTGCCATCGTGTATAAGAAATCCTTCCGTATAGGAATCCTTATCATGCGGCAGAGCATTTAGTATTGTATAGGAAATGGCCTGCGGCTCATTCACTGAAAGCGGCTCAACGGCAGCAGAAGAATTTTCTGATGAATTGGAATTATCCCTACAGGCTGATATCAGGGAGAATATGAATAGGAGGGGTAATAGTTTAGGCATATTTCAAAATGGTGAGCAAAAATAATCATAAAGCCCAAAAAAGGCCTAAAGCTTAAGGCCTAAAGCCTAAAACCAGGGCATTGTTATTAAACCTTAACAATTCGATCTGAATTTAATCTTAAAAATATTAAAGCGTCTCCAGTGAAAACGCTCTTCATTGCTACGATAAAGTTTTAGGCGTTAAGCTTTAGGCAATAAAAAAGCGTCTCCATTGGAAACGCTCTTCATTGCAACGATAAAGTTTTAGGCGTTAGGCGTTAAGCTTTAGGCGTTAATATGTGCTTCAATCTTTTTTACAAAATTGCTCTTGGGTTGTGCGCCAACCAGTTTGTCAACAACCTTCCCGCCCTTGATAAACAGGATTGCCGGAATGGATGTGATACCATAATTCACGGATAATTGCGGGTTGTGATCAACATTTACTTTGCCTACATTGATTTTTCCATCATATTCTTTGGAAAGTTCTTCAATTACAGGACCAATCGCGCGGCAGGGTCCACACCATTCTGCCCAGAAATCAATAATCGTCAGCTTATCGGATGCAAGTACCTTCTCCTGAAAGTTCGCATCGGTGTATTCAAGTGCCATATGTATATGTTTAATTTTAGGTAAAAGTCAGTCTATTTTTCTTAAATCTTTGTCGTTTCAGCGACAACTCTCAAATTGCTTCAGTTTCGTTTAAAATCCAGCTATCATACGCCCTACATTGCAAATATGCTTCCACACCCGACCGTGCTACAATCTGTCATATCCAGGCTTACCAGCTAACAACCTGTATGTCAAACTCGGGGCAGTCCTGCAAAAAGGCAGCCATTTCGTCATTCATTTCAAACCCGTTTTCCATGCTGTACAGGCTGATTTTAGCATTTGTTTTAGATTCCTGGACATTGAATTTTAGCGCTGCTTTGCCCGGATGTTTTTTAATATTTTTCTCCAGGAATCTGACCATGTTTTCGTTCAGGTGACGGGCATCCAGATCTATGACGAGTTGTTTCGTTAACAGAGGTTTGATACTCTCCAGCAGGAACATTTTTTCAACTTTGAATTCAAATTCAGCCCGGTTGTACCGGGATTTAAAAAATCCCGTCATGAATATATTTTTACCTTTCTCGAGATAATTCGAAAATCGCGCATAATCCTCGCTCCATAAAATAAATTCACTTTTACCGGAATAATCTTCAATCGTAAATGAACCAAATTGTTTTCCGGTCTTCGTCACACGATGCTGTGCATCGACTACAAGTCCGGCAAGCCGGAAAGATTTGCCGGGATTGGCCTGCAGGCTGACCGCTTCTTTCACCTCATTAAAATCTGCCAGGTTGAGTATTCCGTAATGGTTAATTTCAAATTTGAAATGATCCAGCGGATGTCCACTCATGAACATGCCGGTTACTTCTTTTTCATGATCCAGCAATTCGGTCAGCGACCACTGTTCACAGTTCGCTATCTTGGGGGATTGCACTTCGTAATCTGTGGAGGATCCGCCAAAAAGCGTATTACTTTGTTGTACGTTTTGCGCCTGAACCACATTGCCGAACCGAATTATTTTTTCCAGACCGCTCACTGTATCTCCTGGTGCAATATGAAAATATTGTGCACGGTGCAATTGCGGAAAACAGTCAAATGCACCGGCATAAGCGAGACTCTCTAAGGTTTTCTTACTTACCGTGCGTTGATTGATACGTTTAACCATATCAAAAATCGAAATAAAAGGACCGCTTTTTTCTCTTTCTTCAATCAGCGAAAAAACCGCCGCTTCGCCCACCCCCTTCAGCCCGCCAAGTCCTACCCTTATTTCCCCTTTGCTGTTTACGGCAAATCCCTGCTTGGATTCATTTACGTCCGGGCCAAGTACTTTCAGACCCATACGTTTGCATTCCTCCATAAAAAAAGTAATCTTTTCAATATTACCCTGATGGTTGAGTACAGCGGCCATGTATTCAGAAGGATAATGCGATTTGAGGTAGGCCGTCTGATATGCGACATATGCATAACAGGTGGAATGGGATTTATTGAAAGCATATTGTGCAAATGCCTCCCAATCGGTCCATATTTTTTCGAGTGCCACAGCAGCATGACCTTTGGCAGTTGCTCCTGAAATGAATTGGTTTTTCATTTTATCCAGGATTGACTTCTGCTTTTTCCCCATGGCTTTTCGTAATACATCTGCGTCGCCTTTGCTAAAGCCCGCCAGTTTCTGTGCCAGTAGCATTACCTGTTCCTGGTAGACAGTAATTCCATAAGTATCTTTCAGAAATTCTTCCATCACAGGTAGGTCGTATTGAATGGGTTCACGACCGTGTTTACGATCAATGAATGCGGGGATATAAGCCATCGGACCCGGACGGTACAATGCGTTCATCGCGGTGAGATCGTCGAATTTATCCGGCTTCAGGTCACGCAGGTATTTTTGCATACCCGGACTTTCAAATTGAAAGGTTCCGATTGTATCTCCTTTCTGGTATAATTCAAATGTTTTTTTATCATCCAGCGGAATCAGATCAATATCTATGCTGATACCATGATTTTGTTTTATGAGTTCCAGTGATGTCTTCAGGATATTTAAAGTGCGTAATCCGAGAAAGTCCATTTTTAGAACGCCCGCTTCCTCAATAATGGATCCTTCAATTTGTGTAACAAGCAGGTCGGAATCCTTTGCCGTACATACCGGAATAATATTGGCCAGATCTTCCGGTGCGATGATAATGCCGGCAGCATGAAGCCCGGTATTTCTCACAGAACCTTCCAGTCGCTCGGCTTCATGAAGTACACGACTGCGTAGGTCGTTTCCTTGATAGATTTCACGGATTTTTTTTACCAGTTCCAGATCATCACCTCCAATACCTTCTTTTTCCTCCAGTGACTTTTCTCCATCCTTCCATTTTAATGGGGCGTGTAAAACCCTTTTGAGGCTGACACCGGGACGATCAGGGACCAGTTTTGCCAGGGCATTGGATTCGGAAAGAGGAAGGTCCATCACACGGGCAACGTCCTTTATACTCATCTTGGCGGCCATAGTACCATATGTGACGATTTGTGCGACCTGATTCCTGCCATATTTTTTTACGACATAATCAATCACTTTTTGCCGGCCCTCATCATCAAAATCCGTGTCGATATCAGGCATAGACTTTCGATCGGGGTTCAGAAACCGCTCAAACAGCAGGTTGTATTTGATGGGATCGATATTGGTAATGCCAATACAATAAGCTACCACGCTGCCCGCTGCCGAACCACGGCCAGGTCCGACGAATACACCCATATCACGGCCGGCCTTGATAAAATCACCAACGATCAGGAAATATCCCGCAAAACCCATGGTTTTGATTGTGAATAATTCAAAGTCGAGGCGTTCGATTATTTCAGGCGTCAGATCGGTATATCTTTTTTTTGCGCCCTGGTATGTAATGTCTTTGAGATATTCCCACTGGTTCAGATTATTGTCGGCATGGATTTGAAAAGCCGGAGGAATCGGAAAGGCAGGTAACAGTATATCTTTTTTCAGATTTAACACTTCAACTTTATCTGCCACCAGGCCTGTGTTCGCAATAGCTTCGGGTATATCCTTAAAAAGCTCTGTCATTTCTGCCTGCGTTTTTAAATAAAACTGGTCATTGGGGAACTTAAAACGACGGTTTTTCAGGCTGACTTCATCGTTTACAAAATCATCAAAACCGGGCGTGGATTGTTTTTCGCCGGTATTAATGCAAAGCAGAATGTCGTGCGCATTATAATCTTCCTGGTCAGTATAATGACTATCATTTGTTGCTATGACCGGTACCTGATATTTTTTAGAAAGTTTAATCAGGAATTGATTGATCTTTTCCTGGTCCGGGATCTGATGCCTCTGTAACTCTATGAAATAATTCTCGCCAAATATGTTGAGCCACCATTTAAATTCATTTTCTGCTTTTTCTTCTCCACCATGCAGAATCGTTTGGGGAACAAAGGCACCGATACAGCAGGTGGTTGCAATCAGGCCTTCATGATATTGTTCGATCAGTAATTTATCAATACGTGGATATTTGCTGTACATGCCTTCGGTATAACCGAGGGAAGTGAGACGGATCAGGTTCTGATAGCCGGTTTTATTTTTAGCCAGTAAAACCTGGTGAAATCTTTCATCTTTTTGTTCCTTTGTGAATGATTTCTTATGGCGGTCTTCTACCACATAGAATTCACATCCTACAATGGGTTTTACCTTCAGGCTGCCATCCTCATTTTTGTGTTTATATGCTTCCGCCACAAAACTGAAGGCGCCAAACATATTACCATGATCGGTAATGGCCAGGGCGGGCATTTTATCTTTTACTGCTTTATTGTAAAGATTCTGGATAGATGCAGCTCCGTCCAGCAGCGAATATTGGGTGTGTACATGAAGATGGGAAAAATCGGGCATCAGGTAAATAGTTGGATATGCAATTAACAAAGAAAAAGACCGGCCGACCTCTTAGGAGGTAACAAACTGTTCACAGATTCTCCCCGTTAGTTATTAAAATCATAAATTGGTTCTTTTTATAATCGGTAAATTGGTAGCCCTTAAAGCATTATAAAAAAGCATCTATCGTAACGGGGCTGGCAGCCGGTAGCCGGGGCGACATTTTTTGAAAAAAAGCTTATCTTTATCCGTTCCAGTATCAAACAATGAAATGAAAAATCGGTTCATTTTACTGCTCTTTCTGATCAACCTGGCCGGTTGCGACGTATTCCGGCCTGCTTCCCGCAGTACAGACAATTTGTCTGCTGGTACCGATAACCATTCCACCGGGACTAAATCAAAGCAGGTATTTATTCAGAACATCTCTACCGAAACCAGCGAAAACCCTGTCAGGACCACAGTGTCAACTACTTATAAAGCACCTGCTTCCAGTCGGCCGATAGAACATCCCGTGGGGACAGATGATTATAACCAGTTGAAATTCAAATATTCAATACTATTGAACACACCTGTCGAGGACCTGTCGAATATCCGGTTATTAATTTTTATGGATCAATGGTATGGTGTACCATATCATTACGGAGGGACCAGCCGTGATGGTATCGACTGTTCAGCATTTTCATCCCTTTTACTTTCAAATGTATATGATGAAAACAAGTTGCCCCGGATGAGTGCAGACCAATATAAAAAAACGAAACGGGTTGCCAGGAAGGATTTGCAGGAAGGGGACCTGGTTTTTTTCCATACTCTCGGAAAGGGGCGTCGCGTTACCCATGTGGGGGTTTATTTATATAATAACCGGTTTGTGCACGCTTCCATTGCCGGCGTACAGATCAGTAATATGGGCGAAGGTTATTATTTAACTCATTACTTAGGAGCCGGCAGGGCAATTGAGTAGTCCGGTTCTGTCATACGCTGTCATTTAGCCATTTCATATTCTAATTCATTGTAAAGTAAGGCCGGGATAACTGCCAAGTCTTCTCATTTAACGGTTTTTGAGCGGATTGGTACAGTATTTAGAGTAACTTCGCTGCCCCTTCCAATGGGGCATCATAAACTTTTCACTAAAATTAAATTGATACAGTCATGGCTAAAAAGTTAGCAATCTCTCCAATCGCAGGTACCAAAAACAGAGTTTTTGTAAAACCTGCACCAGCTGAAGAAAAAACTTCCGGTGGCATTATCATCCCTGATACAGCAAAGGAAAAGCCCCAGCGCGGTGAAGTCGTTGCGATCAGTGAAATAGACGAAGACGGCAAGAAGCCTGTAGTCAAGGTAGGTGACGTAGTTTTATACGGTAAGTATTCAGGTACCGAAATCAGTTTTGAAGGACAGGATTTCCTGAGCATGAGAGAGTCTGACATCATTGCCAGGTTTTAGGAAAATATGCAAATGTGCAAATGGGCAAATAAAAAACACGACCCGTTGCAAAAGACGCTAATTAAAATTTCTTAATTTTCAAATTCTCAAATTAAATACTATGGCTAAACAACTTTTCTTCGACATCGAAGCAAGAAATAAAATGAAAAAGGGTGTTGACATTCTGGCCAACGCCGTTAAAGTCACCCTCGGACCGAAAGGCCGCAATGTGGTAATTGAAAAGAAATTTGGTGCGCCCCAGATCACTAAAGATGGTGTTACTGTTGCAAAAGAAATTGAACTGGAAGACCTGATCGAGAATATGGGTGCCCAAATGGTTAAAGAAGTTGCTTCCAAAACAGCAGATATTGCAGGTGATGGTACAACTACCGCCACGGTTCTTGCTCAAAGCATTATTAGTGAAGGTTTAAAGAATGTTGCCGCCGGCGCCAATCCAATGGATCTGAAACGCGGTATCGATAAAGCGGTTGTTGCCGTTGTGAACAGCCTGAAAGCACAATCACAAACAATTGGAAACGATAGTAAGAAAATCCAGCAGGTTGCCTCTATTTCTTCGAATAACGACGAAACAATCGGTAAACTGATAGCGGAAGCTTTTGGTAAAGTTGGTAAGGAAGGCGTTATCACGGTGGAAGAAGCAAAGGGTACTGACACAACGGTTGATGTTGTGGAAGGTATGCAGTTTGACCGCGGTTATATTTCCCCTTATTTTGTTACGAACAGTGAAAAAATGGAAGCTGAATTGCAGAATCCATACATTCTTATCTATGATAAGAAGATCTCTGCAATGAAAGATATTTTACACATCCTTGAAAAGGTTGCTCAGGGCGGTCGTCCGCTGCTGATCATTGCCGAAGACCTCGAAGGTGAAGCATTGGCAACACTGGTAGTAAATAAATTACGTGGCACCCTGAAAGTGGCCGCAGTTAAAGCCCCTGGCTTCGGTGACCGCAGAAAGGAAATGCTGCAGGATATTGCTATCCTTACAAAGGGAATCGTGATCAGTGAAGAACAAGGATACAAACTGGAGAATGCCGACCTCAACTATCTTGGATCAGCAGCTTCCGTTACGATCGACAAAGACAACACAACCGTTGTTGGTGGAAAGGGAAAGAAAGAAGATATCACTGCCCGTGTAAATCAGATCAAGGCGCAGATTGAAACAACTACCTCTGACTACGACAAGGAAAAATTACAGGAACGTCTGGCCAAGTTAAGCGGTGGAGTAGCTGTATTGTATATCGGTGCTGCGACAGAAATGGAAATGAAGGAGAAGAAGGATCGTGTAGACGATGCTTTACACGCAACGAGAGCAGCAGTTGAAGAAGGAATCGTTCCAGGTGGCGGAGTTGCCTATATCCGTGCGATCGAAGGCCTGGAAAAATTGAAAGGTGCTGCAAACGAAGACGAAACAACCGGAATCCAAATTGTAAAACGCGCACTCGAAGAACCAATTCGCCAAATCGTTTACAATTGCGGCATCGAAGGAAGTATCGTTGTGCAGAAAGTGAAAGAAGGAAAAGCTGATTATGGTTTCAATGCCCGTACTGAAGTATATGAAAATCTCTTCAAAGCCGGCGTTATTGATCCAACAAAAGTTACCCGTATCGCACTTGAAAATGCTGCTTCTATTGCAGGTATGCTGTTAACTACAGAATGTGTAGTTGCTGACAGGCCGAAGAAAGAAGAAGCTCATTCTCATCCAGGTGCAGGTGCACCAGGAATGGGCGGAATGGACTATTAAGCTTAATGCTCAAGGCTCAAAGCCTAAAGCATTCTATAAAAGAAAAACCCTTCACTATTGTGAAGGGTTTTTCTTTTAGTGTGGTCCCGCATAATGCGGGATGTAATTGTAGGAAATGAAAAATGTGGAAATGGAATGTTTAATGATAATGTGGAAATCCATTGATTTTCAAACTGCAACTGCCTTATGCTTTAACCTTTGTGCCCTGAAGGACCTTGGGCTTTGGGCTCAAATCACGAATGGTTTTATTTTCCAGAAGTTTGAGATTTGCGTCGCGAACCTGGATCAGTACATCACGAAGACCGCAATGTCTTTCATCGCAGTTGTAACATTTCTCGTAAAAATATAAGCTCACACAAGGGAGGAGGGAAATGGGACCATCAATCAGGCGCATAACCGTGGCCAATGTGACTTCTTTGGGATCTTTCCCAAAATAATAGCCACCACCTTTTCCCTTTTTACTCTCCAGAATACCCGCTTTTTTTAACTCAAGCAGAATATTTTCCAGAAATTTCAGCGGGATCTTTTTCTTTTTGGAAATTTCAGCGATTAGGACCGGTCCTTCTTTTTCCTTTTCAGAAAGATACATGAGTGCCTGGAACGCGTATTGTGACTTTTTTGAGAGCATAAAAGGAATCTGGTACAAGATAATAACAATTCACGATCTAAAGAGTTTAGCGGTTGGTGGTTTGGGCTTTACGCGTTAAGCTTTAAGCCGGATTCTAATCCCGCCTTTGGCGGGATTAGAATCCGAGAACGTCTTTCATGGAAAATATGCCTTTTTTATCCAGGATATATTCAGCTGCCAGCACTGCTCCTCCTGCAAAGCCATCCCGGTTATGAGCCGTATGAATGATTTCAATATCGTCGATGGATGAATGGTATTTTACCTCATGTGTCCCGGGCGCCGGATCTAATCTTTGACTCAAAATGGGCAGTTCACCGGCATTTTGTGCTGAACGGTTTACCCAGCTTTTCAGTGAAGGAATTTTTGACATGACCTGTTCTGCCAGTGTAATTGCCGTTCCACTGGGAGAATCTTTTTTTTGCGTGTGGTGTATTTCCAGCATTTCTACAGCATATTCCCGGTATGGAGCCATTAGACCGGCGAGTTTTTTATTGAGTTCAAAAAAAATATTTACCCCGATACTGAAATTGCTTGCGTATAAAAATGCTGATCCGTTTTTTTCAAATGCATTTTTTACGGTATCAAATTGTTCCAGCCATCCGGTAGATCCGGATACCACCCGAATCCCAGAATCCGCACATTTCAGAAGATTTGCTGCGGCGCTGGAAGGTCCCGTGAATTCTATCGCCACATCAGCTTTTAATAAATTTTCAGTGGTCATTTCATGACCATTGTCCAGGTCAATTTTTAAAATGATCTTATGACCTTTCGAGACCGCGATGCGTTCAATGGCCTTCCCCATTTTCCCGTAACCAATCAGGGCAATTTTCATAATCCCAAAGATATTAATTCGGCCACAAAGACCGTGGCCTTGGTTTATGTATATCAAAAGCCAGCGTGATTCCCGCACTGGGTGTTGGCCCCGGCATGATCATGGGTTTTATCCTGAAACTCAAATCACTGTTCACATTAAAATCCTTCAAATGGGCGTCCACCGTAGCGTCCACGATATTCAAGCCATAAAACAGAAGAAAAAATAAAATGGAATAATCCTGATCCTTGCGGGCTTCGTCTCTTACATTTATAATGGCGTTGGTATTACCACTTTGTACCAATGGCAGAAAATCCGGCGAGACTTTACTCAGACTGTCTGTACCACTTTGATTGATCGTTACAACGAGCGCATACTGGGCTTCGTTATAAATTTTTTTGTTGTCGAAGTACAGATAGGCAGGTATACCGATAGCAGCATATACAAGCGGAACTTTCCAGTATTTTTTATTGTAAACCTGGCCGGCTCCTGGCAGGACGGCCGAATAAATTGTTGCCCGACGGTAACTTTTCCTTTGTTTTTGATCAATGGAATCGATCGCCTTCTGGGATTTAGTGCCCTTGTACATGGCGTCTTTTTTTTCCAGTACAGAATCCGAAATTTGGCTTAGCTGCGTGGAATCTTTTTGCTGGGCATTGATGTGAAGAGTGAATAAAACAAACGCAAAGAAGAAAATAAAAAATGCCCTCATACTGAACTCTTAATTGATCTGTACGCCGAGCTGGTCCAGAATTTTATTCAGTTCCTGTACGGAATAATATTCAATGCTGATACTTCCTGTTCCTTTTGTATTGTGATTCAGTTTGACCCTCGTGCTGAAATGAGTTGCTAAAGTATCTTCAATTTTTCTGTATGATTCCGGTATCCCGGCTTTTACCGATTCTTTAACAGGGTGCGCGGTTTTGTATATTTTGCGTACGAGCTCTTCGGTTTGTCTGACAGATAATGAGCGGTTTTTTATTTCATTAAAAAGAAATAATTGCTTATCAACGGTATCCACATTGATTAGCGCACGGGCATGACCCATTGAAATCAGGTTATTCCGCAACGCTATCTGTATATCGGGTGGAAGTTTTAAAAGTCTTACATAATTCGCGACCGTACTTCTTTCCTTGCCCATGCGTTCGGAAACCTGTTCCTGGGTATAATTCAGTTCATCCATCATGCGTTTGTAACTCATCGCTATTTCCATTGCATTCAGGTCTTCCCTCTGCAAATTCTCCAGTAGTGCGAGTTCCAGCAGCTGATGATCATTTGCCTGTCGAACATAAACCGGAATATCTTTTAATCCAGCCATGCGGCTTGCACGAAAACGGCGTTCACCGGAAACGAGCCGGTATTTACCAGTGGAAAGCTTTGCAACCGTTACCGGCTGAATGATATCATGAATCTTGATAGATGCCGCCAGTTCCTGTAAAGCATTTTCGTCAAAATCTTTTCTGGGCTGCCTGGGATTTGTTTCGATCTGTTCCAACGGAATACGCAGAATGCCCGTCATATTTTCGGCAATGGCAGGCTTCAAAGATCCGGATGCTGTTTTTAAATCAAGATCAATTCCCTGCAGCAGTGAACGGATTCCTTTACCAAGAGCTTCTTTATCTTTTTTATTCGGAGTCGTCATAATGGTTTGGTTTTTCACGGGCTATTCCAGGATGCGTTCTTCCTGGCTCATTTTGGTCATATTGTTTTTCTGCAAAACCTCCTTTGCCAGGTTCAGGTAATTCATGGCGCCCTTGCTATAGGCATCGTATAATATAACCGGCTTGCCAACACTGGGGGCTTCACTGATTTTTGAATTCCGGTGAATGATGGTATTAAAAACAATTTCATCAAAATGTTTCCGCACTTCACTTACTACCTGGTTACACAAACGCAAACGCCCGTCGTACATCGTCATCAGAATGCCTTCAATGGCAAGCTCCGGATTGAGACGACTCTGAACAATTTTAACCGTATTCAAAAGCTTGCCCAGACCTTCCAGAGCAAAAAATTCTGTCTGCACAGGAACGATTACGGAATCTGCTGCGGTCAGTGCATTTACTGTTATCAGTCCCAGGGAAGGAGAGCAGTCGATAATTATAAAATCATAATTTTTCCGGAGCGGCTCCAGGATATTCTTTAAAACACTTTCCCTGTCAGGGTAATTGATCATCTCGATTTCCGCGCCTACCAGATCGATATGAGATGGAATCAGGTCCAGGTTGGGTACTTCGGTTTTCAATACAACATCCCTGGCAGGGACCTGGTTTACCATGCAGTCATAAAGGCTTTGTGTGATATTATGCAGGTCAAAACCCACTCCGGTAGTACTGTTGGCCTGGGGGTCTGCATCCACTAAAAGAGTTTTGAACTCAAGCACGGCAAGACTGGCTGCTAAATTTATAGCAGATGTTGTTTTACCTACTCCTCCTTTCTGATTCGCCACCCCGATGATTCTTGCCATAGTCCTAACCGTTATTAAAGTTTGTTTCTCCTCCGGGCTACCGGAGGAAGGATGCGTGAAAGTACAAAATTACCTTCCCTTTCAGCCCTGCCGGGCGTAAAAATACAAACTTGGCGGCCGAGTTCAGAAAAATACCGCTTCGTCTTAACTTGCATCTTCATGTATCTTATCATATCAGGCACAAACCGGAGGGAAAGTTTCACTTTACGTATAGCCGAACTGTATCAGTCAATTTTAAAGGATAAAAATATTGAAGCACCTGTTCTCTCCCTGATAGGTCTGGACCTGCTGGAGCGCAATCCTTCCGTGTTGGAACTGGAGAAAAAATGGCTTCTACCTGCAGACAAATTTATTTTTGTCAGTCCGGAATACAACGGCAGTATTCCCGGGGTCCTGAAATGCCTGATCGATGTATCGGACCGGAAAGTATGGAAAGGTAAAAAAGCTTTACTTACCGGGGTTTCCAAGGGAAGAGCCGGGAACCTGCGCGGAATGGATCACCTGACAAGCATAATGCATTATGTGGGTACAGTAGTTCATCCGAACAAACTTCCTATTTCTATTGTTGACACCCTGTTCAATGAGGGAGAACTGGAGCACCTGGAAACCCTCAGGGCAATTAACCAGCAGTTGGACGAATTCATCAATTTTTAAAATATCGCTATGCGGAATACTGGTTTTATCGCAATCGTGGCTGTTTTGATGGCTGCCATTGATATATACGTTTTCCAGGTAGTAAAAATGCTGAGTTCTTCTTCGTCTCAAAAAACAAAAACCATCATTTTTACGGTTTACTGGTTGATATCCATTTCGATAATAATCCTCTTCCTCCTCCTTCCGTTAATGAATACGGAACGGTGGCCGAAGAATTTTCGCAATTATATTTTTGTAACGATCATCGGACTTTTTTTTGCCAAAGTGCTGGCATCGGTTTTCTTTTTGATGGATGATCTCCGGCGTGTTATCCAGTGGGCCGTTGCTAAAATATTTTTCCGGAACACAGAAGGGGAAAGCCAGGTAAATGAAGGAATATCGCGTTCTGTGTTTCTCAGCTGGCTAGGTTTCGGCATCGGTGGAACACTGATTACTTCACTCGTATATGGGTTCTCCAATAAATATAATTATCAAATCCGGCGCGTGCCGCTAAATTTCAGTAATCTTCCATCTGCATTTAAAGGATTGAAAATTGTACAGATTTCCGATATACATTCCGGAAGTTTTGATAATAAAAAGGCCGTTGAAAAAGGTGTTCAGGAGATTCTCGACCTCCGGCCTGACCTAATTTTATTTACGGGTGACCTGATCAATGATCGCGCAACGGAGGTGTTGGGATATGAAGATATATTCAGCCGGTTAAAAGCGCCAATGGGCGTTTTTTCGACTTTGGGAAATCATGATTATGGTGACTATGTAAAATGGCCGACCGAAGAGGCAAGGAACCAGAATATCGAAGACCTGAAAAAAATTCAAGCGGGCATGGGCTGGCGTTTACTGATGAATGAACATGTGGTTCTGGAAAAAGACGGACAGGAAATCGCATTAATCGGAATTGAAAACTGGAGCGCAAAAGCACGGTTCCCCAAACATGGAAAAATGCAGGAGGCTTATCCGGGTTCGGAAAAATATCCATTTAAAATTCTGATGAGCCATGATCCCAGTCATTGGGATGCAGAAGTCAGACCGAAATACGGAGATATAGATCTTATGCTCGCCGGACATACTCACGGAATGCAGTTCGGAATAGAAATCCCAGGATTTAAGTGGAGTCCCGTAAAATATGTTTATGATCAATGGGCCGGATTATATGAATCGGGGAAACAAAAATTATATGTAAACCGAGGATATGGGTTTATTGGTTATCCCGGCCGTGTTGGCATATTGCCGGAAATCACGTTGATCGAGTTGGTATGATTTATCAATTTCATTAACAAGCTGTTAAAATGAAAAAACTAACCACCAAATCTGCGAATTTCACGTTCCGTAAATATGAAAGTCAACTACCAAAATAATTAATCCATGAAGAAATTGAGTTTTCTTGCCATCGCTGTTTTTATTTTTTCCGTTTCACGAATTCAGGCTCAGGGATTTCATTTAGGAGTTAAAGCAGGAGCCAATCTCGCTTCTATCAATGGTCGGTCTTTTGACGAAGGATTTAACTGGGGTTTTATGGCGGGTGCCTTTGCGGAAGTCAATGTATCCAGCAAATGGGGTTTACAACCGGAACTTCTATTTAGTTCCACAAAAACGCAAACTGCCAGCGATTTCAGCAGTATTGTAAATGAAGCCGGGAATGTGGGGTTAAACAGCCAGACTGTTTCATTAAATTATTTGAGCATTCCTATACTTCTTTCTTTTAAACCCATTCCACTTTTGAGCATACAGGTTGGTCCGCAATTCGGTATTTTGATGAATACCAGTCAGAATATAACTTCCAATGGAAAAAACGCATTTAAATCAGGCGATTTCGCGATAGTCGGAGGTGCTCAGTTAAATGTCGGGGGTTTTAAAGCCGGTGCCCGCTATATTTTCGGATTGACAAATATTAATGACGTGACAAGCGTGGATACCTGGAATAACAGGAATATTCAGTTTTACGTAGGCTTTCGAATTTTTTAAGCCTAAAGCCTAAGGCTCAAAGCCTAAAACTTCTTTGTTTAAATAAATACTGTGATAAGGGAAGAAAGCCATTTCTTCCTTTTTTTATTCAGATATAAATCGGTATTGATTTAAATCAATCGAATGGCTTTCAACCTTACCCTTTTTGCCTTAAGCTTGAAAGATTGGCCTTAAACTTGAACATAAAGGGTTCAACCATAAAAAGATAGGATAATACCAAAAGAGGTGTTATTTTG
>Ga0209863_10000273_pt1 | contig 29928 bp, 24 predicted proteins | sample OrgsoiDNA2013046_FD_185796 | JGI IMG/M metagenome (GOLD analysis project Ga0209863, IMG submission 185796) | Permafrost soil microbial communities from the Arctic, to analyse light accelerated degradation of dissolved organic matter (DOM) -... | ecosystem: Environmental > Terrestrial > Soil >...
TTATGTCGTGCTCTCCCCGGTGACCGGGCTCTTTTGCCACCGTCATCTCGCGGATCAAGGTTTTGTCACTGCCCGGTAGGGCCGATAAAACCTCCGCAAGACTTGACGCCAGCGTCGGGGCGTCGGGACCAGACGATTTTGCCGTCCGCGACAACATCTCTCGTCCGCGTGCTTCGCGATCGCTCACAGATCTTTCGACCCACCCTGCGATCCCATCGCGCGCAAAACGCTGCCGCGTTCACCGCATCCCGCACCCTACGTCGGTGACGATCGCGATACGGCCCCTCTTTCGGGCCGGGCTGCGAATAGTTCTGAAGATGATTTGGGGTGTCCGAAAACAGAATATTTTTGCGAATGGGACTGGACTGGTGGAATCAGATTGATCCGGTTCAACAAATTCGGCCGTGCGCGCAGCTTCGAGAGTTGGTCGTGCGCTGCTCATGAAGCCACTGCGACCGACAGAGGGGTAAGGGTAAGAGAGTTCTGCGCCACGAAGCGCCCAGATGGAGCGGCTCAGCGCGCCGTTTCCGGTCTCGCTTCCGTCCCTGCCGAATTCGGACTCGTGACTTGACGTCCCCCCCTTTGCTCTGAAATTCTGATTGCATGCGTTTAGGAATTTTCGAGTGTCTGTTTCTGACCTTTATGACGTGATTGTCGTTGGAGGCGGTCCAGCGGGCTCCACGATGGCATGGTCGCTGGCCCGGCGCGGTGTGCGTGTGGCCGTTATCGAGCGTGCCATCTTTCCCCGCGAAAAGGTCTGCGGCGATTTCGTCGAACCCGCGGGCCTGCGAATCCTGGAGGCCATGGGCGTTCGAGAGGCACTGCAGGCGTCGTCGCCTTTGCCGATAACATCTACCCGCATCTACTTTGGTCCCCGCCTCGGCTTTCGCGGCGCCATCCCTTACTATCAGGCCGAGCATGGGCTGCCGCCTCATGGCTTTGTCGTGCCGCGCCATATTCTCGACCACCATCTTCTGGAGCGGGCCCGAGCGGTCTCGGCCAAAGTATATGACGGATGCGCTGCGCGCGGGATCAGGCGCGAAGATGGTTGGATTCACGTCGATGTGCGTGGCCGGGAAAGCGACTTCTCACTCAGATCTCGGCTGATCGTGGGTGCGGATGGCGCGGAGTCCCTCGTTGCGAGGTCGTTCAACCTCGAAATGGCCGACCGCGCTCACATCTCGATTGCCCAGCGGGCCTATGTCGAAGGCGTTTCGGTGCAGGATGGCGAGGCGACCGTCTGGTTCGACGAAGACGTCGTTCCAGGATATGGCTGGATGTTCCCCATGTCCGGTGGCAGGGCGAATGTCGGAATCGGTATCCTGAGCGAAACCTCCCACCGGCACGGCCATTCGGTACCGAAGGATTTCGTGGCGACGATCGAGAGGCTCAAGATCCGGCATCCCGGCTGCGCGCGGATCAAGGTGGTGAGTAAACCGATCGGTGGTGTCGTCAAGATGTATGGCGGCGCGGGCCCGAACTATTTCGACGGCGGGGTCCTGATCGGCGATGCCGGCTCGTTCGCTGATCCGATGACGGGCGAAGGAATCACGCAAGGCATGGAATCGGCCTTGATTGCCTCATCGACCTTGCTGAAGGCCCTCGAACTCGGAAGATTTGACGCCGCCTTCCTGGCGAATTTCGAGCGGGATTTCCGGAGCTATTTCGACCCCGGCATGCTCTTTCTGGGTTTCTGCGCCGCGGCGATGCGCAATTGGCACTTTCGTGAATTCTGGATGAGGTCGGGGCTGCGCGGCTGCGAACGGGCGATGGCCGACGGGGATTTTGCCCGTGTCGCCGGGGCAGGCTTCGGAGGGTTGAACGTCCACCCCTTGGGAATCCTGCGACAGATCGGAGCAAGCATGCTGCGCTATCTGGGCGAAGGCACCATGAACACCCTTCGAAACTTCATCATCGGAACACCGATCGGCGGGGAAGCAATGCTTGGGGACCTTGTCGCGTGGCAGAGCGCATGGAAACGATCCGTCAGCGCGGACCCGGACTGGCACGCATCCTGGCTGGCCGATGTCGTGAAAAAGGCCGCGCAACTCGGGCCATCATTGCTCGCTCAAGAGAACCCCAGGGTCCGGGGATTGTTGGTCTGACCATCACATTTTTCGAGGAGGACGCACGTGACCTCTGCCGCATCTCAACCCAAAACATCCAAACCGCCGACGCCAGCCGAAAAGGAGGTCGCGATCATAGGCGCGGGAATCGCGGGGCTTACCTGCGCACTGCGCCTGTCGAAGCGCGGCTACAAGGTGACGATGTATGAGAAGGATGCGGTGCTGGGAGGCGACCTCTCCTCCAAATTAAGCAACGGCATGTACCACGACGTCTATACCCATCTGTTCTGCGACTGGTATGTGAATTTCTGGCGCATCGTCGAGGACGATCTCAAGATCAAGCTGGATGACGCTTTCGAGCCGCGAATGAGCGTCAAGCTTCTAGATCCTCCGGGTAGCGCCCGGCACTCGACGAACAACACGCCAGGCTACACGGAGTTGAAGAACCCCAACACGCTGAAGAACGCTTTGGACAACCTCCGGTCGGGAGCATTGCCCGCACCCGACATGTTTCTCGTCGGCTTCACCCTGCTTGACCTGGCCTCGCAGCCGTTTCACCGGTCGAATCTTCTGGAACAGCAGACGGTGAACGGATTCCTGTACTCGCGTCCCTACGCCACGTTGGACTGCGCCGATCTGCACAACACGATTCTGAATGAAGTCTGGTGTATCTCAAGCAGCGACACATCTGCTGCAGCTTACAAGGACTTCGTCAAGCACGTGCTCGGCAGCCGCGGCTTGCCCTTCGCCTGGCTGTTACGGGGAAGCCTCGAGGAGATGCTGATCAAGCCCTGGCAGGAGAGCCTGAAGAACGATTGTAATATCAGGGCGTCCGTTGAGGTCACCGCCGTCGAGGTCGGCGATGACGATAAGATGCAGCTCACACTGAGCGACAAGACGAAGGCAACGCACGCCAATGTCGTCTTTGCGGTGCCCGCCCCCGAACTGGCAAAGCTCGTGATGAGTGGCCGGCCTGGACGGAGTGTCGTCGAGCGCCTCCCGGCGCTTTCAGAACTGCAACGCCTGCGCACGGCAAATATCCTGGTCGTTACCGTATTCTTCAAGCAGAAGCTTCCGAACATACCCCGCGAGCATGTCGGACTGGCCCGGTCGCGGGGTTACCTGACGTTCATCGACATTTCACAACTCTGGACCAGCTTGAGCAACATCAAGGAGCAGCACTCCGTTCTGATCCTGGCCGCCTCTGACGCCTATGCGTACCCGTCCGCGAATGAAGAGGAATGGGCGCATTTGATGATACAGGAACTGGCCGGCTACCTGCCCGCGGTGAAGCCCGGTCGCCAGTGGGGAGACGCCGAAAGCAATATCGATTATTCGAAATCGTTTCCTCAAAACAACCGTTCCCACACGCTCTTCCTCAACGACATGAATTCCGAGCAGGTGCTGCTTGAGCCAAGCTATCCAGAGCTGCAGAGCGTGTTCTTCGCCGGCGATTTCTGTAACAACGAAGTGAAGATGGCGACGGTCGAATCGGCTGTTTTGAGCGGGCTCCACGCGGCGCGTGCGGTGCAGACGAAAGCAGAGGGCAAGTCCGACATCACGATCGAGCCAGGCGTCATTCCCAGCTCCGCGGAATTCTCGGCCGCGAAGCTCGCATTGCTTCCCCTCGCCTATGGAGCCACGGCCTGGGCAGCGGTGAATGTCGCGCTGCGTGATCTGGCGAACGGACAGCCCGAGACCCCGGAAGGGGCGCTGGGACCCGTGACGACACTCGCGTTGATCCCCCTGAGATACGTAGCCGATTGGGTGACGAGCCTCGAGACTCTGGGAGTTGCTTTGCTTTCCCCCGCTGGCGAACCGGGCAGCTCAAGCTCCACGGTTCAGCTGGGATTGCGGGCAGCCGCCCGGGGTATCCTGGCGGCAAGCGATCATTTGTCTAATTTCGCCTCCACGAGATCGGCCGACAAACCACCGGGTCTTGCCTCCCTGCTGACAGATGTGTTGAAGGTAGTGAGTAGCGCCGCGAGTGAACCTCCGACGGCGCGGCCTGCGAGGGCTGGCCCTACACTGCGATCCGCACTTGCCGAGGGCAGCGGGCTGCTGCGCGGCTCAGGACGCCACCGGCCAAGGCTTGAATATGTTCGCAGGCATCGCGCCAAGCGCTGACCTGATGGGGACGACTGGCTCCCACGGGGGCGTGGGTGGCGGTCGAGGGGACTTGGGGAAGTCGCGATGTCAAAGGCAACGACAGAAAGTATCATAGCGCAGCTCGGCTTCACGGAGGAGATGCAGCAACTTCGCGAAATCCTTGACAGCTGGATTCGCGGCGCCAACGAGCAGATCAAGCCCCTGCTTGAATGGCAGTTCATCACGAGTTCCAAATATTTCAGACCCCTCACTGTCTTCAGCGTCTATCGGGCCACGACGGACGAGCCGATTCCGAATCGACTGATCTATTCCGCGGCAGTGATCGAGATGATGCACAACATGACGCTGATCATCGACGACATCGTCGATGGATCCGAAACGCGGCGAGGCAGACCCACCCTGCACTGCCAGTTTGGGCTTCTGCAAGCCCTGATGGCGTCCGGCTATATCGTGGCTGACGGCTTCCGGATGACGTCCGGAGACCGGATCGATATCCGTCTGATGTCCGATCTGATCAAGCGTCTCGGGGCGGCCGAATGCCTGCAGTGGAACGTGCGACGCCAGCTGCTCACTGTCGAGGACTGGCTGAACATCGCCGGCGAGGATACAGGGTCGATGTTCGAGACCTGTGCATGTGTCGCCACCAGGGACGATCTGCTTCGCAAATTCGGCGGGCTGCTCGGCGTGCTATATCACGGGTGCGACGACGTGGGCGATGTCAAGGGACTGGAATCGCTCGGCGGCGGCGGCGAAGAGGATTTGAGGGATGGGATCCTCACGCTGCCCGCCTCGATCGCCATCAAAGACCCGGTGATCGCAGAACTGTTCTGCAAGAAGGTGCGATCGGATGACGAGCTGGCGCAAATCTCTCGGGCGGTCAGGGCGGCGGTACCGACCGCCGAGGAACGACTCGACCAATTGGCGGCCGAAGCCAAGTGGGAGGCGCATTTGCATACCGCCAATCCGGCGCCGCTTTACGCGCTTGTCGATCATACCAGGGAGCTGTCGCGCCGCTAGAGCATGATCCGGAAAAGCATGCCCTCGGGCCACGACCCGATGGGTGGTTACCGGTTTTCCCTCGCGACAAACGCGAAGCGTTTGCGCGGAGATCATGCTCAAACAAAAAGATAGAGCGCGATGACGATCCGAGGAAAAGTCATCGCGCTCCAGGTCACGTCACGGGTAGATGATGCGCCATCTCCACCAGGAGCAATCCGGCTTCCCGCAGGTCGGGCGTCTCGAAACCTTCGTCGAAGCTGGAATAGACGGGTACGAGACTTGCCCGCGCGGCGAGGTGATCGCCGCGTCGCATCAGCAACCGTGCAAGGCTTGTCGCAGCACGGAGCTGCCAGGCTTTGTGCTCGAGTGATCGCGCCATTTCGATCGCGTCGCGGAAGTCGGCCTCGGCCATTGCCGGCTGCCCCAGTTTGAGCCGCAGCTCCCCGCGGCATGTCAGGGTATATGCGCGCCACATCAATTCCTGAGGATTCGCAGCGAGAGCTTCCTCGATGGTGCGGAGGCCCGATTCAGCGTCGCCGGCACCCGCCTGTGCGTGCGCCAGGAGCGTGAGAAAATAGGTAATGGCCACATTCGCGCCTGTCTCGGCGAAGCCGGCCAGGGCCTGGTTGATCAATTCCACGCCTTCAGTGGCGTGACCGAGTTCTGATTTGGCCCAGCCAAGCAGCACGCGCGCCAGGTCCGAGGCATAGCTGAGCCCGTGCTCCTCCGACAGGGACAACAGCCGATTCCCAATCACCTCGACCCGCCGCGGCGCCTTGAGGCACCAGTGCAGATTACCCTCGAAGTGCAGCGCCATCGCGATGGCGTAGGGGTCCTGACTCTTGCTGGCCAGATTCATCGCGCGAGACATCCGCTCGCGCGCGACATCGACACGGCCCTGCTGCCAGGCGGCACGGCTCGCGACCCCGATCGGAATGATGAGGTCGGCTGCAGCGGCAATCGACCTGGTGTCGAGCAACGGAGAGAGCTTCGCAAAGTGATCTTCAACTCCGGCAAGGTCCCCTGCGTAGAATCGCGCCTGCACCTGGGCGTAGTGTGCGAAAAACAGGTGGCTGGAATTGGGGCTTTCGGTCAAAGCAATTTCGAGGATTTGCTCGGCAAGCAAGGCGGCGGCCGCGTAATTGCCCGTGAAGAAGATGGAGGCCCAGGTTCGGGCGCCCTGGCGAAAGAGCTGCGAGAGGTCGCCGAGCCGTTCCGCGAGCACCCGTGCACGCGTCCCAAGCTGCATCGTCTCCGGCGCGGAATAGCCCTTGGTCACCTGGAGCACCCGTACCAGCGCGCTGCAAAGGTCCAGCTCATTCCTGTCGCGCGTCTCCGACGGCGGCAGCCGATTGAGCGACGCGCTGGCCTGACGGTAGGCCTCCTCCGCTTCCTTGAACGCGCACCGCGCAAGCGCCGCCTGCCCCGCATTCTTCCAGGCGGCGATGGCTGGCTCGGCTTCGGCTGCTTCAGTCCAATGCCGGGCCAGCAGCACCGGCTGCGCCGCAGCCAGCGCCGGAAATTGTTCACCTATCGTGCGCGCAACGCGGGCATGGAGCTCGCGGCGTTCGGTCTTGAGCAAGCCTTCGTAGGCAGCGTCGCGGATCAATGCGTGCTTGAATTGGTAGGTCGCTCTGGGCGGCCTGCCTTGCGTGTAAATCAAATCCGCCCGGATCAGTGCGTCGAGCGCCGACTGTACGTCCTGGTCGGAGCCCGGCACGACCGCCCTGAACAGCGGATAGTCGAATTCGCGCCCGAGTACGGCCGCGACCTGCGCCACCCTGCGCGCCGGTCCAAGGCGGTCCAGGCGCGCGGTCAGAGAATCGAGCAGGGTCGTGGGAATATTATTGGCCGTCGGGTCTCCCTCGCCTTCCAATACAAACGACAGCAACTCTTCCGCGAAAATCGGAACACCATCGGAGCGTTTGACGACTCCGGCGACGACCTCCTCGGTCAGACCATCGACATCCGAGGAACCGGCGATCATCTCGGCGATCTCGTCATTGCTCAGCCGCCCGAGGACGATCGATTTGTCGGTCGCGCGCGATTCCCAGGGCGGGTGATACTCCGGCCTCGCCGTGGCCATCAGCATCAGCGGGACGTCGGTACCCTGCTCGATCAGCATCCCTATCAGTTCGATGCTGGAGGGATCGACCCAATGCAGATCCTCGATGGCGAGGATCAGCGGCTGAAGTTTCGCAAGTTTCAGCACCCACGCCACCAAGCCCGCCAGCAGGCGACCCCTGGCCTCCTCCGGCGCGAGTTGGGATGGGGGATACTCCCGTGACGGCGGAAGCTTCAGCATCTCCGCAATGAGAGGCGCCATTTCCGAAGAATCGAGTCCGCTCGATCTCAGCGCACGATTGAGCTGACGTATCCGCCCTTCGGTGCTTTCCTCCTTCTCCCAGCCCAAGGCTTGTTCAAGCAACTTGATGACCGCATGGAACGGAGTGCTCTCGGAGAAGCGTTCACCGGCGCACTCCATCCAAATGTGGGCATCCTTGATTCTCGAGCGGAATTCCTCGACCAGTCGCGACTTTCCAATTCCCGCCTCGCCCGTCACCAAAACGTATTGCCCGGCGCCGTTGCGCGCACCGAGCCAACTCGACCACAACACATCGAACATGCGCTGACGGTTGACAAACGGGGTTGGCCCGCGGACGCCGACGCGCCGCCAGCTCCGACGGACGCCGCTCGGCGCGATGGCCCGGTAAAGCTGGACGGGGCGCGCGATGCCCGCGAGCGGATGTGCGCCACAATCCTCGACGATGAACTGACCCGCGACAAGATCGTGCACGGCACCGGTCATCAAAACGGAATTGGGGGCGCACCTTGCCTGAACGCGCGACGCGATGTTGGGCGTATCGCCGAAGACCTCGACCTTGTTGGTGCCCAACTCGTCAATGACCACCCATCCACTGTGGATTCCCACGCGAATCGCGAGCTCGGAACCTGCCTTCCCCGTGAGCCTCCGGTTTAGCGGCGCGACGGCCTTGACGATCGTCAAGCCGGCACGGACCGCACGTTCTGCATCATCTTCGCTGGCGGTAGGCCATCCGAAATAGGCAAGCACACCATCGCCCATGTATCGGGCGACGTAGCCGCCCAGATCCTTGATCGCATCCCCGGCTGCCTCCAGACACTCGGTTACGATGTCGCGCCATTCTTCAGGATCATACTCGGCCGCGAGACTAGTCGAGTTGACCAGGTCACCAAAAAGCACGGTCAGGTGACGTCGCTCGCTCTGAACGCGTTCGGTTGGGGCGACGGCGCCTGCGACGCTACGCGAGGCTGGCTCGGACCGAACGACGGCCAACAAGGCCGCGCCGCAGTCGGCGCAAAAGCGCTTGCCTTCTCGGCTTGTCGCACCGCACTTCGCACATCGCATGGCGCGCTCGCAATATTCCACACATCCGCGACCCGGCGGACGACTGCATCATTCAGGTGAGGCTGACCGTTACGCTTCCGCCCGGGACGGCCCTCTAGCAACACGAAATTCAATAAAAGTGCTTGCCTGAGAAATCCTACCATTGATCCAACCTGCTGAGCAAAGATAGATTTCCGATAGTCGGAAGCGATTGCTGAAAAGACGGTACTGGGACACGAATAAAAAGCGCGCGTCGTGAAGCCCGGGAGGGCGGCAAACAGTTCGAAGCGGGGGATGACGTCGCCGCGGAGGGGAGTTGCGGCGGCTTCGGGCCGACGCATCAATTTCCCATGTGCGACGGCAGCCACAGGATGATGCTTGGGAATGCGACGAGGATCGCAATTGCGATCAGATGCGCGATGAAATGCGGGAACGTACCGTGAAACACTTCCGCAACCGGCCGGTTGGCGTATCGGGCGACGATAAAGCAATTGAGCCCAACCGGCGGTGTGATCATGCCGACCTCGGCAGTCACGATCTTGATCACGCCGAACCAGATCGGATCGAAGCCCAACGTCTTGATCAACGGGATCACGATGGGCACCGTCAGAACCAGAATGGCAAGCTGGTCCATGAAGGATCCCAGCACGATGTAGCCGCAGAGGATCAGTACAATGATCACCCAACGCGAGGTTGGCAGCGCGCCGATCGTGGGCGCGTTCAGGCGAAGTTTGCTTTAAGTGGAGAGCAGCCGGCCATGCTTTGATCTGGCATCCGTGCCCGCACGCCCAGCTTCTGGAGTAAGACCGTCCCAAGACTAGGCCACCATGACATCATCCTGGGATGTCTTGATGCTATTTGTGCCGAGCGCGGATCTTCAATCGAAATGAACCGGGTCCGGTCCCGGATAAGCGAGGGCAACGAACTCGCAGAAAGCGCGGGCGGCGAGGGAAAGCCGGGCTTTGCTTTTCCAGGCAAGGCCCACGTCCATGGTGTGAACATCGTCATCCAGCGTTTTGACATCGATACGATGTCCTTCGAGAGACCATGGCCGATAGACCATGTCGGACAGAATGGTGATGCCCATGCCGGTCGCCACCATGCTGCGAACGGCTTCCACGGACAGTGTACGGAAGATGACGTTGGGGACGTGCGGCGTACGTTGCCAATAGCGCATGGCAGAGCGTTCGGCCTCGTCAACCGTCAGCATCAGAAACGGCTCACCGGCGAGATCGGCCAGCCGAACGCTGCTCTTGTGCAATAGCGGATGATTTGCACAGGTCCACAGGCGGCGCGGCGAGCGCAACAAAAGACGCGAGCAGATGGAGCGCCGGTCGTGCAGGTTGGAGACGAGCATGACGGCGGCATCGACGCTGCCGCTTATGAGGTTGTGCTCGATGGCGTCGCGCTCGAACTCGTGGAGTCGCACCGTGATGCCCGGAAAGGCTCGCCAGAAGCGCGACAGAAGCGGCGGCAGGAAGTAGCCGGCCACGGTGTAGCTGACGGCAACGTCGACGGTGCCATCAACCTGGGTTCCCCAGCGATGCGGCCGCCGCATCGCATCTGAAACGCTGGCCTCGATGGTGCGGGCGCGCTGCAGGAATTGCTGGCCGTCGAATGTGAGCGTGACGCCGTTCGAATGCCGGTCGAACAGTTTTTGTCCGAGCTCGGCTTCAAGTGCCTTGATTGACGCCGTGACGGCCGATTGCGTCACGTTGAGACCGGCTGCGGCGGCCGACACCTTGCCGGTTTCGGCGGTGGCGACGAAGTGGCGAACCTGACGGAAAGTCAGAGCCATCAAAATTTCCAATATCAGCAAACAATTTTTCGAGTTTTACAATTGCTTGCTGCAACGCAGAAAATCAAGCGTTTCGTGCTGGTTCGCGTTTGAAAAGGCGTCTCAATGACTTCCGGGGACTTGGACTTGGTCGCTAGCGATGTCAGCGTCCAGTTCGAGGGCCTGAAGGCCTTATCCGGCGTGACGCTGGCCGTGCCGCGCGGACGCATCACTGGACTGATCGGCCCCAATGGCGCCGGAAAAACCACGCTGATCAACGTCTTGACAGGCTTTCAGCGCGTTGGCGCCGGGACCGTCGAACTGGAAGGGGAAACGGTCAACGGTATCGCGGCCCACAAGCTGCGCCGCAAGGGCGTGGCGCGCACCTTTCAATCCGGCCGACTTTTCCGCGACTTGCCGGTCGTGGACAACCTTGAGGTCACCGGCGTGGGCCTCGGCCAGACAAGGCGCGCCGCGATCGCCGAGGCCGAGCGCATGATGGACTGGCTGGGCATATCGCACCTGGCCGGTGCCATCGCAGGGGCCCTGCCCTACACCGACGAGCGGCGCGTTGCCATCGGCCGCGCCATCATGTGCAATCCGCGCTATCTGCTGCTGGACGAGCCCGCAGCCGGCATGTCCGAACATGAAAGCCACGATCTGGCGGCCATCATCAAACGAATTGCGGGCGAACTCGGGGTCGGCGTGCTCTTGATCGAGCATAATATCGGGCTTGTGCTCGAACTGTGCGAGCGCATCTTCGTGCTCGACTCCGGCGAGATCATCGAGGTCGGCGCACCGGACAAGATCCGAAACAGCGATGCCGTCCGGCACGCCTATATGGGCACGCAACGGAACGAAGTCGTTCCAGCGCTTGCGAATGGCGAGGCGGTCGCATGACACTGCTGGCCGTCAACGACGTCACGGTACGCTATGGGCGCTTGACGGCCTTGCGCGGCATCACGTTGACTATTGCCGAGGGTGAGGTGCTGTTCGTGACCGGCCCCAATGGTGCCGGAAAGTCGACCTTGCTGAATGCGATTGCCGGCGTCGTACCGGCCATTTCAGGATCCATTGCGATCGACGGCGCGGAGGTGACAGGAGCCCCGCCCGAACAGATCGCGCGGCGGGGGTTTTCGCTCGTCCCCGAAGGGCGCAACGTCTTTGGGACGCTGACCATTGAGGAGAATCTGAACGTCGGCGCCGGCATGCGGGCCGACAAGCAGCAGGTCGCTCGCGATCTCGAATCCGTCTACCATGAATTCCCGATGCTGGCCGAGCGCCGCCACGCAGCAGCCGGCATGCTGTCCGGCGGCCAACAGCAGATGCTCGTGATCGGCCGGGCCCTGATGGCCGCGCCCCGGCTCATGGCTATCGACGAGCCGTCGCTCGGACTTGCCCCGAAAATCATCGATCAAGTGTACGAGATCCTGGTGCGGCTGCGTGCGCAGCGCAGGCTGACCCTGTTGATCGTCGAACAAAGTTCGACGCGCGCCATGATGACCGGCGGTCGAATGATCCTGATGCGCGGCGGACGTATCGTGCTCGAGGGCGAGGCAGGCGACATGGTCAAGGACGAGCGCCTGAAGCAGGCGTATTTCGGCTTCGGAGACCATTGAGCATGACCGAACTGCTGCAAATCGTCTTTGACGCGCTGAGCCTCGGAAGCCTCTATGCCTTGGGCGCTCTCGGGATCGCGCTGATCTTCGGCGTAATGCGGCTGGTAAACTTCGCGCACGGCGATTTCATCGCCTTTTGCGTGTTTGCAATGCTGTGGCCGTCGATCAATGCGGCTGCCATCGTCTTCGCCGGCAACTTGCCGTTCTACCTTCTCATTCCGCTGCTGTTGCTGGTCGGGGCCGCCCTGTCTGTCTTGTCGGAAGTGATCGTGTTCCGCCGCTTTCGCAACGCCAATCCGGCGACGATGATGATCGCCTCTTTCGCCCTCGGCTTTGCGATCCGGAATTTTCTGTTGATGATGTATTCGAGCCGCCCGAAGTCGATCACGCTATGGCCTCGTCTCAGCCTGCCGGTCGAAGTTCTGGGGGCTCGCATCCCGATGCTGCAGGTCGTCACCATCATCATCACCCTGGTCGTGCTGGCTGCCCTTACGGTGTTCCTCAAACGCACGCGCTACGGCCTGGAAATGCGTGCCGCGGCCGATAACTTCACCATGGCCCGCATGCTCGGGGTGCGCGCCAATGGGGTCATTCTGCTTGCCTTTGCCATCAGCGGCATGCTGGCGGCGGCAATCGGCTTGATCCTGGCGACCAACTCGGGCACGGCGGATATCGGGATGGGCGCCAATCTCATGCTGATCGCCTTCATCGCCACGGTGATCGGTGGTCTTGGCAGCGTGCCGGGAGCCGTTGCCGCCGGCTTCCTGATCGGCGGCGCCAGCGTCGTGTTTCAGGCGACGCTGCCGCATGACGCCCGCGTCTTCCGCGATGCCTTTGTCTATGGCGCCGTGATCGTGGTCCTGCTGGTGCGCCCGCAAGGGCTGTTCGCACCCAAATCCGCCAAGCAGAGGGTCTGACCATGTTGCAGCGCCCGTCGGTGATTTGGCAAACGATCGCGACGCCGGTCATGCTGATGGTGGCGCTGCTCGCCATTGCGGCCTTGTCCTATCAATTCGGAAGCCGGGCCTTCAATCGCACCGTGGTCGAGATGTTCATCAACATCATGGTGGTCGTCGGCCTTTACGTATTTGTCGGCAATTCCGGCCTGTTGTCGTTCGGCCATATCAGCTTCATGTGCCTCGGCGCCTACATGACTGCCTGGCTGACAATCCCGCCGGTGATGAAATCGATCACGCTCAAAGGGCTGCCCACGTGGCTCTTGCATACCAAGTTGTCGATGTGGGTCGCCACGCCGATCTCGGGCGTGTTCGCGGCCCTGTTTGCGCTCGTCGTTGGGCGCGTCATCATGCGGTTGTCGGGGATCGCCGCCTCGATCGCCACCTTCGGGCTGCTCGGCGTCGTCAACAACGTCTATTCGAACTGGGACTCGGTGACGGGTGGACAAGGTTCGATTGTCGGCACGCCAGCCACCATGAATGTCTGGAACGGATGGCTCGGTGCTGCGGTCGCCATCGCAATCGCCTATCTCTACTCGATCTCCCGCTCCGGCCTGGCGCTTCGCGCCGCCCGCGATGAGGCAGTCGCCGCCAGCGCCTCTGGAATCGATATCGTCCGCGAGCGACTGGTCGCCTTCGTCGTCAGCGCCTTCATCATAGGTCTCGCCGGCGCGCTCTACGCGCATTTCCTGAGTATCGTCAATCCGGGCTCGTTCTATCTGCGCACGACATTTATCACCCTGTCGATGCTGGTGGTTGGCGGCATGTACAGCCTCAGCGGTGCCGTTGCCGGTGTCGTCGTGATTTCCGCGTTAATCGAGGTGTTTCGCGACCTGGAAAAGGGCGTGAGCCTCGGCGGTCTGACCATCGCGCTCCCGAACGGGGTTCAGGAAATCGCGATCGGCATCATCACGATCGTCATTCTGATGTACTTGCCAACCGGCCTCACCCGCAACCGGGAATTCTCCTGGAGAGGATGGCCGCTCCAGCGGCACCTGGCGCAACCTGTGCAGACGGCTCTGAAGGAATTGAACTGAAGTCAAGTCGAGAAAACGGAGGGATTGCAAATGCGTTTCACGAGAATATTAGGCGTCTTGGCTGCGGCGTCCGCGCTGTGGTCTACACCGACCCGGGCAGCCGACGAGATCGTTGTCGGATTTGCCACGGCGGCATCCGGCTTCATGCAGGCCTATGACAAGCCGGCCCAGGATGCCGCGCTGATCCGAATCGACGAGATCAACAAGGCGGGCGGTCTGCTCGGCAAGAAGATCAAGCCCGTGTTCGCGGACACCAAGACCGATCAGGCCGAGGGGGCCAAAGCGGGCCTCGCGGTGCTCGATCAGGGTGCGGAGCTGGTGATCGTCTCTTGCGACTACGATTTCGGCGCGCCGGCGGCTCTGCAGGCACAGTCAGCCGGCAAGGTCTCCTTCTTCCTGTGCGCAGAGTCGATCAAGGCCGGAATCCCCGGCGTCGGTCCCTACTCGTTCTCCGGGTCGGTGCTGGCGGCCGTTCAGGGTGCGACCATGGCCGAATGGGCCTACAAGAAGAAAAATGCCCGCAGCTTCTACCGGCTGCTCGACAGCTGGACTGTCTACAACAAGGGTATCTGCGATGGCTTCGACTGGATGATGCCGCATCTGAAGGATTCCGCGCTCGCCGGCAGCGACACATTCAAGAACGACGATGCTTCGATCGCGTCCCAGATCACGCGCATCAAGAGCCTGCCAAAGGAGCCGGACGCGATCATGCTTTGCACGATGATGCCGGGCGCCGTCTCCGCCATCAAGCAGATCCGGGCCGCCGGTATCAAGTCGATGATCCTCAACGGCTCGGGCGTCGACGGCAGCTATTGGCTGAACGCCGTTCCGGACCTGTCAAACTTCTACGTGCCGGTACAGGCTTCGATCTATGGCGACGACCCCAATCCGAAGGTCACCGAGTTCAACAAGAAGTACAAGGACGTCACCGGTGGCGATCCTTCCAGCCAATACGTCTATCCGGGCTATGTCTTGATCGACGTCTGGGCGAAGGCCGTCGAGCGCGCCAAGACGACGGATACCGAGGCGGTGGTGGCAGAGCTCGAGAAAATGAACAACGAGGCCACGCTGTTCGGGCCACGCACCTTCAGCAAGGACCTCCACCATCAGAACCAGGGTCGTTACCTGATCGTCGATACCGAGCAAGGCAAGCCGAAAGTGGTCGATCAGTGGACGATTTCGGAGAAGATCCCGGTCGACTATCTGGTGTCCAAGTAAGCTCGCAGCTTGCCGCCGCGGGGCTGCGTGCCTGCGGCGGCCTTTGTCTGCCTGGGTCGATCGCCGCGAACTTGACGCCTGTCGAAATCGGCGGGCGCCTCGTTCGGCGGGTTTAGGGTCGGTTTGCGAATGCTGCGCTTGGATGCGGCAGCCGGTATGAGGAAAACGGAAGATGGTCATGATCAATTGCGACATGGGCGAAGCCTACGGCCTCTACAGGATGGGCGACGACGAAGGGCTGATGCCCCATATTGACGTCGCCAACGTCGCTTGCGGATTCCATGCCTCTGACTTCAATCACATGCGCAAGACCGTGCGATTGGCCAAGCAGCATGGCGTCAAGGTTGGCGCCCATCCCTCTCTGCCCGATTTGCAAGGCTTCGGACGGAGGGAAATGAAGATCGGCCGCGAAGAACTGACGAACTGCCTCCTCTACCAGATCGGTGCGCTCAAGGCGTTCCTGGATGCTGAAGGCGTGGCCCTCAATCATATCAAGCCGCATGGCGCGCTCTATGGAATGGCCGCGCGGATGGAGGACGTCGCCGAGGCCGTGGCCGACGCGGCCGATGTCTACAAGGTGCCGTTGTTTGGCATGAAGGGAACGCTGCACGAGACGGTCTATCGGCGCCGCGGCCATGCCTTCGCCGCCGAATACTACGCCGATCTCGACTACAATGCCGACGGTGGCCTCATCATCACACGCGAACATGACGCCAAGGATCCAACCGACGCGGCAGCACGGTGCCTGCGAGCCTTGACCGAAGGCAAGACGCGCACGGTGGCTGGAAACGACGTCGACGTCGGGGCCGATTCCATATGCGTCCACTCCGACACACCGAACGCCGTCGCCATCGCCGAGGCCGTTCGCGAGGCAGTCCGCCCCTATTTGGCAGCGCGCTGATCAAGTCCGAAGCGATCAAGGTACGAGGAACTCATGGCTATACAGCAAATCTTTTCGCCCCTTCCCGGCATATTCTACCGCAAGCCGGCACCAGACCAGCCGGACTACAAATCCGACGGCGACACCATCACGGAAGACGACACGATCGGCCTCATCGAGGTCATGAAGTCGTTCAACGAGGTGAAGGCAGGCGCGGCCGGCAAGATCGTGCGCTTCCTTGCCGAGAACGAGGAGGCCGTGATGGCCGGTCAGCCAATCGCCGAGATCGACGTTTGAGGCTTTCAAACCGTCCATGACGATCCATAAGCTCCTCATAGCCAATCGCGGCGAGATCGCAGTGCGCATTATTCGTGCGGCACGCGAGTTGGGCGTTGCGACCGTGCAGGTCTACAGCAAGGCCGACAAGGAGCAGCTTGCTGTGCGGCTCGCTGACGAATCCGTCGAAATAGGCCCTGCGCAGGCGTCAAAATCATATCTTAACCGCGACGCGATTCTCGCCGCGGCCAGGACGACCGGCGCCGACGCCATCCATCCGGGCTACGGATTTCTGGCCGAAAATGCCGAGTTTGCGGCGGCGGTCGAGGCCGCGGGGCTGATCTTCGTCGGGCCGACGGCCCGGTCCATTCGCCTGATGGGCGACAAGGTCGCCGCGCGGGAAGCCGCGGCGGCTGCAGGCGTTCCCACGGTTCCGGGCAGCCGCGGGCGCCTGGAGTCACCCGAGGCGGCATTCGCCTTGGTGAAGACGACCGGCTTTCCCGTCATGATCAAGGCGGCAGCCGGCGGCGGCGGCCGCGGCATCCGCATCGCGCGCTCGGCCGAGGAGTTTCATCACCTCGTGCCGCAGGCGCAGGCGGAGGCGCTCGCGGCCTTCGGCGACGGCGGGCTCTATGTCGAGAAGCTCATCGAAGGTGCGCGGCACATCGAGGTGCAGGTGCTGGGCGACGGGCACGATGTCATCCACTGCTTCGAGCGCGAGTGCTCGCTGCAGCGTCGCCGTCAGAAAGTGTGGGAAGAAGCGCCCTCGCCCTCGCTGACGCCCGCCATTCGCGAAAAACTCTGTTCCTCGGCCGTCGCGCTCGCCAGGGCGGTACACTACCGCTGCGCGGGAACGATCGAATATCTGTACGATGACCGCAGTCACGAATTCTACTTCCTGGAGATGAACACGCGCATCCAGGTCGAGCATCCGGTGACGGAGATGATCACCGGCATCGACCTGGTGCGCGAGATGATCCTGATCGCCGGCGGCGAGCGCCTGCGCATCCGCCAGGATCAAGTGCACATCAATGGCCACTCGATCGAGGTCCGCATCAACGCCGAGGACCCGGCGAAAGGCTTCATGCCGAACCCGGGCACCGTCACCGCACTCGATGTGCCAGGCGGCAATGGGGTGCGTTTCGACAGCATGCTCTATTCCGGCTACACGGTGCCGCCGTTCTATGACAGCTTGATCGGCAAGCTGATCGTCCACGATGAAGATAGAGCGAGCGCGATCCGACGGCTCGATCGCGCGCTCGGTGAACTGAACGTCGAGGGGCTGGCGACGACCAAGCCCCTGCACCAGGCGCTCGCGCGCGATGCCGACGTGCAGGCCGGGCGCTTTCATACGGCCTGGCTCGAGCCATGGCTGGCGTCGCATGCTGCAAGTCTTGCCGCAGCAGAGGCCGTGCCGGCCGCGCCGATCACCCCAACGACCGCAAGAGAATCCGCCCCGTCAGCAACAGGAGGTCACTCCCCCATGCAAACTCGATTTTCCTTCGGCGGCGATGAGCACATCTTCGCCGAGGTGGACGAAGCCATGTCACTTGAGGCGTTCTTCAAGAGCCTCTTCATCACCAACGCGGTGCGCGACGCCAGGATCAAGGGCGTCACCGAGATCTGCCCGGCCAACGCCTCCTATCAGGTGAAGTTCGATCCGGATCTGATCAAACCCGATGTTCTGCTCGCGGAGCTAAAGCTGATGGATTCGGCGGCCGAGAAATCCGAACCGGTGATCGCAACGCGGATCATCGAGATACCCGTACTTTACAACGATCCCTGGACGCACGAGACGCTGATGCGCTTCCGCGAGCGCCATCAGGATCCCAACGGCACCGATCTCGAATACGCCGCACGCATCAACCATCTCGACGGGATCGACGCGTTCGTCGAGGCGCATTCAAGTGCACCATGGTTCGTCTCGATGGTCGGCTTCGTCGCCGGCCTGCCCTTCCTCTACCAGATGGTCGAACGCCGGCGGCAGATTCAGGCGCCGAAATATCTGCGCCCGCGCACGGACACACCCAAGCTGACGGTCGGTCACGGCGGCTGCTTCAGCTGTATCTACTCGGTGCGCGGTGCCGGCGGCTACCAGATGTTCGGCATCACGCCGATGCCGATCTACGATCCCAATCAGAAGATCAGCTATCTGCGTGATTTCATGTGCCTGTTCAAGCCGGGCGACATCGTGAAGTGGAAGCCCATCGACCGGCCGGCCTATGACGCGGCGGTCGCCGATGTCGAAGCGGGCCGCTTTTCGCCGATCATTCGGGATGTCTCGTTCTCGCTCACCGAGTTCAACCGCGACATCGACGGCTACAATCGCAAGCTCGAGGGGGTTCTCCATGGCCATTAAGGTTTTGAAGCCGGGTCTTGCCACCACCGTCCAGGACCTCGGGCGTCCCGGCTATTATCACATCGGCATCCCGCTCTCCGGCGGCATGGACCGGCATGCGCTCGCCGCCGCCAACCTGCTCGTGGGTAATGCGGAGGGAGCTGCCGTTCTCGAGGCCGTATTTATGGGGCCGGAGCTCGAGTTTACCGATGACGCCATGGTCGCGATCACGGGGGCCGAGTTGCCACCCAAGCTCGATGGCGTTCCGCGCGAGACGTGGGCCTCGTTCAAGGTGACCCGCGGCCAAAAACTCTCATTCGATTTCCTGAAAAAGGGCGCGCGCGCCTACATTGCCGTCGCAGGTGGAATCGATGTGCCCGTGGTTCTCGGCTCGCGCTCGACCTACGCGCTGGGTGCCCTCGGCGGCTTCAAGGGTCGAAAGCTCGAGGCCGGCGACGAACTACCGGTCGGTGCGGCTACGACAGCGGTCAAGGAGGGCCGTACGGTGGAAGAACAATTGCGCGGCTTGCCGATTGGGATGCCGACGGAGTTGCGCGTCATGCCCGGACTTTACTGGCATCGCCTCACCGAGGCCGCCGGCAAGGGATTCTTCGCCGATACCTGGAAGGTCGCGCCGGAAGCTGACCGGATCGGCTACCGCTTCAAGGGCGGCAAGCCGCTCGAGTTCGTGCCGCGTGAGCCGCCATTCGGTGCGGGCTCCGATCCCTCCAACATCACCGATGCCTGCTATCCGTATGGCTCGATCCAGGTGCCCGGAGGCACTGAGCCGATCGTGCTGCATCGTGACGCCGTTTCAGGCGGTGGCTATTTCATGGTCGGCACGGTCATTTCGGCCGACATGGATCTGATCGGACAGCTTCAGCCCAATACGCCGGTAAAGTTTGTCAATGTCGAAATGGACCAGGCGCTTGCGGCCCGCAAAACGCGTGCTGACCTGCTGGCGAAGATCCGCTCGTCCTTGAAGTCATCGCCCTGAATTCTCGGACGGAGGCAACAATGTTTGTCCGGCGGAGCTGGCGCAGCAGGTGATCATGAGCTTCAATTCTTCGGCCTGGTAACCCAGACCCCGAGCAAGAAGCGATGCGCCACTTTTGCAACCGTATCCGTCAGTAGCGGCCATCTTCGCTGACCAGACCGCACGCTCAATCGCCGGCGCAATGCCAACGAGCGTAGGCCATCTGGAAATCATGCGTCTGCCTGCGCCAGCCCTTGGCGTCAGCCTTCGCAGGGGAGCGTTTCACTCATACCCGAACCCTGCACCAAGCCCGCTCGCGGCTCGCCACATGTAGCCGGCTTCAAGCCGGCTTGGCTGGAAGAGTGTTGGTTGCGAGGCTTGTCCGGACCGACCCATGCTGTTGGCACCGACCAAAGATGCGCTCGCCATCATCCCCGCAAGTGCCCGCCGCACAGATATTTTTCTCGTGACTGACCGCGATCTATGACAGAATTAATACAATCAGGTGTCAGTTCGGTTACGCGCGGAGCGGTCCATGGGTTTGGAAACATGAGTTTGGAATGGCGGGCGCGGTCAAGTTCCCTGGCCTGGTCAAATCCCCTGGCGTTGTGGTGGGGTCTGTTGACTACGGTCAGCGCCGCAAATATCGCGGTTTGGTTCCTGCTGTACCGCGAGCTCCACGAACAGCCGACCGGCAGTCTCGGCAGCACGTCCGGCATCGAGCTCATGCTCCTGCTCTGTGCGGCCTATGTTTTTGGCTGCGCATTCAGGTCGTTCCTTCCGCGCGCGGATGTTCAGCGGATCTGTCTGTTCGACACGTGGCTGTCGAGCGTTGTCGTCGGGCGGTCGGTAGCAACCGTGGCCGAGATCTCCTTCGCAGCGCAGTGGGCGATTATCCTGCACCAGCTGGGCACGATGACGGGAGCGGACACCACCTTGAACGCCGCGTGGGTGATCTTGCCGTTGATCCTGATCGCGGAATGCTTCTCATGGTATGCGGTGCTGACCACCCACTACTTGGGCAACGCCATCGAAAATTCGATATGGGCGGTTGCCTTCTTCATCGTCGGGGTTGGCCTTTGCCGGTTGCTGCCGGAGTTCGAGGGTCCGGTTCGCGTGGTCCTCGCCATCGCGATATCAGGGATCGCAGGTTATCTGGCGTTTCTCATCACCATCGACATCCCGATGTATTTGAGCCGATGGCGGGCCCATGTTGCCGACGGCAGAAAGCTTCTGAGACTTCTCGAGGGTCTGCGTGACGTGAGCACGCGTTGGATCGTGACGCACGACCTTGCCGAGTGGAAGGGCGAGATTGCCTGGATGTCGCTTTATTTCAGTGCGGCGGTCTGGGCCAGCCTCGCGCTGTGCGTTTTCTACTCGCTCGAGGATCGGCTCCCGCGCTATCGTACCGAAGCGAGGGTCGCAAGCTGGTCGTCGGACGCCTTGGCAGCAGCCAGCAAGCAGCCCCCGGCAATGGTGCGCCACAGCTTTTAGAGCGTTTTCGAGCGAAAGCCTGCCCCGGACTTGATCCGGGGTGGATACCGGTTCGCGTGAAGAAAACGCGTCAAAACAAGGATTGGAGCCCGGTTCTGATTCAATCAGAACCGATAAGGCTCCAGACGCGCACGCCGGCGGATTGCGGCGGAGCCTGTCATCGGGCGGCGCCTTTCGCGAATTCTATGCAATCATCAAGACGGCCTATATCTATCCAGGCTGAGCACGGCATGGCGCGGCGGCCATAGAGGGAAGGCTTTCATGCAGGGAAACGCGACGACGCAGGCCTTTGAGCCGCGCTACATCAGGCTCGACGCCAACGACAATGTGGCGATCGTGGTCAACGATTTGGGACTGCCTGCAAAGACCCGCTTTCCCTGCGGTCTGGAGCTGCGCAACTTCGTGCCGCAGGGCCACAAGGTAGCGCTGGCCGATATCCCGGAAGGCGCCCCGATCCGCCGTTACAACGAGGTGATCGGCACCGCCGCGCAGCTAGTCCTGGCCGGAGAATGGGTGGACGAGGCACGCATTCAGATGCCGACGCCGCCTGAACTCGACAAACTCGAACTTGCGACTGTCGTCCCTGCTCCGCAAGCTCCGCTTGAAGGTTACACGTTCGAGGGTTTTCGCAACCCCGACGGTTCCGTCGGCACGAAAAACGTGCTGGCGATCAGCACCAGCGTGCAATGCGTCGCCGGCACGCTGCAGTTCGCGATCAAGCGCATCAAGGCGGAACTGCTGCCAAAATATCCCAACGTCGACGACGTCGTGGGGCTGACGCACAATTATGGCTGCGGCGTCGCTATATCTGCGCCGCTGGCGATCGTGCCGATCCGAACCCTGCAAAACCTCGCGCTGAATCCGAATTTCGGCGGCGAAGTTATGGTTGTCGGCCTCGGCTGCGAGAAACTCGTTCCCGAGCGGCTTTTGCCTGATGGCGCCGACGGCCATATCGTGCGGATGCAGGATGAAGCCTTCGACGGTTTCGGCGCCATTGTCGACGCCATCATGGAAATGGCGGACGCACGCCTTGCCGTGCTCAACCGGCGCCATCGCGAAACCTGTCCCGCCTCCGATCTCGTCGTCGGCCTGCAATGCGGCGGCTCCGATGCATTTTCCGGTGTGACCGCCAATCCCGCGCTGGGCTTCGCCGCCGACCTTTTGGTGCGCGCCGGCGCGTCCGTGATGTTTTCCGAAGTCACGGAAGTGCGCGACGCCATTCATCTGTTAACGCGCCGCGCCGTCAACGAGGATGTCGGCCGTGCCCTGATCCGCGAAATGGACTGGTATGACAGCTATCTTGCCAAGGGTGGCGCGGACCGGAGCGCCAACACCACGCCCGGCAACAAGAAGGGTGGGCTGGCCAATATCGTGGAGAAGTCGTTGGGCTCGATCGTCAAGTCCGGCACCAGCCCGATCGTCGACGTGCTGTCGCCTGGCGAGCGCGTGCGCAAGAAGGGCATGACGTTTGCGGCAACGCCCGCCAGCGACTTCATCTGCGGCACACTGCAGCTTGCCTCCGGAATGACGTTACAGGTGTTCACGACGGGGCGCGGTACACCCTATGGGCTCGCCGCGGCCCCCGTCATCAAGGTGTCGACGCGAACCGAACTCGCGCGCCGCTGGAAGGACCTGATCGATTTCGACGCCGGCCGCATCGCGACCGGCGAAGCCACGATCGAGCAAACCGGCTGGGACCTGTTCAGGCTGATTCTGGAGGTTGCGAGCGGCCGGACCAAGGTGTGGTCGGACCACTGGGGGATTCATAACGATCTCACTCTGTTCACTCCCGGGCCGGTGACCTGAGCCGAAGAAGGCGCCGCTCCTGGTACCTGGCTGATGTCGAAGGACCGCTTTGCGCCGCCGATTTCCATTGCCGCTTGGCGCCTCGCCCGCCCTTCTGATATCGAACACCCCGAAACCCAGACTGGAACACCCATGACCAATTTCCCCCCGCGCGGCCTCTTGCGAAAACGGCTCGCCGCCGCAGCCCTGTTCTGCCTCGCCTCGCTCCCATGCCTTGCCGCCGAGGAGCCCGATGCGCCCAAGGACGGGCCGAAGGGCGCGGCGGTCACCGTGCTGAAGGCGGCAAAATCCTGTTTTGGCAACATTGTCGAGGTTTCCGGCATTCTGATCCCGAAAGAGGAAACGTCGGTGCGGCCGGAGCGGCCGGGCCTGAAGGTTGCGGAGATTCTGGCCGATGCCGGAGACACCGTGACGGCCGGTCAGGCGCTGGCCCGGCTGACGCTGCCCGAAGGCGGAAATGTGCAGGTGCAGGCGCCGGTGGCCGGGTTGATCTCCACCTCCTCGGCGGTCATCGGTGCGCCTGCCTCGGGCAAGGGCGAAGCGCTGTTCTCCATCATCGCGCGGAGCGAATTCGATCTGGTTGGCCTGGTGCCGGTGCGGGATATTTCGAAACTCGCGGTCAACCAGACCGCGCGAATCAAGATCATCGGCTCCGGCGAGGTCGACGGCAAGGTGCGCCGGGTGGCGACGACCGTCGAGCCCAACAGCCAGCTCGGCCAGGTGTTCGTCTCGGTGACCACCAACCGCCGACTCCTGGTGAATTCGTCGGGCCGGGCGCTGATCAAGACCGGGCAGAGCTGCGGCGTGTCGGTGCCGCTCACCGCCATTCTCTATGGCCCCGCCGGCACCGTGGTTCAAGTGGTGCGGCGGGCGCGGGTCGAGACACGACGGGTCGAGGTCGGGCTGATGTCAGGCGGCCAGGTCGAAATCCGCGACGGTCTTGTCGAAGGCGACATCGTGGTGGCGCGCGCCGGCGCGCTATTGCGCGAAGGCGATCCGGTGCGGCCCGTAACCGCCACCGCGGATGTGAAGTAGTTTTTCGTCATGGCCGGGCTTCGTCCCGGCCATCCGCGTCTTTCTTGCGGCTCCGCTGTCAAGACGTGGATGCCCAGGACATCTAGCTAGCGCGAAGACGCGCTTCTGCCCGGGCATGACTTGGTGGCACACATCGGAAAACTCCTACCGCCAGTGCAGCAGGCGGGTTTCCAGCAGGTTGATCAACCGCCCCACCGCGAGGCCGAACAGCGACAGGATGACGACGCCGGCCAACAGCTGATCGGTCTGCATCAGGTTGCCGGCCTGCAGGACAAAAGCGCCGATGCCGAATTCGGCGCCGATCATCTCGGCGCTCACCACCAGCAGAAGCGCGACCGACGCGGTGATGCGGAAGCCGGAAAGGATCGAGGGCAGCGCGCCCGGCCAGATCACCCGCCGCACGATGGCGTGGAACGGCACGTTGAAACTCTGCGCCATCCGGATCAGGTTGCGCGGCACCGCGTCGACGCCGCTATAGACCGAGATCGCGGTGGAGAAGAACACGCCGAGCGCGATGGTGGCGATCTTCGGCTGCTCGCCGATGCCGAGCCACAGGATCAACAGCGGCAGCAGCGCGATTTTCGGGATTGGAAACAGCGCCGAGATGAAGGTGATGCCGACGCCGCGCGCCAGGCTGGAAAGCCCGATGGCAAAGCCGACGATAATTCCGGCGATGGTGCCGAGAATCCACCCGGCTCCAATTCGCATGATCGAAACCGACAGATGATGCCAGAGCGCACCGCTGACCGCGAGTTTATAGATTGCGACCGCGATGGCGGACGGCGCCGGCAGGAACAAGGGATTGACCCAGCCGGCGCTGCCGGCCAATTGCCAAAATCCGATCACCAGCGCGAGCGCGATCCAGCCGGAGGCGCCGCCCGCTTTCGGCGTAAAACCCCCGCCGCGAAATTTCACGAGGCCCGGTGCGGTGTCGCGATCGGCTGGTGGGGAACCCGTTTGATTTTCCGCGCGGTCAAGCATGCTGCACCTCGCGCTCGGCATCGATCGCCTCCTCGCGGATCAACGCCCACAGCTCGTTTTGCAGCGCCAGCAATTTGCCGCGGGCGTTGATGTCGCCGCGTTCACCACGCGTGAGAGGAATGGCAACGACCTCGCGGACTTTTCCCGGCCGCCGCGACAGCACGACGATGCGATCGGCGAGCCGGACCGCTTCCTCCAGATTGTGCGTCACATAGACCGCGCCCATCGCGCCGCCTCCGAGCAGGCGGACAAAATCCTCCATCAGCAATTCGCGGGTCTGCGAATCCAGCGCCGACAGCGGCTCGTCCATCAACAGGATCGCAGGCCGCACCGCCAAAGCCCGGGCAATGCCGACGCGCTGGCGCATGCCGCCGGACAATTGCTTTGGATAGGAGCCGCGAAAATCGGACAGGCTGGTGCGGCGCAGCGCGTCGTCGATCACCGCGCGGCGCTCGGCGAGATCGAGGCCGGTGTGCAGCAGCGGGAATTCGACATTCTCTTCCACGGTGCACCAGGGCAACAGTGCAAAATCCTGGAAGACAAACGTCAGCGGATTAAGACTGCCGGGCGGCGGCGCGCCGCGCCATTCCGCCCTTCCCCCGCTCGGCTGCAAAAGCCCGCCGAGGATCGACAATAGCGTGCTCTTGCCGCAGCCGGACGGGCCGACAATCGCCACCACCTCGCCGGCGCGAACCGTGAACGACACGTCGTCGAGCACCGCAAGCGCCCCAAAACGGTGACTGATATGGTCGGCGATAAGATCCATGCAGGTTTCCGAAGTCGTGATCCGCGGGGCTTTGCCGATTAGTTCGTCGTGCCCGGGTTGTCCCGGCCATGACGAAAAGGATGGCTCTCCTATCAATCCGGCTTCACATAGTCTTTGGCGATGATGGCGTCGGCATCGAATCCCTGGTCGACAAAACCCTGCGCCTGCAGCCAGTTGATCTGGTTAGCGACATTCTTGACGTCGAGCTTGCCGTCGGGATCGATATAGGCGCAGTTGCCGACCACCTGCTCGACCGGCAGATTGGTGTATTTCGCGATGATCTCCAACAGCGGTTTTGTCACCTCGTTGATCGGTGCCTTGCCGCCGGTGACGGCGGCCAGGATCACGTCGTGGTATTCGCGGTCGGCGCGGGCCAGCGCGCCGAGCAGCTTTGTCACCAGCGGCTTGTTGACGAGCGTTTTCGGCGAGGCGAACACCGCCCCTAACTGCCACGGCGTTTCGTCGCCGACCCAGCCCAGCAGTTTTGCGCCGTCGGCATCCATCAGCGTTCGCGCGGTCGAGGCCGGCAACAATGCAGCATCGACGGTTTTGCCCTTGAGGGCAGCCGCGGCATTCGACAGCGACTGCAGCGGCAGCACCTTGATGTCGCTGAGCTTGAACCCGTATTTATCGGCGAGCAGGCCGAGCGAATAGTGAAAGCTGGAGCCTGTCTGTGTCACCGCGATGCGTTTTCCCGCGAGATCTTTTGGGGTCTTGAGGCCGGCGGCATAGGCGCTGTTGCTGGCGAAATAACCGATCAAGGGGAACCCCGCCTTCTCGCGGCTCATGCCGCCGATCACCTTCAGCGTGCCTTTTCCCGCGAGATTGTACAGCCCCGCGGTGAAGGCGGTGATGCCGAAGTCGATATCGCCCGAGGTGGTCGCCACCGCGATCGGCTGCGCCGCGTCGAAGAATTTCAGTTCGATCTCGAGCCCGGCCTCGCGAAAGTAGCCCTTGTCCTGCGCAATGAACACCGGCGCCGACGACGACAGCCGCAACACGCCGACTTTTGTTTTCAACATTTCGTCGGCGCGGGCAGCACCGGTCGCCACCAGCGCCAGCAGGCTCGCCAAGGCAAGCCGCGCTAGTCCGGCGCGAGTGTATTGCAGCATCCAGCTTCCTCCCACTTTGAATCGAGGGCTTTCTATCACAGCCCTTCGGGGAGCGCCTGATCCTGTCCGATAAACGCCCCCGCTTGTTTCAATTGTAACTGCAATTTGTCCACCGCGATGTCACGCGGGCTAGTGTTGCCGCCGAGCGCCAGCGCCGCGGCGGTGCCTGCGGCTTCGCCCATCGCAAAACAGGCGCCGGAGACGCGCGCCGCCGACTGGCCGTCATGGGTCATCGAGGCGCAACGCCCGGCCACCAGCAGGTTGTCGATGCCCTCGGGAACAAGCATCCGATACGGCAGCTCGTTGAAGCCGCGCGACTCCGGGATCGGCGGAAACCTGAAGATCACGTCGCCGGCGACATGGGATTCCATCGGCCAGCCGTTGACGCCGATCGAATCCTCAAAACGGGCGCAGCCGAGCACGTCCTCGCCCGAGAGCATATAGCCGCCGACCACGCGCCTGGTTTCGCGGATGCCGAGCTGCGGCGGCAGATCGACAATGTAGGACTTTTCGAATCCCGGCACCGTGCGCAGGAAATTGAACGCGTTGAGCGCCTGGCGGCGGCCGTCGATTTCGCCGCGCGTGAGATCGTCGGGCTCGAGGCCGTTGATGGCGGTGCCGTCCTCGCGCGCCAATTGCGTAAAATTCACCCGCCACTCAATTTGCGAACGCTGCGGCCGCACGATCGCGGCCTTGCGCGGGAAATGATGGGTACCGGCGGCTTCGGCCTGCTCCATCAGCGCCGGAATCGTCCGCCAGGCATCGCCGGCTTTTTCCGGATCGATGCCGTTCAAACGAAACATCATCGAGGGGTACAGCATGCTGCCGACATTGTCGCCGACCTCATGGCGCGCGCCGGCCCAGGCCGCGAGGTCGCCGTCGCCGGAGCAGTCGATGAAAATACCGGCGCGCACCGCCTGACGGCCGGCCTTGGTCTCCAGCATCAGCGCGTTGATGCGGCGCGCGTCATGCATCACCACGCCGGCGCCGAGCGCGTGGAAGAGAATATCCACGCCATGGCTCAGGAGCAGATCGTCGGCGGCGATCTTGTAGGCCGCGGTGTCATAGGCCTGCGCCAGAATCTTTCCGAGAATCAGATGCGGCGCGTTGAGCCCGCCGAGCCGATCGATGCGATCGAGCAGATCCGACGCAATGCCCCGCACCACCCGATGCATCTCGCCAAAAACATTGGCGTGCAGCCCGCAGAAATTCGTGACACCCGCCGCGGTGCCCATGCCGCCGAGGAACCCATAACGCTCGATCAGCAGCGTGCGGCGGCCCGCGCGCGCCGCAGCCACCGCCGCAGCGATGCCGGCGGGCCCGCCGCCGAGGATAACGACTTCATATTCGCCATACAGCGGCACCTGCCGCGCGGGCTCTTCGATGGTTTTGCGGAACAAGTTTGCGGATTCCTGATTGTCGGCGGCGATCATGCCCCGGCTGAGGACTTTTAGCCATCGTGGCGGAGGGCTGGCGCGGCCTGGAAAACGGAGCAATTTCCGGAGAAATCGCGTCCGCCTCAATGGCCATGACGGCGGGGCGTCTTTGTCCGGATCAGCCAAACGCTCCGCTGGAGACAACGATCCGAACAACTCCAGCCCACTCATAATGGTTTCTGGATTTGTTTTCGATAATCGAAAACCAGGCTTCCGACTGGCTCGCGGTGGGCGCGCATGAAGATCCTGCTTTTCGCACATGACGTCATCGGCGTGTGGGCGGCGCAACTGAAACTCGTTTCCGTTCCGGCGATCCTTGTCGGGGTGGCGATTGGCTACATGGTGCGTCGATGGATCGCATGTCTGGTCGTCAGCTACGCTGCCGCGCTCGGCCTCATCAGTATCGCGCCTCTCATCCGTCACCCCCTGAGCGTGAGCGAACTGATGGTCTGGTCTGCCGGCCTGGCGTTACCTGCCATCCTGGCATCGATGTCGCTGGGTTATTTCGCCGCGCGCTGGATCCAGACGCGGCGGGCGAAGCAGCAGGTCAGCTAGTCAAAGGACCCAGCGGGCAGTGCACGCATCCGGCCATGGACATCGGTGTGCGGCCCGCAGAAATTGGTCACGCCCGCCGCAGTCCCCGCGCCGAGGAATCCTTAACGCGTATCAAGAGCGCGCGCTGCCCCGCGCAGCAGCGACAGCAGTCGTGATCCCGGCGGGTCCGTCGTCGGGGCGGAGAAATCATGCTCGCATCGTGGCACCTGACGCGCAGGCGCTTCTTCCCGTGCGACGTCTGATCCGACGCGGTTTAGTGAGATATCGCGATTGGCTTCCCAGTATGCTCCTATGTTCGCGTCGGAAGCGCTTGATTGTTTCCGGACCTGAATACAAATTTGGAGAGCACAACATCAATCTAGCTCTTGGGAGGAGCAAATGATTATCGATACGAACGACAGCTGCCGCGGCAAGGCACAACTCCTGAAGAATAAGGACATAGACACCGTAGGTCGCTATTACAGAATGGCGACGCATCCCGAATGGGCCATCACGAAAGTGGAAGCGCAGCAGCTTTCAAGAGCCGGCATTAAGATCTTCGTGGTGTTCGAAGACTATGGGTTGGCCAGCAAGCTCAAATTGACGATAGACCAAGGGAAAATGGACGGCACGAGCGCATTGAATCAAGCACAGGCGATCGGGCAGCCGCTGGCCAGCGCAATCTACTTTGCTGTCGAAGGTCTGCCATCCGGATACAAGAAGACCGACTTGCCTGGAATCAGAGACTACTTTTCCGGTGTCAAACAGGCTATCGCCGGAACGTATGAGCTTGGAGTCTACGGCGATGGAATCGTTTGCAAAACGATGTTGGACGAGAACATATGCAAATATACGTGGCTCGCGGCGGCTTCTACTTCATTTCAGGGGACTAAAGACTTCATGAAGAGCTGGCGCTGGTCCGTTGCCCAAATGGGACCGCTAGACATATCGACGGATGATCTGAGCGTAGACATTGATGTCGCCAAGGATGATTTCGGCGCATTCGTAGTGCCTTTCCCCTGAGCTCAAGTACCTCGCAAGTCTTTCGGAGAATCGCGCTTCCCACACGACTCGAACATGCGGGCTACGGTTTAGGAGCCGTGGCTCTATGCGGCTCAGTTGCAGGATCGAAGACCCACGGCTGAC